>Ga0209979_1001174_pt1 | contig 30003 bp, 20 predicted proteins | sample AnhtaG_FD_183114 | JGI IMG/M metagenome (GOLD analysis project Ga0209979, IMG submission 183114) | Deep subsurface microbial communities from Anholt, Denmark to uncover new lineages of life (NeLLi) - Anholt_01485 metaG (SPAdes) (version 2) | ecosystem: Environmental > Aquatic > Marine > Oceanic... | reverse complement strand
CGACGACGCCAATAGCGAGGCCTCCCACGATTGCACCCGTGATGGACTCGAGCCCGCCCAGCAGCACCGCGGGGAAGGCTCTCAGGGCCATGGTAGGGACGGCGATTGGGTCCAAGCCAGTGCCCGCACCTTGCAGAATGCCGGCCGCCGCGGCGAAGACGGCGGCGATGGCCCATGCCAGGCCAAAGATGCGCCGCACTGGCAGGCCGACCGACTGGGCGAGTTGGTGATCTTCCGCCGCTGCCCGCATGCTCAACCCCGTTCTCGTGAAGCGGAAGAACAACGTAAGAGCTCCAAAGCCCAAGGCAGTTACGACGAATGAGCAGAGCAACTGGACCTTCATAATGATATCGCCACCCAGAAGCGCTGCGGTTGGGAGCTTCAACGGTGGCATGGGCAGGCCAGCCTGATCGGCGAAGATCGGTAGTGGGTGTGGGTTGGCGCCCCAGACCAGCATCACGATGCCCTGAATCAACTGGGCCAGCGCTAGCGTCATCATGATTGTCGTTAGCACCGGCTGGCCGATGAGCGGGCGCAAGGTGACGCGCTCGATAAGCAGGCCCAAGATGGCCATGACGGCGAATGCAGCCAGAATGGAGACCCACAGTGGCCAGCCCTGGTCCTGGAAGAAGGCCCAGCAGAGCAGACCACCCACAAGCATCAACCATCCGTGGGCGAAGTTGAAGACGCTTGAGGCCTTGTAGATCAGCACCAGCCCCAGAGCGACAAGGGAGTAGATGCTCCCCACCAGAAGGCCAGTGATCAACCACTGCACGGCGAGGAAGAGAGGTTTGCCAAATAGGACCACATCAGCCATGTTGCTACCTCCGGTTCGCCGCAACGTCGGTCATCAATCCGCGAGAGAGCGCGAGACCGACGCGCGCGTGCGGACTCGCCGCTATACTGAACCGAGTGAACGCACTTTCACCGACGTCTCGACGACCCCCGTGCGGCCATCCCGGTATTTCACTTCGGCCCGGACCCGTACTTCCTCGCCGCCGCCGTACATCGTATCTATCATCAGCTTGTAGCGTTCTTCCATGAACGCCCGCCGCAGCTTGCGGGTGCGGGTCAGTTCCGCCTCGTCGGGGTCGAATTCCTTATGCAACAGCACGAACTTCCGCATGCGGGCGGGTGGCGGCAAGGCACGGTTGACCCGCTCCACATCGCTCTGAACCAGGTCATACACTTCCGGCTTCTGTGAGAGGTCCACAAAGGTGGTGTAGGCCAGTCCCCGACCCTCCGCCCAGCGTCCGACGTTGTCGAAGTCAATGTTGATGATCCCCGTGACATATGGCTGGTCCGCCCCACCGATGGCCATCGCGTCCATGATATAGGGGCTAAACTTCAATCGGCCTTCGATGTACTGCGGCGAGAACCTTTGTCCGCCAGCTAACTCCAGAAGATCCTTGACGCGGTCGAGGTAGATCAGATGTCCGTCCTCGTCAAAGTGCCCAGCGTCGCCGGTATGGAACCAGCCGTCCTTCAGCGTCTCGGCTGTGACCTCAGGGTTCTTGTAGTAGCCCCGGAACACGGTGGGTCCTCGCACAAGGATCTCGCCGTCGTCGGCGATTCTGATGTCCATGCCCGGCAGTGGAACACCCACTGTTTCGAACCGTACGTCGTCGCCGATGTGTAGAGTGTGCACCTGGGCTTCAGTGGAGCCGAAGAGCTGTTTGATGTTGACGCCGACAGCGCGGAAGAAGCGAATAACGTCTGGACTGAGGGCTGCCCCAGAGGAGTAAGCCGACCTGACGTTGATTAGCCCCAACTTATCACGCAACGGGCGATAGACGGCCCACTCTCCCAGCGCGTACAGTAGCCGCCAGGGTAGGCGGACCCGTCGGCGCTCCTCGAACCGCATCCGGGCGACCTTGTAGCCCACGGGCATGAAGATGCGGTACAGGAAACGGTTGATGGGGGAGCTGTCGGTCATCCGCATCTGAACCATAGCTACCAGGCTTTCCCATAGCCTGGCGCTGAAGAGCAACGCCTGGGGCGCAATCTCGCGGATATTCTCCTGCACCGTCTCGGGGGCCTCGGGAAAGTTGACGACCATGCCGGTGCGCAAATGCACGGTCAAGCCCAGCACATTCTCGGTAATCCACGCTGGCGGCAGAAAGGAGACGTAGTCGTCCACGTCAGTGCGTGGGTCCACGTTCATGGTGAGGTCGCAACCGGAGATGAGATTGGAGTGGTCGATCATCACTCCCTTAGGCAGGCCTGTCGTGCCAGAGGTATAGCAGAACACGGCGAGATCACTTCCTCTACCCTGTGCAACCAGCTCCTCGAACAGCCCGGGCTGCTTTTCCTCCTGCGCCTGCCCTGAGGCCTCGACCTCCTCAAAGCAAATCAGCCACGAATCGTCGTAGCTCCAGAGCCCTTTCTCCTCCCAGTAGATCACCGTCCGCACCTCTGGCACCTGGTCACGGATCTCCAGTAGTTTGTCGCATTGCTCCTGATCCTTGGCCAGGACGAAAGTCGCGTCGGAGTGATCCACGACGTACTGGATCTCACGGGGAACGCTGTCGGTGAAGATGCCTACTGCCACTCCGCCGACGGCCTGCACTGCCAACTGAGCCCAGAAGTATTGTGGGTCGTTGTCGCCGATAATGCATACCTTATCTCCCGGTTGCAGACCCAGGCTGACCATCCCAAGTGCAAGTCGCTTGACGTGTTCGTAGGATTCCTGCCAGGTGATATTCCGCCAGATGCCCAGATCCTTCTGACGCATAGCGACCTTGTTGTCGCCATATTGGCGCACTTTGACCAGGAAGCACTTGGGTAGGGTGTCAGGTGTTGTGTCCGGCAAGGTTGATCTTCTCCGTCCCCTTATCTCACGTGTTGTGGGGCCGAAATCTCTTTCTGCCCCAGATAGGCCTGGATGACTGTGGGGTCGCCCTTGACCTTGTCTGGCACACCCTCGGCAATCTTGAGCCCGAAGTCAAGCACAGCAACGCGGTCAGCAATGTCCATCACCAGCCCCATATCGTGCTCAATAAGCAGGATTGTGGTCTTCTGTCGCTCGTGGATGTCCAGAATGAAGCGGGCCATGTCCTCCTTCTCCTCGACGTTCATCCCGGCCATGGGCTCGTCAAGCAGGAGTAGCCTCGGCTCCAGTGCCAGCGCTCGCCCCAGCTCCACACGCTTGCGCAGCCCGTAAGGCAGCGTGCCAACCGTCTTCTTCCGGACCGCCTCCATCTCCAGGAAATCGATGATCTCCTCCACCACGAGCCTGTGTTCCACCTCTTCTCTAAGTGCCCTCCCGAAGAATAACGCCCCATCTAGTATTCCGTGTTTCATATGCACGTGTCGGCCTGCCATCAGATTGTCCAGCACGCTCATACCGGTGTAGAGGGCGATATTCTGAAAGGTGCGAGAGATGCCCAGTGCGGCGATTCTGTACGGCGGCAGCCGGGTGATCTCGTGGCCCTCAAAGGCGATCACTCCACGGTCCGGGCGGTAGAACCCGTTAATGCAGTTGAGGAGGCTCGTCTTGCCGGCGCCGTTGGGGCCGATGATGGCCAGGATCTCGCCTCTGCGAACCTCGAGGCTCACGTTGGACAAGGCGCTGGTTCCACCGAAGCTGAGGGATACGTCGTCAACGCGAAGCTGGATTTCGTCGGTTCTCATTTTGAAACGCGTTTTCCCTCTCGAGACCCTGCGCAGATGCCCCCACTAGTATCACCTAACACCTCTCCAGTGGTATGGTTACTCGTTGGCGCTGTAGCTGGCTATGGCCTTAGCTCGGGACCACAAGCGGAGATCACACCGACACTCGGCTGAGAGGTTGGACGGAGAGACGCTCGTAGGCGGTGTTCAGATCATACCACACGTCATGAACCCGCCTCAAGGAGAGCTCGAACTCGTCGTGAACATGGTTCTCACCATGCGGCGATCTTCTGGGCGGCAGATGTGCCGAGGCTGCTCACCAACGTCAACCCTGTGGAGATGCATGGTCAACAAGGGCTCGCATCTGTTGTCCTGCGGGACCAGCTGAATCCTGTAGCCCATGGGGTGCCGTGCGGCTGCGCCGATATCGCCCTTCGGCATACGCCTAGGCTGTTCAGGGGGCGGGGCAAGAAGATGATTATCGCTTGCTGGCCTCACCAGGAGCCGGTCACGCTTCGAGAGACCCTGAGAGCGTTTCCGGGGCTGGTACGAGGGCAACTTGACTGGAAGGGGTGAGTGGTGTAGAATAGTTGGTGAAAGGCATTTTGCTCTGGCGAGGTGAATCGAATGCCGCTGTACGAGTATCATTGCGACGATTGCGGACTTGATTTCGAAGTTCTACGCAGTTTCAGCCAAGCGAGTGACTCTGTTTGTTGTGTTCAATGCAGTGGCTCGCATACGAGGCGAGCTATCTCCATGTTCGCTGCCGTGAGCAAAGGTAGCGACGGTGGCGAAGCCAGTCAGTCCCTGGGCGGGAGCGGTTGTGCTTCGTGCGGCGCGACCAGTTGCGCCAGCTGCCGAGGTTAGCCTATTGTAGACTACCTCCACCCCTTTGTCCAGGGCAGAGCGCCGGGAGCGCGAGTGTGGGCTGTGTGTCATGTCCAGTGCGAAGACCGTGTGGTCTTCGCGTTTTTTTGCTGCACCCCAGCGGTATTCATCGGACCCTAGCGCGTGTCCGAATAATTGCTGTGCTCTTCTGGGCGGCGGTTGGGGAGGGGAGCACGTCTTGGCGAAGCGGCTGAGCTAGCGGGATCCCCAGGACTGGAAGGCGGGTGGCCGTGGGCGACGATTGGGGATCAGATACCGCGGCCTGGACGCTATCTGGTCCATCCGCGCCCAGCCACCAGCGAAGCCAACGGGCTGAGGGGCACCTTGCTGAACCTCGGGTGAGCAGTCAGGGCCCATACGCGGCATCGTGCCGACCCTCGGTCTCTGAAACTCACGCTGTTTGGAAGTTGCGTTCTGCTGCACTATAATCCTTGCCGGGACTGCATGATGCCTGCTTTCTCCTTCCACGTGCAGAGTCGATGCTCTCACACCTGGGCTCGGACTGGGGTTCTGCGCACGCCTCACGGCGATGTACCGACTCCCATCTTCGCTCCTGTGGGCACCCAGGGCACCGTAAAGACGATGTCGCCTCGGGAGTTGGATGAACTGGGGGTTTCTCTGGTCCTGGCGAATACCTATCACCTGTACCTCCGACCGGGTTTTGAGGTCATCGCCGATCTGGGAGGTCTTCACAAATTCATGGCGTGGGAAGGCCCCATCCTGACGGACAGCGGTGGGTTCCAGATCTTCAGCATGGAGCATCTACGCAGGATAGACGACGACGGGGCGACTTTTCGCTCCCACGTTGACGGCTCGCAGCACCGTTTCACACCGGAGAAAGCCATCGAGGTCCAGGAACAGTTGGGTGCTGACATCATAGTCGCTTTGGATGTGTGCACTCCTTATCCCAGCGACCATGAGCACAACCATGTGGCGTTGCAGCGCACGCATCGCTGGGCCGACCGGTGTCTGCAGGCCCAGACTCGCTCCGATCAGATGCTCTTGGGCGTCGTCCAGGGAGGGACGTATGGTGACCTTCGGGAGGAAAGCGCTCTGTACCTGGCGGATCTTGGGTTTTCCGGGTACGCCATCGGTGGACTGAGCGTGGGTGAGCCCAAGGAGGTGATGCACGAGATGCTTGACATAACAGTGCCGTTGTTGCCAGACGACAAGCCTCGGCATCTTCTGGGAGTGGGGTCTCCTGAGGATCTCTTTGAAGGTGTAGCAAGGGGCATAGACATGTTTGATTGTGCCCTGCCGACTCGAGTCGCCCGGAATGGGACATTCTTCACGAGGGAAGGGCGCCTGAACATACGGAACGCGCGATACAAGGAGGATCCTGGTGCGGTGCAAGAAGGCTGCCGGTGCTATGCTTGTCAGGGTTTCTCCCGAGCCTATCTGCGCCATTTGGTGATGGCCAAAGAGATTCTGGGGCTTCATCTAGCGACTGTACATAACCTTCACTTCATGTTGAGTCTCATGACCGAGATCAGGGAAGCCATCGAGAAGGGGCGTTTTCCGGCGCTCAGGGAGCGGTTTGTCTCTTCTTACAAGGTGGTGGACTATGGGGTGCGGATGCGGGACCGGGAGGCATGGGCGAGAAGGCTCCACGCATCAGAGGAGGTAGCCGCCGATTAGCGTCCTGCAGGCTTTGATTCTTGGCGTCGTGCAGGGAGTCACGGAGTTCGTACCGATCAGTAGTTCTGGACACTTGGTGTTGGTGCCGTGGCTCCTGGGCTGGGAGAACCCAGGGCTGGCTTTCGACGTCATGTTGCATCTGGGTACTCTCTTGGCGGTCGTTGCTTTCTTCTGGAGAGATCTGTTGGAGCTAGCAGTCGGTGGAGTGCTCAGTATCAAGGAGCGGTCCCTCGCCGATGAGCCCCGGCGCAAGATAGCATGGCTCATCTTGCTGGGAACCATTCCGGCTGCGGTGATAGGGTTCACGTTGGAGGAGTTCTTCGAGGGCCTGTTCGGAGCCCCCTTTTGGGTCGGCGTTCTGCTTCTGTGTACGGGAATCCTATTGGCGGCGAGCGAGAGGTGGTCCAGGCGTACCCTGGAGGTTCAGCAGATGTCCTGGCTGGATGCCCTACTTGTCGGGCTAGGCCAAGCGCTGGCTATCGCACCGGGCATATCTCGGTCTGGCGCCACCATCAGTGCAGGCCTCTGGCGGGGCCTGCAAAGGGAGGCCGCAGCCCGCTATTCCTTCCTGTTGGCTACTCCCATTATTCTGGGGACCGGCTTGTACAAGTCGCGAGACTTGCTGTCGAGTGCGGTCTTCTCGGGTTTCCCGTTGGCTCTCGCGGCTGGTTTTGCGGCCGCCTCGATCAGTGGCTTTCTCAGTATCAGATTCCTTCTTGGGTATCTGCGACGGGGGCGTCTCTATCCGTTTGCGATCTATTGCTGGGTGGTGGGAGCGGGCAGCATGCTGCTTGCTTTGGCCTCCGCTGCCTAGGCGGCCTACGCTCTCAACGGCGCCTAGGCGGCTAGGATTCTGTGGAACACCATGATGGCAGGTGGCATTCACTGGCGATGGGACAGAGTGTTGGCAGGGCTCGCGTTACTCGTCGTGTTCCTCGTGAACGCGTGTGGCGGCACTGTGGAACCTCACCGGCCCGTGCACTTGGAGATGGCGGGTTCGACCTCCATGCAGTCCTTGATGCACGAGTTGGCTGAAGCCTACACGGACCGCTACGACTATGTCACAATTGACATCAACGCCAGAGGCTCGAAATTGGGCGTGGAGGCGTTGCGAGATGGTACGGTGGATCTGGCTTTAGTGTCACGCGAGTTGGCGTCTGACGAGGAAGAGGGGCTGAAGGCCACTTTGATCGCCCATGATGCTATCGCCATTCTCGTCAACGATGGCAACATGGTTGAATCCCTGACGTCCCGGGAACTCGGGGAGATCTTTGGCAGCGACATCCTGCTGTGGTCCGAGGTGGGAGGGCAGGAGGTTGATATCCAGGTCTTGAGTCGTGAGGATGGGTCTGGCACGAGGGAGGCGTTTGAGGAAATGGTGATGCGCGAGAGGAGGGTGAGTTTGACGGCTATCGTGTTGCCCGGTGACCAAGCCGTGGGCGAGTTCGTCGCGGAGCACCCTCTTGCCATCGGCTACGCTTCGTCACTTGACATCCCGCTTGGCGCCAGGGCACTCGGCATTGACGGCGTCAAACCTAGTGTGCAGACGGCCAGCGAAGCACATTACCCGCTAGTCCGGCCTTTCGTCTTGGTGAGTCGTGAGAGGCCAGAGGACGACGTTCAGGGATTTGTGGATTTCGTCCTCAGTCCTGCCGGGCAGGTCATCGTTGGTCGGAGATACGGACGCGCCAGGTAGTAGCGAAGAGGAGAGGCAAAAATGGCTGGCGAGACGGTGTTGGTAGTGGATGATGCCCAAGGCGTGGTCGATTTCATGGAGGACTACGTGTTGCGACCCAATGCTTACGAGGTCTTGACCGCCATGGATGGGGAGGGCGGACTCGCGCTAGCCTTGAGGGAGAAGCCTGACTTGATCATCCTAGACCTGGAAATGCCCAAGATGTCGGGGATGGAGGTCTTGAAGGCGCTGAACGAGGAAGAGTCCGACATACCCGTCATCGTCATCACGTTTCATGGTTCAGAGATCATTGCTGCTGACACCTTCAGGCTGGGGGTCAAGAACTACATAACCAAGCCTTTCAAGGTGGAGGAGATGCTGGAGGCCATTGAGCAAGCTTTGCAGGAATCCCGCCTCAGGAGGGACCGGGCTGAGTTGATGCAACAGCTGGTGTTGGCCAACGAGGAGTTGGAGCGTAGGATCAAAGAGTTCAACATACTCCACGGCATCGGTCAGGCGATGAATTCGTTGTTACACCTTCAGGATCTGTTGGAAAGGGCCGTCGAGGCAGCCGTGTATGTCACCGGCGCCCAGGCAGCGGCGGTGCACCTAATGGACGCAGAGTCGGACGAACTGTGTCTGAAGGCTGCCCAGGATTTCCCTGAGCACGAGACCGAAGAGTCCAGGGCGAAGTTGGAGGAGGGGATCCTGTGTAAGGTGGTGCGGACCGGACGGGCACTGATAACGGAGAGTCCCTTCAGCGCCCCGGGGCCGGACAAGGGTGGACACGCAGAAGCCTTTCTCAGTGTGCCATTGAAGATCCGCGGCAATGTCATCGGCGTGCTCAGTGTGGACAATGCCGCCTCGGGAAAGGACTTCGACCAGAACGATAGGTACCTGCTGAGTGTCCTGGCAGACTATGTGGCCATCGGGGTGGAAAACGCGCGACTATACGCCGGTGTTCAACGTCGGGCTGAGGAATTGGCTCTGCTCAACGATGTGGGTCAGTCTCTCTCGTCAAGTCTTGACCTCGAGGATACTCTCACCGTAGCCATGGAGCGGGTAAATGAGATGCTCAAGGTTGAGGCGGGCTCCCTCCTGCTGCTTGACGAGGAGGCGGGCGAGTTAGTGTTTCAGATCGCCCTGGGCCAGAAGGCACACCAAGTGAAACCGCTACGCCTGAAGGTGGGTGAAGGCATCCCTGGTCGAGTGGCTGAAACGGGTCAACCGTTGCTGATCCCCGATGTACGTCAGGACTCCGGCTACCACAAGACCATTGACGTGTCTACTGACTTCTTGGCTAGGTCGGTGCTCTGTGTGCCGATGGTCGCCAGAGGCGAAATCGTCGGGGTGATCGAGGTCATCAACAAAGTTGAGGGCACTTTCACAAAGGAGGATGAAGGCCTGCTGTCCTCCGTAGCGGGCTATGCGGCGGTGGCGATAGACAACGCGCGCCTCTTTCGGGGGTCGAGAACGGGCCCACGGGAGTAGCTCCATGCGAGGGCTGGGGACGAAGGCGCCGAACAAGACATCGAGCCGCCTGATGCGTAGGGTGAGGTCGGCTCTCTACGGCGGCAGAAGGCGAGGACAAAGACTCCTCGGCCGGGCTCGTGATTCAGGCCCTGCTTCCCCGAAGGATAGCCCTAGCGATCGAAGTAGATGCTCTTACCTGTTGCCGACAGGGGGATGCCTATCACGACGTCGGCATCTATCAGGCCCATCTCTTTGGCCACAGGCCCTATGCGATACATGATGCGGTTATCCGCGTTCAACAGGCTGGCCGTCTTCACAGCGGACCCGGTGGCGATGCCCAGGTCCAGCATCCTCAGGCAGCACTGGGGACCGGAGAACTCCCCCTGGTAGGTGTTGATCGCAACGCATTTCTCAGCTCCGCATGCACCGCAATTGAGCCCGAGAGGTGAGGCGTCCTTCATACCAATGAGTAGCACCACAGCGGAGCCCATAACGTTCTTGCCATCGCGGTCGAAGAGTGCCTTTCCCGATCTCTCGCCGAACTCGATCATCGTCCGCCCCAGCACCGCCAGGTCATCGCCTTCCACGATTTCGGTCACGATGAAGTCCTCTCCTCTGCCCTTGGGCGCGGTACGTGCTGATAGGGCCATCAACTCGGCTATTGTGTGCAACTGACTCATGATAGGGCCTCCTTAGGGCCACGCAGTGGCATAAGTGGAGCGGTCCCTCCTGTGCAAGACGTCTACGGCGATCCCATGTCTATCCGCGACACCACGGGCAGGTGGTCAGAGGCCAGGGAACTGATCACTCGCGCGGACAGAACGCGGATGTCGGGCGACACGAAGACGTAGTCTATGGTCTGGTACGGTCCGTCGGCGGGAGAGGTATAGCCGGTGCCCTCCCCGGCGAGGGCGAAGGAGTTCTCGAACCGCTCCAGCACTCTGGAGATCTCGTGGGAATCTGGAGTGGCGTTGAAATCGCCCACCAGCACTACGGGGGGCGAGGCGGCAGCAGTGTAGGTCAGCACCTCATCCAGTTGTCGCTCTCGCTCTGGGGTGTTCAGGCCCAGGTGCACAGAGAAGAAAGTCAGGGTCTCTCCGCCAACGTCTATCTTCGTTTCCAGGCACGCTCTCTGTTGCTCATGACTGGTGAGGAGATATCGCTGATGGTCGAGAATGGGGTACTTGCTGAGAACGGCAACTCCGTAGGTGTTCCCCCAGGACGGTCCGTAGGCGCTGTACATGTTCAGGCGCCGGGCCAGCCACAAGACTTCGTCTATCGACAGGCTGGGCACCCGACCTGCATCGGCTTCCTGGAAACCGACGATATCTGGGTCCGCTTCTCTGATCGTGGCCAATACCTCTTCCAGATCCAGCTTGTTGTCCATGCCAAAAGCTTGATGCAAGTTGTAGGTCATCACCGTGATGGTCTCACCTGGCTTCGGTTGAGGGCTCAGGGAGGGTTGAAGACCGAGGGCGATGACTGCCACGATGATGGGGATTGCTGCCAAGGATCCCTTTGCCCGCCGGACATCGGCGCCGATTTCCTCAGGTTCGGCGGCCCTCCAGGCGCCTAAGGAGGCTGTGATCCCCAGCACAATGGCGGCGACGAAGAAAGACACCGGTTCCGTGCCTCGGAAGACGTCGACGGTGTAGGCGTAGGCGAAGCTGAACGTCAATGTCAGAACCAGCATGAAAGCGAGGAAGAGGCTAAGTGTGAGCGCAATGGCCACGATAGTGGACTTTGACCTGGTGAAGGATCGCGACGCGACGAAGGCGAAGAGCAGCCTCAGGTCCAGGATGATGGCTATCTGGGCGATGAGCAGTAGGGCGGCCGACAGCCAACCGTCAACCCAGAGGAAAGCGCCGACGGCGAGAAGGATCAGCAGGCTCTGGACGATGGCGGCCGCTGCGGTCTGCAAACGCTTCACGCGGGGGATCAGCAAGCCGATGACGGTGGCCAAGGGCATCAGGATCGCCAGGAGATCGTAGTCCACATGCACCCAGCGAGCTATGGTATTGGCGTGGGCGAAGAGGTTGTACTCCAGAAACAGCAATCCGCCAAAACCACTCAGTATTAGAACACCGGCCCACCACGGGGATTGCTTGTCCTGGTTGTTCTCGCGGGGAAAGATGCTGTCGTCATAGGAGACGAAGGCGGCTACGATGGCAATCCCAGACAGAACGACCTGGACCAGCAGCCACTCCGGCCGCAAGCTCAGATCCACTGTGGTTCCCAGAGCCCGGATGGCCATGTCATACGCCAGGGCCAGGATGAAGCCCGCCACCAGGTATCCCTTGCCGCCTCTTTGACTGTCCTGAGTCTGGTAGTGCTGGAAGTACGAGGGCAGAAACAGGCAGTAGAAGGCGACGACGAGAGAGCTAGCCACCGTTTCCGCTTCGAAGGAAAGCCCCGCACTCAAGAACACCCGCACCACCGCGACCCCAATGGCCGAGACCAAAGCGATCCGACCCATGCTGGTCAGTCTGCCGAGTAGCGGGAGAAGCAAGGGGGCGAGAAAGCTCAGAAGCATCAGCACGGCCACTAGCAGACCCGAGACGTCGATGGGGTCAGAGAAGAGCGCTGCCCACACGATGAGATACACCTGGACAAAGTACAGCCTCAGAGCCTGCAAGAAGAAGAGGCTGATGAGGAGAGATGTGAGCAGAGAGGCCCATGTCAGCAGCCCCTTGCGCGTTACCCCAGAACCAGTCGTTGAGCGAGTGATCATCGGTTCCTCCTCTGTTCTTCGCCACCTTCGACTTCGGAATGGGCTCAGTGCCAATTATAGCATAGGGCCCTACCGTCCACAAGATCTTGTGCGTCCTTGACACTGCTCACCACGCCTGCTAGAATGGTACCCGGCGTGGCTGGTTCCTATGGGACTTGGTGGAAGTGGTGTCACGATCTACTTGATATGGCAGTTGAAACACCTGGGTTCGAAGGTCGGCAGTCGGCCTCTGATGGTCTAGCCGAGCTGATTCTGGGTTGGGGAGCGTCGCTAGTAGGGTTCGCGGACCTACGAGGTGTAGCTCCCTCTGCATTCTCCCATTGGCCAAGTGCCGTCTCTATCGTCATGGAGCTGGACAGCGCAGCACTGGCTGGCGTGAGAGATGGGCCCACTGTGGAGTACTACGAGGAGTACAAGCGGGCCAACCGTGCTCTCGACGAGATAGCGGCAAGAAGCGCAGACCACATCAACTCGCTGGGGCACACTGCCGAAGTCTTCCCGGCCACCATTGTTGATAGCTCCATGGGCAGCGATTACCAGAAGACGCTCAGCGTTGGTTTCCAGCACAAGACCGCCGCGACTCGTGCTGGCCTGGGCTGGATAGGCAAGAGCGCTCTCTTGGTCACATCGGAATTCGGCTCTCGAGTAAGGTTGGTCACGGTCTTCACCGACATGCCCCTCAATGTGGCAACTCCCATCACGGAGGGACGATGCGGTGACTGTAGGGCTTGCTCTCGGACCTGTCCGGCGGGCGCGATCAAGGGCCGGGAATGGCGAGTCGGCTTGCCACGAGCCGAGTTGGTGGATGTGGTTGCTTGCCGCGCCAAGATGAGACACTTGTTGCTCGAGCGAGTAGGCGTGGAGGACGCCGTTTGCGGGGTCTGTCTTTCCGTGTGTCCGGTGGGCGTGCGCTGAGATGGCGGGGTAGCAGATCCTCGGCCAGTTGACGCAGAGGGGAATGTGATGTATGAGTAGATGTATGACTGGCAAGGAGGTATCGAATGGCTAGAATGATACGTAAGCAGTTCTACATCGAATCCCAGCAGGAGGCGCTGCTGAAGCGTTTGGTGCAAGAAACGGGGATGACAGAAGCAGAACTGGTTCGGCAGGCAATTGATCGCCAGATGCGGTTCTTTGCTTCTTCCCGACGGGATCTGCGCGCTTGGCAGCAAGAGCCGGCTTTCATCGCCCGATTGATAGAGCAGGGCCCCGTTTCCGGGAAACGAATCTGGCGGCGGGAGGAACTGCATGAACGATAGGGTCTTCGTAGACACCAACGTGCTGGTCTATGCCTATGACCGATCAGACCCAGAGAAGCAACGGCGAGCTTTGCAGGTGCTAGATCGCCTGGCCATTACGGGAGCAGGCATGATTAGTGCTCAGGTTCTCTCGGAGTTCTTCGTCGCCGTGACCCGAAAGATTGTGGCTCCCTTGAGCGTGGACGAAGCCTGAGATAGGGTGAAGGATTGTCTTCAGTCTTGGACAGTGGTTGACGTCACGGGGATGATCGTACTGGAGGCGACTAGCGGCGTGCGGGATCATGAGTTCAACTTCTGGGATGGCCAGATCTGGGCAGCTGCTCGATTGAACCAGTCCTCGGTGATCTTCACTGAGGACTTCAACATTGGTGCTGTCACGGAAGGTGTCAGGTTCGTGAATCCCTTTGCGGATGATTTCCAGCTTGAGGATTGGTTGCTATCTTGAGTTCGCCAAGAAGCACCTTGGGCATAGCTCACTTGCCCTACAATCCGTGGTCACATCCAGGCTTCCCCCTCAGCACGGCTCTCAGACCCGGCGTGACCTTGAATGTAGGTGACGTGGTTCGGCCTACTGACCGGGATTGACAGCTTTGCTTGCCTGGCTGGCCTTGCGCAGCGATTCGGGCGAGGAGAGGCCAGTCGTAGGGCTGAGCAGGAGAAGAAGTGGGGCGGCGGAAGACGGTCAGCAGGCGCGAGAAAGCACCCCAGCCAGTTGCCATGCCCGACAGGAACATGGGGAAGCATTGATTGGTGCCCTGTCCCGCCGGGGCAAGGTCAGGACCGGCCGGATGGCTTGGCAGGAAGGGAATCGGGAGATGTTCCTACCTGCCCGGCCAGGGCGAAGCAGTTGTTGCTCGAACGAGTGGGCGTGGAGAACGCCGTCTGCGGTGTCTGCGTATTCTTCTGCCCCGTGGGTATGGATTGAGGCACCGATGGCTGGCTGGGCATCCCGGGCGTCGCTTCTAGCAGCCGTGCCAAGACGAGGAGAAGCCATGAAGACGACTTCGCTGAACGGTACCTGGCGGTTGTTGCCAATGGAGGAGTTCAAGGATCGCTATCCCGAAGAGGGGTGGCTGGAGATGGACGTTCCGAGCCATTGGCAGCTTCATCCCGACCTGGAATTCCACGCTGGCAAGGTCGTCTACAAGAGGGATTTCTCTTTCCGAAAGAGGAAAGGTAAGAGATATCGCCTGCGACTGAACGGGGTGTTCTACCGCTCCACTGCCTATCTCAACGGACAACGACTGGGGGAGAACGAGGGGTATCTCGACCCGCAGAGGACTTTCACCTCCTAGATACACGACATGCCTGGCACATAGACAAAGCGGGGCTGACTTGGTGCCAGCCCCGCTCGGTTGTCCTCAAGCGTTGAACTCCGTTTGCCTACCTTTCCTCTGGCGTTGGGCACGGTTCAGGAGCTGGAGGGAGTACCTCCGTTGGCGTGCCAGTCGGCGTTGCCGTGGAAGTGGGCGTAGGAGTTGCGACTGGCGTGCTGGTAGCCTGGGCCGTGGCCGTCGGCGTTGCCGTGGGAGTCGGCGTAGGAGTTGCGACCGGCGTGCTGGTCGGCAGGGCTGTGGCAGTCGGTGTCACGGTTGGGACTGCGGTCGGCGTAGTAGTCGGTGTTGGCACTAACGTTGCTGTTGGGCTTGGGACAGGTGTACTGGTAGGAGTTGGGCTTTCCACCAGTGGCTCCATCTGACCTGCCGAGGAAACCGACATGAAGCTCTTCAAGACGAGAGGCACGTAGACATAGTACTCTCGGACCTCGAAGCCCCGATGCACTGTGTGGCCCGTCGGTATGCGGCAATTTATGTCCACGTAGTCGCCGAGAAGGATATCCCAGCCTATAGCGCCCAAATCGGCGGTGAAGTCGCCAGAGCCATCGGTGGGTAGTCCCCGTATCTCGGCTTGGTCCTCACCCCTCGAAATCCAGATGCTCATGTAGGCGTTGGGAACGCAAGTGCCATTGATGACGTCATTGGCCACTTCCACCCAGGCAGGTAGAGGCAGGATGTAGACGCTGTCTGCGACTATGGAAGTCTCCGCTTCGACGGTATCGCCGGCCTCGATGTCGATTCTGTCGAAGCCATCCCAGAAGATCCCGGCGAAGGTTCCGTCCTTGTCGGCTGAGCGGAAAGCCTGGCCCTTGGTGGAACCACCGCTATCTTTGAGGGTCAGCGTTATGGGGATATCTGGCGGCCCTGTCTGGCCCCAGTAGTCGTCGTTGCTGCTGCTCACCCTTAGTAGCAAAGCACTGAAGACACTGCCCACCGCATCGCCGTCGGGCTCACGGTACCAGACGGTGAGTTCATCGCCCATCTGGATATTGTAGTCCTGGTCGAGATCGACGAAGTAGTTTCCGGAACCGTCGGTCTGAGCGTCCTTCCCTATGTTGGTATCTGGCACCCAGACGTCAACGTGGAGATCGGCCGGGTATTCTGCCGCGCCGATGATTTGGCCCTGCACTGTGTTGGCGTCCGGATCGACCAGGCCGGTGATGGTGATCACCTCCGCCGAACGCAGATAACCCTCGCTGGACGCGTCTACCACGTCGCCCACCTCGATATCCACCCTTTCGGTTCCGGAGTAGATTTGGGTCGAGACCCAACCATTTTCTTCGATGACCTCCGAGGCCGTGCCCTTGACCAGCCCGTTGGTCACGGTGAAGTAGACGGTGTTGCCTGGCTGTCCCTGGACCTGTACCCAATCGTGCGTCTGATGCACCTCCAGTCCTTCCAAAGGTACAGTGTACAGACCGACGCCGATTTGGTGGCCATCAGGCTGGTGGTACCAGACGTTGGCGTTGTACCCCAATTGGATATCAAACTGGCCGCTGAAGTCAGCCTCATAGTCTCCAGACTCGTCGATATCAATAGGCATCCAATCGTTAGGCTCCCAGTCGGGTGGCTGCCCCACCTCTACTTCGCCGGTGGCTGAGAAAACACCTCCGTACATGGTGCCGGAGACGATGTCAGTGTCCACATCCACGTCACCAGTGATGGTGATGACCTCCATCGTGGCATCTAGACCATCAGAACTGGTCGCGCGCACCGTGTCCGCGGGGACCACATCTGCTCCGGCCGGGAACGAGAACCAGCCATCGGACTCAGCGGTCCCGCTGTTGCTGCCTTTGACTCCGCTGATGTCGGTGACAGTGACGTAGACGGTGGCGAAGGGCGCAACACGGCCGTCCACCCCGTCCCACGTATAGTTAACCCGCGCGAACGGAACCTCGAAGACCGCGCCCAATTCATCGCCATCGGTCAAGATGTACCATACGGCCACGGTATCGCCGGACTTGAGGCCCCAGGTGCTCAGGTCAGCGGAGTAGTCGCCGTACTCATCGGTTGTGGCTTCAATACCCCAGCCGCCCTCTTCCCAGATCTCGATTCGCACAGGCTCGCCGTCGTGGGCTCCCGCGACGTTGCCGGAGATGGTATTGGCATCAACATCTAGGTTGCCGGTCATGGCGACTACGGTCAGGGTGCGAGAGACCCCGTCGCAGCCCATCTCTACGGTGTCATCCACCTGGATATCTACCTCAGTGCTGAAGTCGTGACGGTCGATATTAAACCATCCGTCCGCCTGGGCCGTTGTATTGGCCAGGAACTTGTCGAGTCCTCTAGTGACGGTTACATAGACGTTTGTGGACCCGAGTGCCCTGCCATCCACCCAGTCGTGGGTCTGGTTGACGCGCATGAACGGAAGCCAGAAGTCGACCGAGATCTGGTGCCCTTCCTCGGTGCGATAGCCGACCATGCCTCCCATGCCCGCGTGGAGGACAATCCCCTCGCCGATGGCGTCGAAATTGTAGTCGCCAAACTCATCGCTTTGGACATCGAACCAGCCGTAGCCCCAGATGTCCACCCAGAGGTCGGTGTTGGGCGGCGCCTCGCCAGTGATTTTGCCTGTCGTCTCGTTTGCCTGCGCGGTCAAGGGCCCGCCAATGAAGAGGGAGGCCTCCCTGCCGTCCGCCGTGGCTGAAATCGTATCTCCTATGGCGATGTCGGCGCGTGTGCCATCGGTGTATACGTCGGTAGCATAACGGCCGTCCTTGTCTGAAGTGGGGTCACCGGTGCCCTTGATGCCGCCGCCAGTGACCGTGATATTCACTGTGGTGTTGGGTTTGGTGTCCCCGTCGATCCAGTCCGAGCTGATATTGGCCCGGATTTGGAGATAGGAGACAGCGATGCCGCACTCATCTCCATCATCGGTGACATACCAGACTCCTAGTTGATGGCCGGCCTCTAGGTCCCAACTGCCGAGACCGGTGGAGTAGTTGCCAGAGCCATCGGTAGTGGTCTCGGCACCCCCGCCGTCCTCTTCCCAGATCTCTATACGCACAGGGTCGTCGTCCGAGGCTCCGTCAATATTGCCGGAGATGGTATCGGCATCAACGTCTGGGTTGCCACTCATGACCATCACGGTGAGGCTCCGAGAGACCCCATCGGAAGTCATCTCTATGGTGTCATCGACCTGGATATCCAACGGCTGAGCGCCGAAGTCCCAACGTCCGAGTTGAAACCAACCACTGCCATCGGCTGTTGTGCTACCGGTGAAGCTCGTGGTACCTCTGGTCACGGTGATGTTCACCGTGGCGTTGGGGGTGCCAACTCCTTGGATCCAGTCGTGGGTCTGGTTGACGCGCAGATAGGGCACCATGCACCAGATGTAGTTCTCGTTGTGGTCCTCGTTCTCACAGCCCAGGCCGATGCGCTGTCCTCCCTGGATGTCCAGTTGGGGGCTGAAGTCGGCGGTGAAGTTGCCGCTACCATCGGTGGGCACGACCATTTCGCCCAAAAACCTCCCATGACTGCCCGCGACCCAAACGGAGACCATCGTGTTAGCCGGTCCGGTGCCGGAAACTGTGTCAGTGTCTACATCGAAGCCCAACGACAACTCTGTGACGGTGACGACATTCGTCCAGGAAGCAGTCTCCACCTCCACCTTATCGCCGGGGACGATATCCACGCTGCCATCGAACCAAGCCATGAACTCGCCATCTATCTCCTCTGAAGTGATGACCGTCTGGCCCTTGTGAGTGTCCGTCACACTCCACAGGGTTACCGTGACCGGAACGTTTGCTGTATCGACGTACCCCCAGACTCCATCATAGGTCTGGTACACCTCGATGCTGGGAGCGTGGTACTGAACGAAGAGCTTGTGCTCGTCCGGCTGCGAGTAGTAGACGTCACCTTCGTAGCCGTTGTAGAGGTCGTAACGGCCGGAGAGGTCATCGGTGTAGGTGCCGTCACCAGTACTGGTTACGAACTCATCGAAGGAAGGTGCGTATGGTTGGCCGCGCTCCCCACGCCAGCGCCAGCCCCGCACGATGAGATCGGAGTTCGCCGGGGAGAGCCCCGCGATAGTATCGGCATCGGTATCGGCCAGAGCCGTGAGGGTCGTGACCGCAACCGTTGCAGATATGCCTCCTCCGGTCACTTCCACGCTATCACCTGTTTGCATGTCAGCGCCGAAGTCGATTTGGTAGCGGCCGTAAGCTGGGTCGCTGGTGGCGCTCCCGGTCTCCTTGGGGGCTCCACCCGAATCCTTCAAGGTGGCCGTGACCACGGCTCCAGGAGTAGCGCTCCCCCAGACGTTGTTGTAGGTTTTATTCACCGAGGCCAGGGGCGGGGAATAGTAGATTGTGTTGTCGTTGCCGCTGGCATCAGCAAATGCTGGAAAGATGAAGCTCCAACGATCCAGATCCAAGACCTCTGAGAAGTCGGCGGAATAATCCCCAAAGGAATCGCTGGTGACCGTCTTCTTATGCCAGCGCCACTGGCCCAATGGGGAAATCTGCCAGACTCCTACAGCCACGTCAGAGCTAGCAGGAGCCGTCCCGCTTATGATATCGTTGGCCCACGGTGTAGCAGTGGCCGTAAGGGTGACGACGGTGGTGCTTATGACCGAGGTGCCGTCATCTACTTCTATCACGTCGTCAGGCTCTATGGCGGACAACGAGACGCTGTATGAGCCATCGGTGTCGGAAGCGGTAGCAGCGTCTGACTCCGGTGGACTCATCTGCCGAGTGCGGGTGATGCTGACGGTGGCACCCGGGGTGGCAAAGCCTGCTACGGTGTCGAAGGTTCCATTCACCTGGAAGAAGCCGACAGCTGATAGAGCCGCTGAGACCCAATTACCTTCATCGTCCTCGTAGCTCGCCTGGGCTCCAATATGCACGTCCATGTCGTAGATGCCGGTGAAGTCAGCGGTGAAATTCCCACTCCCATCGGTGGAGACGATCTTGCTGATGCCTGTCCATGGGAAGCCCACGGTCACGCTCACCGGCAGGGAGAGGCCGCTGTCGGTTATGACCCCGGTTACCTGGTCATTCAACGGGTCGGCGGTCCCAGTGATTTGAACCACCTGTATGGTCTCTGTTAGACTTCCTGTGCCCACTTTGACGGTGTGGCCGGGGTCGATCTCTACCTGGCTCCCTTCGTCAAAGAACTTACCGTAGAAGTAACCCATCCCATCGGTGCGCGCCACCCCGAAGCCCTTCAGAGTTGCACCATCGTAGAGGCGCAGCAGCAGCGTATCATCGGCGTTGGCGTGATAGCCCCAGACGTGGTCGTAGGTCTCGACGACGGTGATGACGGTGGTGGCGGACTGAATGCCGATCTCTCCGCGAGAAAGGCGAGGAGCCGGACCAGGTGCCATGCCAGGTAGGAAGCGTTGTTCCCACGGATCAAAGAGGTACGGTGCCGAGGGCTGAAGAGGAGGTCTGGGTTCCTCCGGTGGAGGGAACCCGCCGTCGGTGGGCGCCCGCTCTGAGGTCACGACAGGAGGGGCTGGCGGCTCGCTAACTCGTCTCTGTTGCATAAGAGGCCCAGGAGGGCGTTCACCGGCTCTCTCTGTCAGCCACTGGTGCCTCGGCGTGGGTCGCCATGCGTCCGGTTCTGGGTCCTGGAGCCGACCCTCAGACTCGGGAGCGGCAGCGACGTGTGGGGATTCCCTCTGCAATGCTTCCGGACCCTGAGCCAAGACTGCCGAGACCAGAAGAAGAAGGGCCGAGACCCCCAGCAAAGTCAAAAGCATGCGCAACTTCATCTTCCCACCTCCTCACAAGAAAAAAGAGCCCGTGGCGCGCTGAAACTGCTACGCGCTGGGCTCTGGTGGACTCAGGGCCTCTCTGGACGTCAAAACCGCCGCCATTGGGAAGTCCTCACCTGTCAGCTATCCCGTCCTGGGATGTTCTCCCTTCTCGGCGCGGGATCGGACACAAATGCGACGCTCTTCTCACTGCCATTTTACCACAACCCTCTGAGTTTGTCAAGCTGTTTGCGTGAGCGATGTTCAGCTTCAAGGTTCGCGGACTGCCTTGACCATCTTTGCAAACCAGGCCATAATCTGGGCGACCAGAACGCTGGAGGGAAAGACAGGAACGTATGAAGACGACTTCGTTGAACGGCACCTGGCAGTTGCTGCCCGTCGAGGAGTTCAAGGACCGCTATCCGGACGAAGGATGGCTGGAGATGGACGTTCCGAGTCATTGGCAGCAGCATCCCGACCTGGAATTCCACGCTGGCAAGGTCGTCTACAAGAGGGATTTCTCTTTCCGAAAGAGGAAAGGTAAGAGATATCGCCTGCGATTGAACGGGGTGTTCTACCGCTCCACTGCCTATCTCAACGGACAACGACTGGGGGAGAACGAGGGGTATTTCTTCCCGCAGGAGTACGAGGTCACAGGCTTCCTCCGGGGAAAGAACACGCTGCTCGTAGAGGTTGAGTGCCCAGACGAGGAGGACAAGCAGAGCAAGAAGCTGATCACGGGTGTTTTCTCCCACTGGGATGCCATAGACCCCCTGACCAATCCCGGCGGCATCTGGCTTCCAGTAGAGATTGTGGAGTCGGGGGAGGTGTACATCAAACAGGTTCATCTGCGACTGCGAGACCTGGGTGACAATGCGGCCCAGCTTGAGGCCGAAGTGGTAGTGGATGCTGCCACTCCTGGCTCCACCAAACTACGCATCACCTTCGTCCCTCACAATTTCGAGGGCTCGCCGCAATCGCTGCAACACCGCATCCAGCTTACCCGGGGTGACAACGAACTCTCGGTTCCTGCAACCGTGGAGGAACCACGCCTGTGGTGGACCCACGATCAGGGTTTCCCTCACCTTTATCGCGTGACCATACAGGTGGGGCCCGGGGGGAGGAAGAAGCCCTCAGACAGTGTCGAGTTCAGCTATGGTGTGCGTACTTTCGAGATGCGCGATTGGATCGCCCACTTGAACGGTCGTCGCCTGTTCGTCAAGGGCAACAACTATGGACCTGGCGACACCCGTTTAGCCACGATGACTCGCGAGCGTTTCGAGCAGGACCTGACGCTAGCCAAGGAGGCGAATATGAACATGCTGCGCCTCCATGCGCACATTGAACATCCTGCCTTCTATGACGTGGCCAACGAGCTGGGAATCCTCGTCTGGCAGGACTTCCCTTTGCAGTGGGGTTATGACAAGGAAGTGCTTCCCGAAGCTCTACGACAGGCAGAGGTCATGGTTGATCTTCTCTGCAACCACCCCTCGATCGTCGTGTGGTGCATGCACAATGAGCCTGGCATTCAGCCGCAGTCTTCCGGTCGGCGGTCTTGGTGGATCGCACAGACCTTGTTTGCGCTGCTGGTCTACAACTGGAACAGGGATGTCATGGACCGGAAATTGAAGCGACGCGTGGAGGAGCTGGACGATAGTCGGTTCGTGGTGCGCTCCTCCGGCGAATGGTCGGTGCCGATGTTGAGAAAGGGGACCGACAGCCACCTGTACTACGGCTGGTACAGAGATCAAGACGCGGCTGACAAACTCGAGCGCCTAGGTCGCAGCATCCGCTTCGTCAGCGAGTTCGGGGCTCAGAGCTTCCCCACGCACGATAGCAGCGTCAAATTGATGTCTTCCGAATTGAGGCATGTGGACTGGAATCGGCTGGAGGAAAGGCACAGCCTTCAACGAGAGATCATGGATCGTTGGCTGAGCATCGGTTCCTTCACCGACCTGAAGGAACTGGTCGAGGCCAGCCAGGACTACCAGATCGCGCTCAACCGCAAGTATGTCGACCACCTACGATATCACAAATACCGGCCCACAGGTGGGATTCTGGCTTTCTCTTTTCACGACCCTAACCCAGCCATACAGTGGTCTGTCATTGACCACTGGCGAGTGCCCAAGCGGTCGTACTACCATTTGCAGCGGGCCTTCCATCCGCAATACGTATTCACGCTGCTGGACAACAGCCGCTATCGGGTGGGTGACGAGATCGCTGTGCCCATCTACGTCGTAAATGATAGCCACGAGAGCTACGACGAGGTCACAGTTGGCGCTGAAGTCATAGGCGCGGATGGGGAGAGAACTACTCAAGCCAGCTTCGAATCGGCGCTGGAAAGCGACTCAGAAGCCGAGCTTGTGCGGCTGCTCCACCTGCGCTTTCGGGAACCGGGGGAGCGGACGTTGCGACTAAGGCTGGAGTACGGGCGTGAGGTGTTCGAGAACGAGTATCCACTGGTCATTACACCCTCCTAGGCTTGTGGGATTCCTCGTTCTCATGGTCCTGGGGCGTAGAGACGATTGAGCTCTAGCCGGATGCCGACAGGTTCCTCAGTTGCTCCAAGATCATCGCGTTACTGGGCCGGTCTCCGGTGTCCTGGCCCACATATTCCCAACTGACGATGCCGTCTAGGTCTATCAGAAAGACGGATGGAGTGGCCAGGCTATCGCCCAGCAGGTTGTAGACGCCGTATTGATCTGTGACTTGATGGTCGGCGTCCGACAACACTGGGTACTGGAGATCGAGCAAGTCCGATACGCGCTGCCCAATGTCGCGACCCTCAACACTGACAGCCAGGATCTCGGCGTTCAGTTCTTGGAAGTTCGGATAGTCTTCCTGCAACTCCCCGAGTTGCGTCCTGCAGGGGCCTCAACCGCCGGTTCGGTAGAACACAAGGACGACGCTCTGTTCAGCACGGTATCCGGACAACGTAACCGGATCACCCCCCACTGAGGGGAGGGTGAAATCAGGAGCCTGATCTCCTATCGCAGGTATCGCGGTGTCGGTTGACGGCGTGGGGGGATGTGCCGGAGTAGGGTTGGTCCTTGCAGTGGGGCTCGGGTCCGACGTGGGTTCGATGGATGGCGTGACAAGCGGCGTGCTGTTGTCAACAACAGCGAAGTTGTAGACCCCTAGGATGGCGCCGCACACCCCGAGCATTAAGACTGGGATCAGAACTCTCCTCAACTTCATTGGCTCTTGTCCGTGGGCGCAGTGGGCTGGGACGTTCCAGGCCAGGGGATTTCCTGATAGTCGTTGCAGCACGGCGCGCCCAGACTGTATGCGAGGCGCTGGTTGGTCAAGTCCACGATCACGGACCACAGAGTAGCCAAGCCGTCCGTGTGGCCACAGATGGGCGCCTCGTGGTCAGTCAGAATGCTCCTGGCTGTCGCCCAGGGCTCGCTCTCCTTCTCAGCTTCTCCAAGCACCCACAGCATCTTCGACAGCCGGTCCTCCGAGCTCTTCTGGACCGGCGATTGCATGAGGCCCTTGAGTTCAGGGTGGAGGAAGTGGTTGGTGGTGGCTATGTAGTGATCGTCGGATTCCCTGATGCACACGGCCTCAGGATGCGCCTCGACAACGAACATCTCCTGTGAATCGGCTATGAGGTAAGAGTAACTCATCAGGTGCGGCATCTCACGAGCCAACATGACTGCCTCCCCAGCAGTGGCGCAGGTTTCCAGTAGAATGCGGGGCACCAGATGGAAGACTACGCCTGGTCGCCGCGTCGCCGTTGGTTTGGCAACTACTCCATGGACCGAAACAAAGAGGCCGTGTTCGTTGACTCCCTCGTGGCGGCCACCCAGTAGCCCATCGTTCATGCCCACGGTCGCGTAGTAGATGTCCGGCTTGGCGTGGATGAGGTGTCTGGTCTTAGCCCAATAGAAGAAGTCGTAATTCCGTCCCACGATGAGCCCGTCTTTGGTTCGCCAAGCGAAAGCTGAACAGTGGCGCGGGATTTGCTCCATTCCAAAGGACAACATGCCTAGTATAGAGTCCGTGCCTAGTCCCAGGGACTCGGCCCAGCCTTCAAACTCGTCGAGCAATGGTGGGTGGAAGTTGCAGACGACTTGGAGGCACTCTTCGGCGAAGGACAACTGAGAGGGACTCAATGCTTCCTCCTTAACTCCCTCTGCCTCTACGGCCGCGTCCAGAGCCGCGAATTGATCAAGAGTCGGGCCCAGCAACTGCGGAGCCTTTGCCGCTTCCTCCAGGGTTGGAGGGTCGGTTTCCTCGCCGATTCCCGCCATTCCCCACTGCCGGCCGATCTCGTAGTGGTCTCCAGCCAAGGTGTACATACGGTAGTCTGCCTGCTTCTCAAGTTCCAGATTATCCGTTGGGCTTACCATCGTTTCTCACCTGTCGTGGCTGGGGTGCGCAGCACGTGGTCATCATATCATCAACCAAAGCAATTGGCAAGGAATCAGATCCTGGATATAATGGCTTGGGGGACGTGAGACTGTGCAAGCGTTGATTCTGGCCGGTGGTGAAGGGAGCCGCATGCGCTCTGTTACTGCTCATGTCCCGAAGGCCCTTCTGTACCTACCAGGCGGCACACTGCTTGAGCATCAGCTAGCCCTCCTGGCGAAACTGCCGGTCTCGCACACGTTTGTGGTCATACATCACCAAGCTCAACAGATGGGGCTGGCGTTGGCCGGGCTGGAGAAGGTGAGCTTCGTGAGACAAGGGCCCCCTTTTACCTTGCTTGGGGCTCTGGCCAGTGCTGAGGAACACGTCACCGAACAGTGTATCGTTCTGCATGGGGACAACTACTACTCGCGCGGACTGGAGTATCTGCTCGACGAAGCTCAGATCGGAGCACGGGGCGTGAGACCCGATGCCCTCTTCTTGCTTGAGTCTCAGACAGGTCAATCAGATCGGGCTCTTCGTCTGGCTTCCACAGGGTGCTACGTCTTGTCGCCCGAGATCTTTCCCACCATCAAGAGCCTGCATGGTGATGCTCTGTCGACCTTGACCGCTGCTCTGCTGAACGACGGAGCGATCGTGAAGGAGGTCCCGCTCCTTGGCTGGCGAAAGAACATCAACCACGTAGAGGACTTGCTGTGGGTGAGTAGACGCATGCTTGAGGAGTGGAAAGGCAGCTTCCATCCGCGGGATGCGGACCAGGGGTACAATGCCTTTCAAGCCTGCCCCACAGGTGAACGTCCTGTGTGGATTTCGAAGGCGAGCGAGGTAGTGGATTCAGACATCGGTTCTCACGTGGTCGTGGGACCCGGTGCTCGCGTCCGGGACTGCGTGCTACGCGATGTAATAGTTTTTCCGGGCGCTGAAGTGGCTAGACAACGAGTGGAACGCGCGGTTGTGGTGCCGACTCGATCGGATTGTGCGCTGTCAACGCCTTAGGACGATAGACATTCCTGTCAGGAAAGCCAGGCCGAGGAAGAGATAACCCAATACCCAAAGCTCGCGATTCAGCAGGAACACCCCAGCGAGAAGGAACCCAGCAAAGGCGACCATCTCAATCAAGCGATTCATAGAGCGCTCTATGCGGCCGACCAGCTTTTCGACGTCCTTTGTGATAACTACTCGGACCTCTAACTCTCCTCTGCTGCCCCGGTTGAGGAACTCTTCTAGCTCGCGTGGCAAGCGCCAGAGAAGTGCTGCGAAGTCTTGCATCTCTGCCGTCACGCGTTTGGTCAGGCCCTCTTCTGCCATGTCCATCGCTATCAACTGCTTGACATAAGGCTCGGCGACGATGAAGCCGTTGAAATCTGGGTCGAGGCCTGCGCATAATCCCTCCAGGATTCCCATGGTTCGCCCCAGGAGGACGAAGTCGATCGGTATCTGGAAGGGAAACTCGTAAATGATGTCCCGCAGCTCGTAAGCCATGGCCAGCATCTCATCTATCTCGATGTTCGCGAACTCGCGTATAGAGAGGCCATAGTAGCGGTCCATGAGCATGTAGAAGGCTCGCTGAAGGGGCCGGGTGTCGGTGCCCGGCAGGATGAAGCCCAACCTCTTCATATCATTGACGGCGGATGGGACGTCCCTATTGAAAGCGTGAACGGCGAGGTCGCGGAACAGAGCTTTGTCTCTCGGTGTGATGCGTCCAGTCATGCCGAAGTCCACAAAGGTGACGACAAACTCGTTGCCATGCGAGCCATCCAACGGGCCCGGGCTCTGAGGCTCCACGAAGAGGTTCCCGGGGTGGGGATCGGCGTGAAAGAAGCCGTCAATGAGCATTTGTTGCACATATGTGCCGAAAACCCTTTCAGCAACCTCAGCACGGTCTATGCCAGCCGCGGTCAGGGCCTCGTAGTCTGTGATCTTGATGGCATCTGCGCGTTCAAGGGTGAGCACCCTTCTGCTGGTGTGAGACCAATACGGTCTAGGAATGAAGATGCCAGGGTTGTCAGCGAAGTTGGCTCTCAGCTCCTCAGCGTTCTGCCCCTCGGCGATGTAATCCAGTTCACAATGTGTGATGCGGCTGAACTCCTCGAGAAGATCATCAAGGTTGATCCTCCGTCGCAGCGCAGGGTACCACTTTATCAACCCGATGGCCCACTTCACAGCCGCCAAGTCCGTAGCCACAAGCTCCTCGATGTGGGGTCTCTGGGCTTTGACGATCACAGCGTCACCTTGGGGCAGCCAAGCGTAGTAGGTCTGGCCCAGGGAGGCGCCCGACTGTGGCTCCTCGACGAAACGGGAAAACAGCTCTGGAATAGGCGCTCCCAACTCCTCCTCAATCAGCCTCTTGACGGGCGGAAAGGGATCTGCTGGGACCTCATCTTGCAGTGCTGCCAACTCCCTGGTGACTTCGGGCGGCATGACATCGGCCCGTGAGCTGAGGAACTGACCCAGCTTGATCATTACGCCGCCCATCTCTACCGCCAGGTCGCGGAAGCTCGCTGCCCATCGGCGGCGCCTTTCTGCCGCACCATGCTTGACGAGGCCCCTGGGCAGGAATCGTCCCACAATGAGCTCCCACCACAGCAGCGACAGGAGGAGGCGGGAGAGGAACAGTACTATGCGCAGATAGCGCCGGCGGCGTATCTTCATGTCCTTGGGCTCAGGGGTAGAGGCGATGCAGCATGCGTGGAAAGGGGATGGTCTCGCGAATGTGTTCCAGGCCACAGATCCAAGCAACCGTGCGTTCGATGCCCAACCCGAACCCGGAGTGAGGCGTAGAACCGTAGCGGCGAAGATCCACATACCACTGGAAAGCCTCTCCAGGTAGGTTGTGCTGGTCGATACGCTGCAAGAGCAGGTCGTAGTCGGCAATGCGCTGCCCCCCGCCGATGATCTCTCCATACCCTTCCGGAGCAAGACAGTCAACCGACAGTGACAAGTTTGCACGTTCCGGGTCAGGCTCCATGTAGAAGGCTTTGACCTGCGAGGGATAGCGGTGCACGAGTAGCGGTTTCTCGAACTCCTCCGCCAGGGCGGTCTCGTCTGGGGCTCCGAAGTCATCGCCCCATTGGAAGTCCAGGCCCTTGCTGCGCAGGATATCCACGGCCTCGTCATAGGTTATGCGAGGGAAGGGAGGTTCAACCCTTTCCAATAGTGCGGTGTCCCTCTCCAGCAGCTTCAGTTGAGCCTTTCTCTTCTCCAGCACGGTCCGCACTATGTAGCTCACGAACTCCTCAGCGAGACACATGCAGTCCTCAAGATCGGCGTAGGCCATCTCCGGCTCCACCATCCAGAATTCCAAGAGGTGGCGGCGCGTCTTCGATTTCTCCGCTCGGAACGTGGGACCGAAACAGTAGACCTTGCCCAGCGAAGCGATCGACGCCTCACTATATAGCTGACCGCTCTGAGCCAGATAGGCGGACTCGCCGAAGTAGTCGGTCTCGAACAAGGTGCTAGTCCCCTCACAGGCGGCTGGGGTCAGAATGGGTGTGTCAACCAAGACGAACCCATTGTCATCGAAGTAGTCGCGACAAGCTTTGATCACCTCAGCACGCACCCTCAAGATGGCATGCTGACGGGGGGAGCGTAGCCATAGATGGCGGTGGTCCATCAGGAAACCCACCCCATGCTCTTTGGGGGTGATCGGATAAGTCTCGGCAAGCTGCACGATCTCCAGTTCGCCAAGCGTGAGTTCGAAGCCTCCTGGGGCCCTCTGGTCCGCCCTTACAGTGCCACTGATGATGACGGACGATTCCTGAGTGACCTTCTGCGCTGCCTGGAACGTCTCCGGCGAGACGTCATCCTCGAACACCACGGCCTGGATCGTGCCTGTCCCGTCCCGCACCAGAAGAAAGTGGAGTTTGCCTTTGTCGGTCTTGTTGTGCAGCCAGCCCTTGATCGTGATCTGCTCTCCTTGGTGTTGAGCTACGCTTTCGATATACGCCCGTTGGGCCATGCTGATACCTCCTGAGCAAGGATTATAGCAGATGGCGAGGCCGGAGAGCAAAGACCTAGGGGGCCCTACTGACCGGACTCGTCGCCTGGTTCGGCGGACCGAAGCGGCGTCGGGAGCAGTTGCTTCATCAGGGAGATATCCTCTTGCGTGAAGGTCCCAGTCACGATGAGGCATCCTACATAGATACCTAGTGATAGAGGAATAAGGAGCAAGAAGGAGAGGTCACGAAGCTGCCAGAGGAAGGCACCAGTCAGCAATGTGCTGAGCAGTGGTCGCCAGGTGAGGCTCATCCAGGGGATGGTGGACAAGTACTTCCTCACTCCATAGTAGAAGGGCAGGAGCAGCAGTACCTCAGAGAGGACGGTGGTGATCGCCGCTGCCTGATAGCCAAAGGAAGGTATGAGGAGCAGGTTGGCCATCAAGTTGAAACTAGCTCCCATGACGAAGGCTCTGGTCAGGAAGTGTTGCCTGTCAATGGCTATGAGCACATACTGTGTCACGCTGTTGATGAACCCAAAGGGGATGGACCAGATCAAGAGGCGGAGGGCGATGGCCGCGTGCGGCAGGTAGGCCTGGCCACCTACGATGAGAATGATCCACTCAGCATAGAAGGTGGTGAGCAAGGCGACAGGCAGGCTGACGATTAGGAGCATCTTCAGAGAGATAGTGTATGTTCGAACGAGAGCACCCTTTGCTTCTCTGGCATAGCGGGACATGATGGGGAAAATGGCTACGGTGAAGGCGGAAGGGATGATGTTCAGAGCATCGAGGAAGCGATATGCTGTGGTGTACCAGCCAACGACGACATCCCCCTTCATTGGTTGCAGCAGTGTCACGTCCACCCTCCAAAACACTGTGGCCAGAAGGTGGTTGAGCATCAAGGGATAAGAGGCGCCAAGCATCTCTCGATCGAAGGCTGGGTCGAACTCCAGACGGGGCCGCAGCAAGAAATGCATCAAAAGGAAGAGGAGAATGACGGCCGTGACAATGTTGGTGATGATAGCCACGGCCGCCAGGCCGATGATGCCGAGGCCCATCAGGAGCACCACGACGCCAAGGCTAACCCTAATGATGGTGCTCAACGTGGTGATGGCTGCGGGATACTCCATCTTCTCATAGGCCAGGAAAACGGAGGTGAGGGCCGCGGAGATGCTGCCTGGAATGAGGCTGAGCGTGAGGAGAAGGATAGTCACAGTGGTGTCGTCCGGCAGGGTGAACAGACGTCGCCACGCCACAAGGAAGAGAAACAGGAGGGGAGTGATCGCAAGGAGGATGATCAACCGCAGGATAGCCGTGTTGCTTAGGTAGCGGTTGACTTGGCTGCGATCTTTCGATACCTCTCTGGTGAGCAGAGTGTTCA
>Ga0209979_1001173_pt1 | contig 30036 bp, 29 predicted proteins | sample AnhtaG_FD_183114 | JGI IMG/M metagenome (GOLD analysis project Ga0209979, IMG submission 183114) | Deep subsurface microbial communities from Anholt, Denmark to uncover new lineages of life (NeLLi) - Anholt_01485 metaG (SPAdes) (version 2) | ecosystem: Environmental > Aquatic > Marine > Oceanic... | reverse complement strand
TAAAATGGGTTCCCTTCGTTCTATCCAGCTTGATGTCACCATGAAGCTGGTCCTCAGCTAAAAGGCGAACCAGATGTAAACCCAATGATTCTATTTTTCTAAAATCCATTCCCTTTGGTAAGCCAACCCCGTCATCGTTTACAACAAGGCGAATCTCTTTTTTATTTATCGCGTGCATGGCAACTTTAATCTCACCTTTTCTGCCGTCAGGAAAGGCATGTTTCAAAGAATTCGAGACAATTTCGTTGATAATCAGGCTGCAGGGAATTGCTGTGTTAATATCCAGCAAAACATCTTTGATATTTATGTTCAATTTAACGTTTCTGGGGTCAATTCCGTAGGAACTGAACAGATTGGATGTGAGAGTTTGAACATGTTCAACAAAGCTGACTTTTGCGATATCTTCGGATTGATATAATCTTTCATGGATGAGTGTCATTGACTTGACCCGGTTCTGAATACCCCTGAGCAGATCCAGCGCCTTTTCATCCTCGGTATGTCTGGACTGAAGGTTGAGAAGGCTGGAAATTACCTGCATGTTATTTTTGACCCGGTGATGAATCTCCCGGAGAAGCACATTTTTCTCCCTGAGCGACGCTTTAATTTTTTCCTCTGTCCATTTGCGTTCAATAGAATAGCGGATGGCTGAAACGAGCAAGTTGCCATTTGCAGTACCCTTGACTAGATAATCCTGCGCACCCCTTTTAACTGCTTCTAAGCCTGTTTTTTCATCATTTAGTCCGGTAAAGACAACAATAGGCACTTCCGGAGCTTGTGGCTGAATCTTGATTAATGTATCCAGTCCCTGGCTGTCAGGTAATCCTAGATCCAGCAGGACGACATCGATATCTCCCTTGGCGAGATGCTCTATTCCTGTCTGTAGCGTATCGGCGCAGACTAAATCGAAGCTCGTAGAACTCTTTTTTCCCAGCATTTCCTGTATAAAGCGTGTATCTCCGGGGTTGTCTTCGATCAGGAGGACTTTGATTTGTTTATCTTTCATCTTTTGCTTTCATTTGATGCACGCCTGTCGAGGGACTTCAAAACGGGATCTGGGATCTTTGTTTTATTCTTTAAATTGCAGATATCAGCAAGCTAAGATTTATGATTGACGCTTTTCTGTTCATACATTAATCTATCTGCCTCATCCAGCAGTCCGTCAATTGAACTAGGATACTGGGAATCGTAACGGACTATACCCACACTCAGTGATAATTTATATGGACGGTTGCCGTTCATGTTGCGAGCTTTCAGGTTCTTTTGCAGATGACTTGTGAGGATCTCGGAACACTCCTTGGAGTTTTCTAGGGCAAGAACGACAAATTCATCCCCGCCAATGCGAGCAATAATGTCAGACCCGCGAAAAGTCTTTCTAAGAAGGCTAGCGGTCTCAATCAGCGCCTTATCTCCTTCATGATGGCCTAAGTTGTCATTAATCGACTTCAGATCATCAAAATCGGCAAAAAGCAGCAACATGCTCCCTTTTTTCCTGTTTGCTATCTTAAGCTGCAGCTGGGCCAGGATAGAAAATCCCCGCCTGTTAGGGAGTCCTGTCAGGGGATCATGATAAGCCATTTTCTTGAAGGTTTCCTCAGCCCGATTGCGCTCGATGGCATAGCGCACGGCGTGGACAAGCTGATTCCCATCGATCTTTCCCTTAACCAAGTAATCCTGGGCACCCTTTTGCACCGCTTTCAATCCGAGTTTTTCATCATCAAATCCAGTAAGCACAACAATAGGCACTTCTGTAGCTTGGGTGTGAGCCTTGATGAATGTATCGAGTCCCTGGCTGTCAGGCAGATCGAGGTCTAAGAGAAGGAGATCAATGCCTCCCTTGGCAAGGCGTTCCACTCCTGAATCGAGCCGGGCAATGCATTCAATATCGAAAGCAAAACCCGGCACCTCATTCAACATTTCCCGTACAAGACGCACATCTCCTGGATTATCCTCGATAAGGAGGACTTTGGATTGTATATCGGTCATTTTTTATTGTTCGGAGGGAGCTTCACGATGGTTAGCCAGAAATCTTCGATTGACTTCACTACGTTAACAAACTGATCCAGATCAACAGGCTTTGTTATGTAACAGTTTGCATGGCGGTTATAGCTTTTTATAATATCCTGTTCGTTCTTTGAAATCGAAAGAACCACAACAGGAATACGTCTAAGACTTGGATCTTTTTTGATCTCTTCCAGCACTTCGCAGCCCTTCTTCTTCGGGAGGTTAAGATCAAGCAAAATGAGGCCAGGACGAGGCGCATCTGCGTATTTTCCTTTTCGGTTCAGAAAACTTAAAGCTTCCACTCCATCACCGACCACGCTCAGTTTATTTAGAACCTTGCCATTCTTGAGGGCTTCCTGTGTAAGGCGCACATCGGCCGGATTATCCTCCACTAATAAAATCTCAACGGGTTTTCCACTTCTTTTACTCATCGAGCTTATTTGCCTCCTTTTAATGGGATAGCAAAGAAAAATGTCGATCCCTTTCCTGGTTTTGATTCCACCCAGATCCGTCCGCCATGACGCTCCGCAATCCTCATACAAATCGCCAGCCCTATGCCGGTTCCAGAATACTTTCTCCTATTATGCAGTCTCTGGAAGATCACGAAGATGCGCTCAGCATATTGAGGGTCAATCCCGATGCCATTATCTTGAACGAAGAAAAGCCATTCTTCCCCTTTTTTCTTCGCGGCAACATGAACATGCGGTGACTCTTTGCCCCGGAATTTTATAGCGTTATCAATCAAATTTTGAAAAAGCTGTATGAGTTGAGTTTCATCAGCCTTAACCGTCGGTAGATTATTTTGGGTTACAACAGCGCCACTTTCTTCTATGGCTCCTTGAAGATTTACAATCGCTTGGCTACAGACATGAGCACAATCCGTCTTTTCAAACGTCTTTCCCCCAGTGCCCACCCGCGAATAGTCCAGCAGGTCATTAATCATGCTCTGCATCCTGCTTGCACCATCCGCAGCATAAGCGATGAACTCATGTGCATCGGAATCGAGTTTGTCTTTATAGCGACGCTCCAGAAGCTGGACATAACTTGCCACCATGCGCAGCGGCTCCTGTAGGTCATGGGAAGCTACATAGGCAAACTGCTCGAGTTCTTTATTGGAACGCTCTAGATCCTTCAATGTTGCCTTCAAATCTTCCTCTGCACGCTCGCGCACGGATTCTAATTTTTCCAATTCAGCAATCCTTTGGCGCAATTCCTTTAACTCATCTGTTGGTAGCTTTTTTGTCATGCCTCCTTGTATGGGTACAGCAGACAGGTTTCCGTCTTTCATTTTGTGCTCCTCTTTGAATAAGAATAATTTTTGCCTAAAAGGCGGCGAGTAGGCGTTATTTATTTTTCCGATTCCACTTATTGCAGAGGGCCTTTTCTTTTTACGGAGGCAAATTCTATCTTGAATGATGTTTCATCTTTTTGGAGAAGCTTGATACTTCCTTCAAGCTGCTCGACCAGTGTGTTTACTAATTGCAGGCCTAATGTTGCTGTGCTGCGGAAATCCAGATTTCCAGGAAAGCCAACGCCGTTATCTCTAATAATCAGAGTAAAATTATTTTTTTTGTGCGAAGTAAGTTTGATATAGATTTGACCTTTGGTTTCGCCCTTCTCACTCCATCCCTTGTCCTCGGGGAAGGCATGTTTCAGAGAATTGGAAACAAGCTCATTTATAATCAACCCGCAAGGAATTGCGGTATTAATGTCCATATAAATATTCTCGGCATTTATCTTCAGGGTGATGGAATCCGAACTGACTGCATAGGTATGGAACAGGCCATATACAAGTTTTCGAATGTAGTCACCAAATTCAATCATCGCCAGATCTCTGGATTGATACAATTTTTCGTGAAGAAGAGCCATGGATCTGACGCGGTTTTGACTTTCCTGAAACATTTTTAGAGTATTTTTGTCCTTTATGTGCCTTGATTGAAGGCTGAGCAGACTGTAGATTATTTGCATGTTGTTTTTGACTCGATGGTGAATCTCTTTTAGAAGCACCTCTTTCTCTTTAAGCGATCGCTTGAGTCGCTCCTCTCTCTGCTTGTGCTGGGTTTCTGAGCCTTCCAATTCTGGAATTCGTTGGCGCAATTCTGCCAATTCGTTTATTAGCTGCTTTTTTGTTTTCTTCGCGTGGGCTGGCTTGACAGACACGTTTTTGTCTTTAATCTTGTTTACTTCCTGAAGTGGGAGGCAATAATCCTGCTGTAATCCGCAACCAGGATTTGTGTTTTGCCCTTATTTAACGTCTTTTAATTTGATTTGAAATTCAGTTCCTTTATTTCTATCCAGCTTGATTTCACCACGGAGCTGATCTTCGGCTAGAATTGTAACCAGATGCAAACCCAATGATTTTGTGTTCCTGAAATCCAAATCCTCGGGTATTCCAACACCATCATCACTGACCACTAATTTAATATCCTTCTCATTGATTGAATGAAGGGCTATCTTGATTTCACCTTTTTTGCCATCAGGGAAGGCATGTTTCAGAGAATTGGAAATCAGTTCATGAATGATCAGCCCACAGGGAATAGCGCTATCAACCGGCAAGGAGACATTCCCTGACTCTATCTTAAGGGCAATCTTACCAGGAGAGTCCCAACAAGACCTGAATAAGTAGTTTGTTAAAGTCCCGATGTATTTTTTGAAATTAATTTTTGACAGGTGTTTTGACTGGTAAAGCATCTCGTGGATAAGAGAAATTGATTTTATCCGGTTCTGGCTATTTTTTAGTATATCAACGTACCGTTTGTCCTCAAGATATTGGGACTGGAGCTTGAGTAGACTGCTGATTATCTGCAGATTATTTTTTACCCGATGATGAATTTCTCTAAGTAGCACTTCCTTATCTTTGAGGGAATCCTCGATTTTTTTCTCTGCCTTTTTGCGCTTGCTTATGTCCCGATATATGCCATAAACGGCTAACAGCTCGCCATCCAGTATAATTGGTGAGGCAAGAACCGACACATTAATATGTGTTCCATCCTTGCGTTTACGCAAGGCCTCGAATGCTACTATCTCGCCTCTTGCTACCTTCTTCGTAGTCGAATAAGCATCTTCATAGTGGTTTTCAGGCACAATTAGCTTGTCTAAGGACTGTCCTTGTATTTCGTCAATCTCATATCCAAATAATTTGGTGAATTCGCTATTAACACGAAGCACATGGCCCTCCTTATCCGCCATCACAATCCCCTCAGGGGCGCCCTCGAATAACTGATCAAGATAAGCCTTTTGGGTTTGTATTTCCTCTTCCCTCTGCTTGCGCTCGGTTTCTAATTGTTCCAATTCAGAAATTCGCTGGCGCAATTTTTTCAGTTCTTCCATAAGTTGCGTTTTTGTTTTAGGGGTATTTTTCATTTTTTGTTAATCCTGAAACAGGAAGTGACTATACGCAGAGGAATAGAGGGCAGAATGATCCCTTTAAGAAAAATGAAAAATATGGAGTGTTTGCACCCCTTCTTTTATCAAATTATTTTGAGTTGGAGGATTGGCAGAAATTCTATGAGAAGAAAACATTGGGGTTACCCATTAGAAGGGGATTGTCAGACCTTTCAAACTTTTATAATGTCATTGCGAGCCCTGAAAGGGCGTGGCAATCTCTTAAGACGAATTAACGAGATCGCCACGTCGCTTCGCTCCTCGCGATGACCTTGGAATAATTGCGTTTGTATTAGTGCTCATATTTTTGACTATGGAAATAAACTCTTGTCTTTCCATCATTTTTCCAAAGCAGTAGGGGCAGTTAAAATAGTGCTCCTCGAATTTGTTTTCTTTGTTCTTAACTAATCTGTTCAATAAATAATCATCGATAAAATCTTCAAACATGCACTTTTTCATGACATTTTCCTCCATACACAGGCAAAGTCGCTCTTTTTCATTTTTCACTTTCCCTTGTAAAAAGCCTTTTTAGCAACTGCCCCCTTTCCTTTACATGTCAAGCAAGGAATTCCGTCATCTCCAGCACGGCCACTCCCTGTACAATCAGGACATCTTTCATTCGGTTCTTTAATATTCACTACTCCTTTGCCTTCGCAGACAACGCACATAGGCCTTGCTCCGTAAGGTTGAACTCCTGTTCCTTCACAATAAGCACATTGTTTTAGCGGCCCTTCAATTTCAACCTGACCCTTTCCCAGGCATGCCTGACATTTGGAGAGGGGAGAGAGAAAGTCAAAAGGATCAAGCCCTTCCCCCCGGCAGAAGGCGCAGGTGACCATTCTGATCGCCTGGCCCCTTATTTCCATATCTTTATGATTATCTAAAATGTTCATGTAGTTTTTTTTATCCTTGTCGGCCATATCAATAATTAGGGCGGAAAGTACCTGTTTTCTTTTTTCTTCTCTTTGGATAGCTTCCCCGATTTATCTTCTCGTCCAATTTTTCCCTCGCTTATCTCCAAGAAGTTTAATAATAAATCATGTTCGGGACTAATTGAGAAAGTTAATAGAGGGGCATCTCGCGCCTTAGAAGAAGGAGGGGATTTTTTGGAAGTTGTGGCTATGCCCCTCTATTTTCATCGTAACATCCAAAAATTATGAAAATCGTTTTTATTAACAAAAATTGCATAAGCAAATTTTATGCCAGCAACGGGATTTTTAATCACTTAAGGGTAAATAAGACTATTTCAGGGATGAAGTGCGATAAAAGAAGTCATTATATTTTTTAAAATTATGGATTTTTTTCCATAGTCTATGGATTTTTTTCCAGAGTTACTATAAAAGCTGTTTGGGTTTAGGTTCTTTCAATATTGTATTCTTTTATCTTATTATACAGAGTTTTATAGTCCACTTTCAGTATTTTCGAAGCTTTGCTCTTATTCCAGTTGACCTCTTTTAATACTTTTGCAATTAATTCCTTCTCCGCCTTGCACTTTGCTTGTTTACCCACTTTTTTTAGAGTGGTCGGTAATTCTACACTCTGCTTGAGGACCTCCTGGATTTTCAGAGGCATGTGTTGGGGAAGAATTGTATCGCTGGCTAAAAGTACGGCACTTTCAATGACATTCCTTAACTCTCTAACGTTGCCTGGCCAGGAGTAGGCAGCTAATAGATTTTCTACATCCGGGGATATTTTTTTCACCTCTTTCTTAAAAATTCGATTGGATTCTTTCAAAAAGTACTCTGTTAACAGCAATACATCCCCGTCTCGCTCTCTCAATGGTGGCAGATATATGGAAAAAACATTAAGCCTGTAATATAGATCTTCTCTAAAACGGCCAGCGCTTATATCTTTTTCCAGGTTCATATTGGTTGCGGCAATGAGCCTAAAATCCACCCTGATGGGTTTTTTGCCACCCAGGCGTTCGATTTCCCTTTCTTGAAGAGCTCTAAGCAGCTTCACTTGAATCTGGGGAGTTAAGTTTCCGATTTCATCTAAAAAGACAGTACCTCCTTGAGCGAGCTCAAACTTGCCCAGCTTTTTTTCAGCTGCTCCTGTAAAGGCTCCCTTTTCATGACCGAATATTTCACTTTCGACAAGCGTATCGGGCAGAATAGCACAGTCAATAGCCACAAAAGGCTTGTTTGCTCGGCCACTGCTGCTGTGAGTTGCTCGAGCAATTAACTCCTTGCCTGTTCCGCTTGCTCCTCGCAGCAAGACTGTAATATCATGAGGAGCTACTTTTTTTACCAGATCAAGGACATCTTTAAGCTGAAGACTATCGCCGATAATACGATCAAAATCAATTTTTTCCGTTGTTTTTTTTCTGAGAACCGCATCTCTAATTAATGTCTGGGTCCTTATAGCATTTTTTATGGTCGTTTTTATCTTTTCTATATTTACGGGTTTGGAAAGATAATCGTAAGCCCCCAGTTTCATGGCTTCGACAGCAGTTGTTACAGTCTCGTATGCTGTCAACACTATTACCAATATATCTTTATCAACCGTTCTTATTTCTTTAAGAATTTCTATGCCATCCATACCGGGAAGTTTTAGATCTAAAAAGACTAAATCAGGTTTTTCTTTTTTAATCTTGGAAATTCCTTCTTCTCCGTTGAGAGAGATGAAAACCTTGTACCCTTCTTCGGATAGAATTTTGGAAAAAAGCCAGCCTATATCTGGCTCGTCATCGATTACTAAGATTTTCTCGCGGGCCAATGATTACCCCTTTTTTAGGATCGTGTTTTTTTTCTTCAATTTTTAATACAAGCCTAGCTGACTTTTACATGCAAATACTAAATACGAAAAGAGTTACTGTCAAGGAAAATTTAATAATCAATCAAGGCATCCTTCTTTCCCTCCCACTTATCTGCCAATTTCTGAGCGTCATCGATCCAATACTTTAGCTTTTCTTTCCAGTATTCCCGGCGACTTAAAATCCAGCTTACGTGTTGGTTATCGGGATCATTTGCTTTTTTGCCCAGATTATACAGCTTTTCAGTATTTTCAGATCCCCATATGTAACTGTGGAGGGTGTATGTAAGGATAAGATCTTGATCTTTGATACCTTTCCATTCCCAAAAATTCATGAGACCGTGTAAATAAAATAATCCGCCGGCTAAGTTGACTGCCGGATTGAGAATTAATTCCTTCTCATAACCTGGGTACCCCATTGAAACGAGTATTTTCCAGGCTTTATAGTCCGTCCATTGGGTTAATCCTTTTGCTCCAGCGTAGGAGACAGCCTCTGGATTTCCCTCACTTTCTTTCTCCAGCCAGGCAAGGATTAAAGGAGCATCAAGTCCCTTATGTCCGTATTGTTCATCAGTCATTACAACGAGTTGAATACAGTCTTGCTTCTCTTTGCTTGTGTATTTTTCTGAATATTTTGCGGTTAGCTCCCAAAAGCCGAGAGCAATAGCTTTTTGTCTTAAAACATCTTTTATGAAATTCCTTTCAACATTCCCCAGAAGCTCTATTTTCTCGATATATTTTTTCAGATTCTCCCTCTCATTTCCAGATTTCTTGACTTCTTCTGCAAGGGTAACATTCCAGCGGGCTAAAAGAACTAAGGCGACAATTAAGATAGAGATACTGAAAATAAATAACTTAAACCATTTCTTCTCCATATTATGCATAATTATTCCTCCTATTTAAGACTAGTTTATGTTTCTGTCTATTCCTCCCTTTCTTTTGCTGATTCATGTGTGTTTTTCATCTTTTCGTCTCTCATTCTTTTTGTAATGAGGGCAATTTTATCCTGAAGGTTGTTCCTATATTTGGCTCGCTCTCGACATCGATGGAACCTTTATGTGTATCAACGATTCGATGAACAATGGATAACCCCAAACCGGTTCCATTATTTCTCTGAGTGAAGAAGGGATCGAAGATGCGAGAGAGGTCCTTTCTGGAGATCCCGCATCCGGTGTCAGTAAACTTCATTTCCATGAAATTATTTTCAGGAGAGACCACCCTGGTTGCAATTACGAGTTTTCCTCTCTCAGGCATTGCCCAGAGAGCGTTATCGATAAGATTCAAGGCGACCTGTTCCATTAGTTCTTTATCTAATTCTACAGAGGGCAAGTTGGCAGCATAATTTCTGACCACCCGTACTTTTTGGACGATGCATTTAAATTTAACCAGGCTAAGAGCTCTGTCCAGGATTTTATGGATGTCAGCTTTTTTAAATTCGGGATTTTGAGGGCGGGCAAAGTGGATGAGGTCGGTGGTTACCGAGTTTAATTTTTCGACTTTGTTCATGATAGCTTTGGTGAATTCTCTTCTCTCGTCTCCTGGGTTGAATTTGTCATGCAAGTATTGGACTGAGATACCGATGATATTCAGGGAGTTTCTCAGCTCATGGGCTACCCCGGCGGCCAATCCTCCTGCCATACTTAATTTTTCTTTTATGATTAATTCTTCTTGGGTTTTTCTTAGCAGTTTATAAGCATCATCCAGTTCTGTGAGGAGGTCGTCGGTTTCTTGTTTTATTTCTCTTGATTTTTGATTTTTCCTCTCTAAATTTTCTTTCAATTTCTCTATTAACACATCTTTTGGTCCTGGTATCTGGTTCTTAGCTTCTGCCTTTTGGCCCGTCATTATTTGTTCTCTTTGTGTTTTTCTTTTGTAGGGGCTTGATTTATCAAGCCCACCTTTTAGAGGAAATTTATATCTTTAGAAAATTATTTATTATATAGGGGGTGACGAATTAAATTTGATAGGCTACCGCCCTTGGAGGTTTTCGTCATAAATTTTCAATCTTCTGCTTTCTGTCGTGCTGCTGTTATTTGGACATAGTACTTCCCGGACTTGTAATTACGCTTGATAAAGAATCCTCTTCCTTACTCATGTTTAAGGGGTTATGCCGTCTGATGAATTTCAAGATTTATGCCAAATCTTATACTGAATTTAAGATCACCATTAACTTGTTTAATTTGAGGAAGTTATATCTTGAAAACTCCTCCTCACCTCATTCTTTATATTTTAATCTTCCCCTTTTTCCCCTAAAAACTATGGATTTTTTTCCATAAGTTAAGAGAGATTCCTGAGCCTGCATAGGCAGATTAGAGTTAAATCTAAAGTATAAAAATCGGCTTTCATTGTTTATCACTTGCATCATTTCTCGTTGATTTCTGTGCTTGAACATAAACTTTTGGTTTGGGATTTTCTTGTCCCAAATTGAAACACTGCTTCAATTCGATACAGATTTTTAAATAGCGTTTTTTGAAAAAATAACAGCCAAAAGAGCTCGGATTTCCCGCTCAGAGTCAAAATTTATTATTTAATAACTCCTTTATATTCTGATAGTTCCATTGCGCTCTCGGCAGCAGGGCTTAATTGTTGACCTACCCTTTCCGCGCCGTTTTTTGAGCTCTGAAGCGTGGGCATGATTTTTGCGCTTATAGAGCATGAAAGACATTTTGACGAAAGGAGAAAAGTACAAATGAAAAAGACGAAGAAAAAAGAAAATCTAAAAAATGAAAAAGGAAAAGACCAATGAGTATCCAATTGATTGCTTTAGTTATTAGCCTGAGTTTCAACTGTTTATTACTCCTGGCTATTGCCAGTTTGCTGGATAAAAAAGGAAGCAGGTAGAGTTTTTAACTATCTTAGAGCTTATTAAGGAAAGAACAATGTCAAAAAAAATATTAATAGTTGACGATGACCAGCTTATGCGAAAGTTGCTTGAATACATCATCAAAAAAGCAGGTTATCAAGTTTCCGTTGCTGATAATGGTTCCAATGCCCTTAAAATTGTTAAAAAAGGAAAACCCGATCTTATCATTTCTGATGTCGAGATGCCGAAGATGAATGGCCTTGAGCTGTGTCAGAAATTGAAGGAAAACTTCGATACTAAACTTATTCCAATAATTCTAATCACCAGCAATACGCAGATTCAAGATAAACTATGTGGCTTTAGGTCCGGGGCGGATGATTATTTCATAAAGCCCCTTCATCTTAAAAATCTTCTCACCAGAGTGAAATCACTGCTGGAAAGTGGAGATGCTCTTTCTTCAGAAGCAGATGTTGATTAAGCGCCAAAGGAAAATAGGGGACGGTGAGGTTGTGGCTATGCCCTTTTTAATTATTAGACGCAGCATTTTTATCCAAAAGATTATGCTTTTTGAGCTTTCGATAGAAAGTTGCTCTGCCAATCTTTAACCCTCTTGTCGCTTCAGAAATATTCCTACCGCTCGCTTTCAGTGCATGTATGAGAACTTCTTTCTCAATTTCTTCGAAAGGAATAATTTTATGACTGGAAGGGTCTTCAAGGGATATTGCATTTTTACGGGTAAAGATTTTAGTATGAGCAAGATTTTGCAGCTCTAAGGGCAGATGACCTAGCTCTATTGTCTCTCCTTCGACCAAGACAATGATTCTGTGTATCACATTTTCTAACTCTCTCACGTTTCCGGGCCAATCATACGACATCAATGCCTTCATTGCTTTAGGTGAGATATTTTTGGGTTTCTTTCTGTTGGCATATTTTTTCAGAAAGTGTGGTACGAGCAGCAAAAGATCTTCTCTTCTCTCCTTGAGAGGCGGAAGGTGTATCGGGAACACAGCGATCCGATAATAGAGGTCTTCTCGAAATTTTTTCTTTTCTATCTCATCTTTTAAATTTTTATTCGTTGCAGATATAATTCTGCAGTTAACTCTAATTTTTTGTTTGCCTCCTACCCTTTCAAAAGATTTTTCTTGAAGAACTCTTAGCATCTTTGCTTGGATGGAAAGACTCATTTCTCCAATTTCGTCTAAGAACAGGGTGCCCCTATTAGCCAATTCGAATTTACCCTCTTTTGTCTTCACTGCACCGGTAAATGCTCCTTTTTCGTGGCCAAACAGTTCACTCTCCAGGAGTGTTTCTGGTATGGCGGCACAGCTAATGTCCATGAAAGGGGCTTCTTTGCGGGGTCCGTTGAAGTGGATAGCCTTGGCAACGAGCTCTTTTCCTATTCCACTTTGACCCTGAATCAGAACCGGAATATCACTGTCTGTTACTTTCTCGATCAATTTGAACACCTGCTGCATAGCAGAACTCTTACCTATAATATTGGAAAATTCATATTTTTCTTCAAGCTGTGATTTCAAGAGGTCAACTTCTTCTTGGAGCGTTTGATTGGCGATAGCATTCCTTACTGTGATTTTAAGTTCATCTGGGTTTATGGGTTTAACAAGAAAATCGTAAGCTCCCATTCTCATAGTTTCGACAGCCATTTTTACAGTTCCATAGGCAGTGATCATGATTATCGGCAATTTAGGGTTGGCTTCCCTTATATTCTGGAGCACCTCAATTCCCCCGATTCCGGGGAGTTTTACGTCCAGAAGAACTAGATGAGGCGAGTTATCTTCGATTAATCTTAATCCTTTCTCGCCATTCTCAGCAGAAAGAATTTTATAATTTTCCTTTTCTAGATGGTGTCCTATAAGTCTTCTGACAGACGGCTCGTCATCAATAATTAAGACTCTCTTGGATGATTTCATTTACTAAATAATTCTTTTATTTTCTCCAGAAGGTGCTGAGGCTCGAAGGGTTTGGTGATATAAGCAGCAACTCCTAATTCTAGTCCTTTCTGTATATCAGCAGTTTGTCCTCTCGCGGAGAAAAAGATAACAGGAATAGCTCTGGTTTTGATATCAGAACGCAACCTTTCCAGAAATTCGAACCCGTTCATATGAGGCATCATTATGTCCGTTATTATTAAATCTGGCTTGGTCTTTTCGGCTTTTGCTATAGCTTCCCTTCCGTTAAAGACAGAACATACTTCGTATCCTTCTTTTTTCAGGTTATATTCTAGAAGGCGCCCGGTAATCTCATCATCCACTATTAATATTTTCTTCCTCATTTCACTTTTGGTATCATTTTATCGGCAGTCTGAAATAGAAAGTTGAGCCTTTACTTGGCCTGCTTTCTGCCCATATGTCACCTCCATGAGACTTGATGATCTCTTTGGCGATGGACAGGCCTAATCCGGTTCCTCTCTTTTTGTCTGTTGGTCTTTCTGCTCGATAGAATTTGTCAAAAATGAAAGGCAAATTTTTTTTCTGAATTCCTACTCCTGTGTCTGATACCTTAACTTTAATTTTCTCTCTTTCTTTTTCAACAGAGATGGTTACTCTTCCTCCTCCTGGAGTGAACTTAAGGGCATTTAGGAGTAAATTCACCATCACCTTGAGTATCATGTCTCTATCACAGAAGATTAATGGGATGTCTTGAGGCATATCTGTTTTTATTCCTATTTTTTTCTTTTCGAACTCGGGCTTCAGATTGGAAACAGCGTCTTGGACTATGTCTAAGACTTGGACTTTCTGTTTATCCATCTTTATTTGCCCGTACTCGATTTTAGATAAGTCGAGTAAATTTTCTATCAACAGAGCTAGTCTTTCGCTCTCATCATTGATTATGTTTAGGAACTCAATCCTGGTTTCCTCATCCATTTCCTTATCAGCCAGAATAGTACCTGCAAATCCTTTGATTGATCCCAATGGAGAAAGCAGTTCATGGTATAGATGGGAGATAAACTCGTTCTCCATTTGTTCTATTTCCATTTTTTTCGATTCCTGCTTCAGCAATGACTTCTAAGGCTGTTTGGTCTGTTTTAAAAGTCTAGTCCGTTCGTTTTGTTTGTTTGGGACGAATTTTTGACTTGCTATTTTAAATCCTGTCTCAACTGTCTTCGTATGGGAAACCTCCTGGGCTAATTCCTTTAGCGTTTCAACGAGTTTTTCGAATTCGGTGGATTTGTCAAAAAAGTAATCTGCGCCTGCATCCATGCACTTTTTTCTGTATTGAGGATAAGGATAGTTTGTGAACATGATTGTTTTGGGATTAACTTTGTTTCTTTTTATGGTTTCGAGGGCTAAAATTCCATCTCCTCCGGGCATCCGGATGTCTAGAATTGCGACATCTGGTTTGAGTCTTTCAATAGCTTCAACAGCACTAGGTGAGTCCTCTGCTTGTCCTACAATCTCAATTCTTTTAACTCTGGAAAGCAAATCGATCATGTAAGTGCGGTAAATTTTTGAATCATCTGCCATGAGGATTCGCATCATTCATCTCTCCTTAATTTTAAAGAATCTGTCCCAGGTTAATCAGACTAAAAAGGTCTTGTGAGCTGTTTCGTTTGCTTTTAATATTATTCTAGCGATCTCTTTACTAAGGTTTGAAATGAAGCGGCAGCTCTCACAACCCTTCTCTTCTTTATCGAATTTAGGACAGCATGAAAGGAGATTTATGATATCAACTAACTCTTGAGCTTTATCTACTTTTTCCGAGATGATTTTGCGGCTATTGATGAATTGATTTAATCTTTTCATCTTTTCCTCATGCTCTGAGAAAATGGGACAATCAATTTCATGCGTAGACTTATTACTTTTTTTCATTGTTTCCGTCCATATATTTTGATTAGTTATAAAATAATTAATTCTGGAGGAGACTGATTTATTCTCTGCGGGGACCTGATTCACCAAGCCCACAATTTAAATATTACTGGTGTTTAATTCATCTTCTGTAGGGGCTTGATTCATCAAGCCCACCTTATAAATGTTGTAGACATTCGATTTATCAAACAAACCTGTTTCACACTCACTATGGTATTTTTTCCACATTATATGGTTTTTTTTGTATGGTTCTTTTGTGTAGATTTTCTTCAGGAAACTTTTTATAATGCGGCCGAATTTCAGAAGACGTCTCCTTTTCTCTTATTCTTCCTGCAAAGCGGGCAGCCTTATTCTGAAGGTTGTTCCTATCTTTAACTCGCTCTCGACATCGATAGAACCCTTATGTGTTTCAATGATTCGATGAACAACGGATAATCCCAGACCGGTTCCATTTTCCCTTTGAGTGAAGAAAGGATCGAATATGCGGGAGACATCCTTTCGGGGGATCCCACATCCTGTATCAGTAAAATTTATTTCTATGAGATTATTGTCATCAAACATCCTGGTGGCAATTACAAGTTTCCCTCTCTCAGGCATTGCCCAGAGAGCATTATCAATAAAATTCAAGGCGACTTGTTCCATTAATTCGTTATCTATTTCTATAGAGGGCAAGTTGGCAGCATAATTTCTGACCACCCTTACTTTTTGGACGATGCATTTAAATTTAACCAGGCTAAGGGCTCTGTCCAGGATTTTATGGATGTTAGCTTTTTTAAACTGGGGATGTTGAGGGCGGGCAAAGTGGATGAGGTCGGTTGTTACCGAGTTTAGTTTTTCGACCTTGTTCATGATAGCTTTGGTGAATTCTCTTCTCTCGTCTCCTGGGTTGAATTTGTCATGCAAGTATTGGACTGAGATACCAATGATATTCAGGGAGTTTCTTAGTTCATGGGCTACCCCGGCGGCCAATCCTCCTGCCATACTTAATTTTTCTTTTATGATTAATTCTTCCTGGGTTTTTCTTAATAGTTTATAGGCATCATCCAGCTCTGTAAGGAGGTCGCCGCTTTCTTGTTCTATTACTCTCAATTTTCTATTTTTCCTCTCTGACTTTTCTTTCAATTTCTCTGGTAACAAATCTTTTGGCTTTTGAATTTGGCTTCCAATTCCTACCTTCTCACCCATCATTATTTGTTCCTTATGTATTCTTCTTTTACTTAGAAGGAATCTATATTTTTAGAAAATTGCCTATTTTATATAGGGGGTGATGAATAAATTTTGGCAGGCTACCGCCCTTGATGATTTTCGCTGAAAATTTTCAATTTTCTATACAACTGCTTCTATTTGCGCCTGGTCTTTTACTAACTGATAATTTTGCTTGATATAGAATTTCTTCCCGATTTTTCTTTTAGAATGTTGAGTAGAACAAGTTTTATGCCAAATTTGATTCTGGATTTAATGTCCCTCTTAAAATGTTTAATTTGATAGAGTTATATCTTACAGATTTCTTCTTATTGCATTCCTTGTCTTTTAATTCCCCTTTCTTCCGCTTAAGAATTATGGGTTTTTTTCCATAGTTTAGAGGAGTAATGAATAGTCCAAACCCATCTCTCCTGGAAGGATTAGATAGGCATAAGAGGTAATTGAAGGAATAAAAAAGGTGGGCTTGATAAATCAACCTCCCAGAAGTGAGTGCTTATATTTTGTTGGGATATAAGCTGGAATATAAGCCTAATCAATTGATTGTGAAAAAGAATAAAGAGGAAAATAAAGAAGAGAAAAAAGCGAAGTTAAAAAAGAGGGGAGGGGAGGATGTAGTAAATCTTTAAACTAGCTTATTGTCTGTGATGGCTAGGTCATTCACGAACGATAAAAATAAATTTACCTATTTTCTAAGCTATCATTTCTTTTATATCTTCTATCTTGAAGGGCTTTTGGAGATAGCCAATAGCGCCTTTTTGCATTAGATCACTCAATAAATCCTTATCCATTAATTTACCTGTTATCATCACTACTTTCGTCTCTGGAGAAATTTTCTTTATTTCTTCGAGAACATCAATACTCGGGACCCCTGGCATGACAATATCCAAAAACACAACATTAAAACTATCTTTCTTAACGAGATCAACGGCATCCCTTCCCGTTAATGCAGATTTCACTCTGTGCCCGTCTAATGATAACCATTTCGTAAACATCTTGCATATCTCTTCTTCATCATCCACTATCAAAATATTCTTAGATTCTGGTTTTGCCATTTCTCTCCTCTCTTCCCTTTTTTCTTCCGCCCTTTCTCCCATCGCTGGCAACTTGACTGTGAAGGTAGTCCCTTTTCCTATCTCGCTTTCCACTTCAATCATTCCACCGTGTCTCTTCACGATTCTATAAGAAACAGATAAACCAAGTCCTATACCCTTCAGCCAGCTATCCTTTTCCACCTCTACCTGGGTAGTATAAAATGGTTCGAATACTCTCCTTAGATTTGCATCTTTTATCCCTCTTCCTGAATCAGTGAAACTTACTTCCACATTTTCGCCAGCCTGCTTAACACCTACTTCCAAATTCCCTCCCATGGGTAGCATCGCATCCCGGGCATTAGTAACCATATTCAAAAATACTCTCTGCATCTCTACTTTATTTACCTCTACTGCAGAAGTTTTTTCATATTTCCTGTCTACTTCGATATTGTGCTCCTTGAATTGCTCCTCTGTCAGCGAGAGCACTGACTCTAACGGTTCAGTAATATCGCACAGTACTTTTTCAAATGATTCCTTTCTTGAGAAGGCTAATAGATCTTTAATAATATCTTCGATTTTATCAGAAGCTTTTAAAACTATATCTAAAGCTTCTTCCATGTCTTCTGCTTTTTTTGTTCTTTGAGCAAATTCTGCATGCCCCTTCATTATTTGAAGCAGGTTATTGAATTCATGGGCTATGCCGCTGGCCAGATTCTCTACTCCTGCCATTTTTACTGATTGAATAAGTTGGACAAGAAGCTTTTCTTTCTCTTCTTTCTCTCGCTCGAGCTTTACTTCGGAAATTTCCAATTCAGAAATTTCCTGGACCAGTTCTACCAGTTCATCTTCGAACTGCTTATTTGTCCTATCTTTGTCTTTCATCCGGTTTACCTCTTTAAAAAGGCATAAGTTTCAGGGTGACTGCTTCCAGCTCTTCTTGAGGTTTCGGGCTTGTAGCGTGAGTATAGCTATTGAATTGGCAGCCGCACAGTTTTTTGGACCGATATGGGGTGATGTCTGTATTCTTCATAATAATTATAACTTTCCTTTTCTATAAGATTGGGGAGCCTGTTCCCAGCAAGCGAGGAATTTCCTTTTACCCCTCGTAATTGCAAATATAACTATCCCTACTTCTCGATATATATATAATGCAAGTCCTGAATAAAGTCAATTAATTTGGAAAATTGGGAGTAAATAGGGGTCAGACCTTTAAAACTTTTATACTTTAATAAATGGGGCCTGAATAAATGGGGCCTGGCCCCATTTATTATAAGAAAAATTAAAACCGTTCAGTTTATTTATATAATCGAAAAGGTGGGCTTGATAAATCAAGCCCCTACATAATATATGGATCCCTTCCGCATAAGGCAGGTTTAATGAATCAAGCCCCTACAAATATCAACCTAAATAGGGGTCAGACCTTTAAAACTTTTATACTTTAGATTGTTTTTCAAATAGGGTGGGATTTGTGAATCAAACTGCAAAAATCCTTAAAGGTGGGGATGATAAATCAAACCCCTACAATCCTATCTCCTTGATAGTCCTCATAATGTCTTCTATTTTGAAAGGCTTTTGGAGAAAGCCTGAAGCGCCCTTTTGTCTCAGCTCATTCAATAAATCCTTGCCTATTAATTTCCCACTCATCATTATGACTTTTGTCTTTGGAGAAATCTTCTTTATTTTTTCAAGCACCTCAATCGATGGAATCCCTGGCATGATGATATCCAAAAAGACAAAGTCAAATTTCTCCTTCTTAACCATGTGAATAGCTTTCTTCCCTGTTGATGCAGATTCCACTCTCAGCCCCTTTAAAGATAGCCATTTCATAAACATCTTACATATCTCTTCTTCATCATCCACTGCCAAAATATTCAGAGGCCGACGCTCTCTGTCTTCTTCCCGCTTTTCGCCCTCAGGCAGTTTTTCTTCAGGCTTTTCCCCCTTTGCTGGTAACTTGATCGTGAAAACACTTCCTTTCCCTGCCTTGCTTATAACCTCAATCGTTCCCCCGTGCCTCTTCACAATTCCATAAGAAGCAGATAAACCAAGTCCTGTGCCCTGAAGATTACCATCGTCTCCAGTAGCTCCCTTGGTCGTGTAGAAAGGTTCAAACAACTTGCCCAAATCCTCTTTTTCTATCCCTTTGCCTGTATCAGCGAAACTTACTTCCACATTTTCGCCGACCTGCTTAACGCTTATCTCCAATTTCCCACCCAGGGGCAACATCGCATCCCGGGCATTAGTGACCATATTCAGGAATACTTGCTGCATTTCCGCTTTATTTACCTCTACTGTGGGAGTTTTTTTATATTTCCTGACTATATTGATATTGCGCTTCTTAAAGTGCTCCTCTGTCAGCAAGAGTACTGATTCTATTGGCTCCGCAATATCGCACAGTACTTTTTCAGATGGCTCCTCTCTTGCGAAAGACAGCAAATTTTTAATAATCTTCGCGCCTCTATCAGTATTGTGGATTACTATGTCTGAAGCTTCTTCTATATCCTCTGACCTTTTTGTCTTCTGGGCAAATTCCATATGCCCCTTTATTATCTGAAAGAGGTTATTGAATTCATGGGCGATACCACTTGCCAGAGTCCCAATCCCGGCCATTTTCTCCGAATGAATAAGCTGGGCATGAAGCCTCTCTTTATCTTGCTCAGCCTTCTTTCGCTCGGTTATATCGCGGATGCTTCCCTGATAGCCTAATATGCCTCCATCATGATTCCGCCGCACTGATGCTGTGATCAAGCAGTCCATCTCCTTCCTATCCTTAGTAAGGAGCTTCACTTCATAGTCTCTAATAAATCCTTTCTTCTCTATCTGCTCCTGGAAATTAGTCCGGTCAGCATGATTAACATATTTCTCATGAATATCCATTCCCAGCATCTCTTCTCTGGTATATCCAGAGAGATCCAGCATTGATTGGTTAACATCAACAAGCTTGCCCTCTCGAGTAGTAATATAGAGAGCGTCTCTTGAATCCTCGAAAAGAGTCCTGTATCTCTCCTCGCTCTCTTTTAACTTCCTCTCCATCTTATGCCTGTAAAGAGCCATCTCGATAGTAGTGTGCAATTCCTTTTCTTCAATAGGTTTGTGTATATAGCCAAAGGGCTCGGTTGTTTTTGCTCGCTGCAATGCGTCGTTATCTGACAGAGCAGTGATATAGATAATCGGAATATTAAAACGGGCACGAATCTGTTCAGATGTCTCCACTCCGTCGATATCTCCTTTTAATTTAATATCCATCAATATTAAATTAGGTTTTTTCTCTTCTATCTCTTTAATGGCCTTCCTTCCTGAAGACACCATTGAGGAGACTTCATAGCCTAAATTCGTCAAAGTTATACGCAGGTCTTCTGCTGCAATGAGTTCATCTTCGACAATCAATATTTGTGGTTTAGCTTTCATTTTGCATTCCAATCCTTTAATAATTCTGGAAGCTAATTATTATATTAGGGACACGGACATGATGGCATCACCCTTAGAGAGGATTTGCACGATGATTTTTTCCATTCGTCATCTCATCGGGGAGTTAAAAGGCATAATAATAGAATAATATTATTTGAGAGAAATGTTTACATGCCTGGGCTGGCTTGGTAAGGAGGGTGAAAAGTTATAGAGGAAGGAGAGTTATATTAATTAATGAAAAGCCATGAAGGGAAAGAAAGGTAGCTTCTATTACTTATTTTTATCTTGGTTCTTCCCTCTTAATTATTTCAGCGGTAATTTAACAGTAAAAGTTGTCCCTTTATTCACTTTACTTTTGGCTTCAATCGTTCCGCCGTGTCTCTTCACAATTCCATAAGAAACGGATAAACCAAGTCCTGTGCCCGGAAACTCGCTATCATCTTCCTCTGTTCTTTTAGTCGTGTAGAAAGGCTCAAACAACTTGCCTAAATTCTCCTTCTCAATCCCCTTTCCTGTATCACTAATGCTTACTTCGATATTTTTATTAAGCTGTTTGGTTTCTATTTCCAATTTTCCACCCTTGGGCAACATTGCATCCCGGGCATTATTAACTATATTCAGAAATACTTGCTGCATCTCTCCTCTATTCATCTCTACCTGAGGAGTCTTCCCGTATTTCCTTACAATTTCAATATTTTGCTTTCTAAGGTACTCCTCCATAAGCGATAGCACTCCTTCTATCGACTCTGCAATATCACCCGATTCTTTCTCTTTCTTAGATGGTTCCTCTCTTGCGAAAGTTAATAAATCACCGACAATCTTGGCGACTTCATCAGAAGTTTTTAATACTACATCTAAAGCTTCTTCCATATCTTCTGCTTTCCTTGTACTTTGAGCAAATTCTGCATGCCCCCTCATTATATGAAGAAGGTTATTGAATTCGTGGGCGATCCCGCTTGCCAGAGTCCCGATTCCTGCCATTTTTTCCGACTGAATTAGTTGCGCCTGAAGTCTTCCTTGCTCTTTCTCCCCCTGCTTCTGCTCTGTGATGTCCTGGGATGTTATGATGGCTCCCTTGGGAAAAGAAGCTATCGATATGTTCAGAAACTTGTCATCATATTTTAGTTCAGGGAACATTTTTGTCCTACCAGATCTGATACATTTCATCAACTCAGAATGCATATCGATCTCGTGCTTTCCGGCATAATCCTTATACATAACATCTCCAATGTTAGGCACCCTATCTCCTGATTTCCTTTTGGCCGTGTTGATTTTAATCACTTTTCCTTCGCGGTCCACGACTATAATTTGGATAGGGTTGTGCTGGAATAAGGCAAAATTAAACTGCTCCTTCTCCCGAAGCTCCTCCTCCGCCTGCTTGCGGTCTGCAACCTCCTTTTTCAGTTTGGCTGTCCTCTGTTCAACTTTATGCTCTAGTCCAGCATGGGCCTCATCAAGATTTTTTGTCATTTGATTAAAAGACTGCGCTAAGAGACCAATTTCGTCTTTAGATGTTACTTCTACTATTCGGGACAGGTTGCCTCCACTTATTTCAGTCGCTGTACGAGTGAGGTCTGTTATCGGCCGGGTGATGTTTCTGGCTGTGTAAAGAGAGACAAAAAGGATTGCTATTGAAGCACTTACGGTAATGAGTATTAATGAATTTCGTAAACCAGCTACAGGCGCGAAGGCTTCAGCCTTATCTATTTTCACTACCAGACCCCAGTCCGTGTCCTCAACGTATCGTGTAGCGGCAAGAACAGGTTCCCCACGATAGTCTATAGAATCCGTAAGTAGCTGATCATTTCCTAAAAGGGCCTGTGTAATAGGTAGCTCAAGAGCCTCCTTTGACACTCTCTTGGTTAGCACAGCGTCTGCGTCAAATCTTAGGGGAGTGATGAATAAAGCATCCCCGTTTTCATCTCTTTTGGCTAAAAGCGTTTCGCCTGTTTCACCCAGTCCGGAATAATTTTTGACCATAGAGATAATACTGTGCGTGGTGGACTCGATCACTACCACCCCTATAAGTTTGTCCTCCAGGTAGATAGGTCCGGAGAAATGGACCTTTAAATTGCGATTCTCGTCAAGAAAGAGCATGTCTACCCTATTTTCTACAAGCCCTCGCACGAAAAATTCTTCATTGACATGGTTTGTGCCTATCTTTTCCTCGTTGGTGGAGGCTACTACCTCTCCATCGAGATTCAGCATATCTATATTTTGGAAACCGGCAATAGCAGAACGAGTATTAAGCAAGTTCTTATTCATTTCTTCCTGGTCGGATTGATTCTTCTCTTTGATGTAATTGTCCAGATTTATTCGCAATTGAGTCTTGCTGGAGACCAAGGCTAATCTCTCAAGATATTTATCAACGACCATATGGATCCTGGCATGTTGGATTGTAGCAACCGATTCGAGGTGATTGAAAACTTGTCTAGTGATAGTTTTTTTTGCTAAGAAATTCGTAAAAATGGTGATTGTTATAAGTGGAACCAAACATATTGGCAGAAATGTCAGTGCTAATTTTACATTGATTTTCATGTTACCTTCGCTTCTTTACCTGGTACCTGCCAAGTTTGGGTGCCTGCTCTGCCCGTTTTTGCCCAGTTTCTGATTTTAGAAAATCAGTAATACGCTGGCGTAATTTGACCAATTCATTGAGACGCTGACCTTCTGTTTTATATTTATCTTCCAATTTATGTTTACCTTAAAAGATAAGGTAATTCATCTTCATCATTAAAAGCATTGCAATTACTGTCAATATTTGCATTCAGTATGTCGTTTCTTGTCGTTTTTTGTCGCTTTTTGTCGCCTTTTTCAGCCTTCACGTTTGCTAATTTCCCTCAGCATCAGATTTCTTAATAAACTTTTTAAGCACTCCAATGACCTTTTGAAATTCAGTAGATTTATCAAAGAAGTAATCAGCACCAGAATCCAGGCATTTTTTCCTGTATTGAGGATAGGGATAGCTGGTAAGCACTATCATTAAAGGAGTCGATTTATCTTTCTTGATATTTTCGAGCACTTCAAACCCGCTTCCTCCAGGCATCCGGATGTCCAGTATCGCTACATCCGGCTTTAGTATCCGTATGGAGTTTATGGCATTCTCTGCGCTTTCTGCTTGACCTATTACTTCTATTCCCGGAAGCTCAGAAATCATGGCCGTTAGCCGTTCGCGCAAGAGAATTGAATCATCGACAATAAGAACTTTCATGTCAGACCATCCTCTATTTTCAAATTATTTTCCCTGGTCATTAGCTGACGTGTTCAGCCTAAGCCAGGAATAATAATAATGGTATCGGTATTTGTCTGATATTTTTGTAGGATTTTGACCAATTAGTTTGTCGGTATATGTCCTACAAATTAATGAAGGAGGATAATTGGGGGGAAGTTTTCAGAAGACCGGAAGCTCTTCGCCGCTAGTGATATAATCTTGAATAAAATCTTTCAATACTTCTTTAATCTCTACCAATGCTTCTTCATAAGTTTTCATTTGGACGACACATCCATCAAGAGCTGGAGCATATGCAATATAATCACCTGATTCATTATCTCTTTCAATTAAAACAGTATAACTATATTCATTTGCCATTTTAGTACCTCTTTTAATTATATTTATTCTACCATACTAAATACAAAACTCAAATTAATGCCAAAATTGCCGATAGCGAATTGTATTGTCTGAATGCGCAATAATGCTTCCGTTCATCGCTGCCTACTGTTTTCTACTTTCTGGTGATTTCACTCCACTAGCCTATATTTTATAGCGTAATGGGTTAATTCGGCATTGCTCTTCATCTCCATTTTCTCTAAGATGCGAGCACGATAGGTGCTGATTGTTTTTACACTCAAGAACAGTTCCTCTCCAATCTCTTTTCCGGTTTTCCCTGAAGCTATCATACGCATCACTTGATATTCGCGATCGGATAGAGTCTCATGAAGTGGTTTTTCAGCATCAATTTCTAAATCAAAAGCTAATTTCTCGGCGAGAGAAGAAGAGATATATTTGCCACCTGTCGATGCTTTCCTTATTGCCGCTATCAATTCCTCTGGGGCGCTTTCTTTTGTCAGATATCCAGAAGCACCTGCCCTTAAGACCCGGACCGCATACTGTTCTTCCGGATACATGCTTAGAACTAAAACGGAAAGCTCAGGTTTTTCATCTTTTAATTGTTTTAAAATATCCAGCCCGTTTCCGCCCGGCATGGAAATGTCCAGCACAACAATATCAAAGTCACCTTTCCGCACTTTTTCTAATGCTTCCTGCCCGTTGCTTGCTTCACCACCCACCGCCATATCGGGAATTTCTTCGATAATATCCTTCAGTCCTTTACGAACGATGGGATGATCATCAGCGATGAGTATTTTTATCATCAGGCTTTTTCTTTTTGTATAAGGGGGACAGTAGCTATTATTGTGGTCCCTTTATCTTGAACTCCCCTGATTTTGACTTCTCCTCCCAAAAATTGAGCACGTTCCCGCATTCCGATTAAGCCAAAAGATTTAGGATCAGAGATCTGTTTCTCTGTAATTCCTTTACCATTATCTCTCACTCGGAGCTCTAACTTGCCAGCTTTCTCTTTCAAGCTCACTTTTATCTTCTTAGCATTTGCATGCCTGGCAACATTCGTTAGAGTCTCCTGAAAGATGCGGAATATTGCCGTAGAACGATCTTGTTCCATAATGATATCCTCAGAATCTATGTTCACTTCACATTTAATTCCTGTCCGATTTTGAAATTCTTCCCCTTCCCATTCAATTGCTGCTGGAAGACCTAAATAATCCAACAATCCAGGTCTCAATTGTGCGGAAATTCTTTTTATTCTTTGGATAGTTTTATCGATGAGTTTTGACATTGATTTTGTCTTCTCATGGAATGGTCTTTGATCTTTAGGAATTCTTTTGGCTAACCAGAATAGGTCCATTTTCAAAACGGTCAGTGTCTGCCCCAGTTCGTCATGGATCTCACGCGCTATTAGCCTCCTTTCTTCTTCTCTTACAGATTGTAGGCGGGCTACAAGGTTACGTAACTGTTCTTGAGAACTCTTTAATTCCTCCTCTGTTCGTTTGCGATCTGTGATGTCTTCATTTACTGTAATCCAAACCTTTCCATATTTAGGATGCTTGAATCCTGTAACGCTCGCAGAGCTCCAAAAAGTTGTACCATCTTTATTGACATTGTGAACTTCTCCCTTCCATATACCCTTTTTATCCAGAGATTCAAGGATTTCTCTTAACACTGCTTTGGGATACTTCTCAATGGGGGCATTAACTCTAGAGACGTGCTTTCCGAGCATTTCTCCAGGATTATAACCAAACCTTTCCTCAAATTTCGGATTGGTGTAAACAAACACATCATCGCTGGCTCGGGTAAGACAAATGCCCTCAGACATATTCGCCATGATTTCGCTGTGAAAGCGTAGCTCCTCCTCCGCCTTCTTGCGTTCTGTAGCATCTCTTACTATGCTAGTTACACGAACAACCTCACCTTTTTCCTTAAAAATTGTAGTAGTGACTTCCGCTGGAAAGACCTCACCGGTTTTTCTTTTTAGCGATTGTTCAGAATGTAATATATCTTTTCCTTCTGCAATGGCGTTTTTTAGCTTATTGCCAAAGTTCAAGAACTCACTCTTGTCCGGGTAGAGAAACTCCGTAGTCTTACCGAAACACTCCTCGGGGTTATAGCCGATGAGTCTGAAGAAATCATTAGACCACTCAATTACCCTCTCTGGCATTTTCACTGAGAAAACCGCGTCCCACATAGAGTTGGTTAGCTTTTCAAGATAGTCGCGACTCTTTCTCAACTCTTCCTCCGCCTTCTTGCGTTCGATGATTTGCCCCAATCGTTCAGAGATAGCATTTATCAAATTCCTTTCTTCCTTTACGAAAGGCCCCTCATCGATTTGTGGTTTCTTCTCCAAATAACAGACTTCTACTAGTCCCTCTTTTTTGTTGTTGACGATAATGTCTGCTCTTTGCATCCATTTTGTTTCCTTGAATTTCCTGGTTTTATATTTTTTATCCTCATAAGTAATACAACTTCCAGTGATTTCAGGATACTGCCAGGCGGGTGGCATGAGTTGTGCAACCTCTTTCAGGGATTCCTCAATTGTTACCCCTTCTTTTCTACTAATCTCGTCAATTCCATAAAGACAGTTTAACTCCGCATAACGCTCTTTAAGCCTTTCTAGAATTCTCTCTATCTCTTCCTCCGCCCGTATGCGCTCGGAGCTTTCTATAAGTTTCCACTTACCTTCTTTCCTAATCAGTGCGAATTGGTGGTTACTTACCACATCTATGACTTCGGAAGCTCCGCATTTATCGAGAGAGTAGGAACAGATGGCCATCATTTGGTATTTGCCAATAACATTGTTTACCTCTTTTTCATATTCGGTGAAATTTCTCCAATCTCTTTTTTCAAGCCAAAATGTATTCCCTGTCAACCTTAGGCCATCATAATCCTGGGCCAAGGCTTGGTCGAGCTTATCAACCCAGCCTTTAAGAACTCTTTGGGTGTTGAAAGCACCCTTTTTCAGATACCATTCCTCATGGGGAAGAATCTCTATTTGCTCTCTTTTTAAATATCGATCAAAATCAGGAAGAGCTTCTCTCATTGCTTCTTTTGCTTCTTTTTCGGAAAGAGGCTCTGAGGTGATCCACATGCAGAATTCATTATTTTCTAATCCTGCTTTGAAATAAGGCACCAGGATATCAATTAGATCTTCTTTGGTCAGGTAAAACTGACAGAAATGCGTGCCCCAGGGCACATCACCTAAAATATCGATTCCCGTTTTTCTGATTTTCCCTCCCCTCTTTCTTTCCCCCAATATTAAGAAGTAGATGAAGTTTTTCTATTAAAACTCTTTTTTTATATGACAAACAAGGAACTTTTTCGTTAGTGCAAAATATATTATCCTTTTTCCAGATAAATATGCAGTTTTTTATTTTCATTCTTGAAAGTGTGAACATTTTATCTTTTTGCTCTTTCTACATATTCGATAATTCTCTCTCTATCTTCAGTTTTTATTTCGATGAATTCTAAGCCTACTTGATATTTATTACTTCCCAGCTCCTTGCTTACATTTTCTTTTCTATTTACCCAAGCAACCTTTGCTTTAGCGGGAGTTGAATATATTGTATCTTCGGTTGTATTTGATTGAAGATATATTTCAAGATATAAGATAATTCCTGCATGAAAAGAATTTTCCTTTTCAAACATCAGCCCTCCTCCGCTTATATTTTCGCCAATTGCCTTGGAGACTCCAAAACTATGATCACCTTCTAATCGATATGATATAAAAAATGGATTTTCTATGCGCTCGAATTTCCTTTTCTCTTGGCCTGCATATTCGATAGCCATTGTTATCTCCTTAAGACAAAGAATATTTAACTAAAGTCCTACTTTTTCTCTAAAAAATATTCTCTGTTTAAATATCATATGGTTAAGTATTTCTTATTAATATTTATCTATATTTAACCAATATCTCAAAAAAATTTATTTAGGTTCCAGCTATCACGTCTCTATATCGTCAATCTCGATAAATTCTACTTCTGTTTCATGTCTATTTGTCCTTTCGCATTTTCTCCAAATATCTGTATTCTTTCCCCGTGTTACTTTTATCATCAGAACCATCTCTGTAGTTACTCTTCTCAATCTAGTATTCCTTGCTTATGTTGATGGAGTCCGCATTACCCACAGGACAATAGCTTCTTTATTACCAACGTTCGACATCTTATTACAGGAGGCATCGCATTTACAATAAATACTGTCTCCTTCTTCTAAAATAAAATTTCCTTTTAAACAAGCGAGTTCTATTTTGCCCTTTAAAACACATATGAATCTTTCTTCCTTAAAGGCCTCAAGTTGTGATTTGCTGAGTTTCCCTCCGAGCTTTAAAGTAAAAAGAACTGGGGATATAGTAGGGTTAAATATATTTGGGACAAGTATTTCATAAAATGCCTTTGAGTCTTTAGCTACAAATTTCTTATCTTTCTTCTTTTTTATAATTGAGATTCTTTTGGGAAATTCACCTTCAAAGAAACGGCCCAAGGGTGTATTTAAGGCCTTAGCTATTTTTTCTAATGAAGAAATAGAAGGGCTGGTTTTTCCATGTTCCACTTGAGAAAGAAAACTTCCGGATAGGCCCGTATGTTTAGCTAAATCTCTTAAGGACACCTTCCCAGTGAGTCGTATATCAAGTATTTTCTTTCCTAATTCTTTCATTAAATTGTATTTCATTCGACTGATTGTCATCAGTTTCCTATTATTGCCCAGTTTCTTCTTTTCTATCGCTTCAACGGCACGGGTCTCCTTTCTCTCTTTTGGTTTAGATTTCTGTATAAGTTCCCAATTGGCTTCCCGCTTCCTAAGCGCAAATTGATGAGTGCTGACCACATCTATGACTTCGGAAGCTCCGCATTTATCAAGAGAGTAGGAACAGATGGCCATCATTTTGTATTTGCCGATGACAGCGTTTATCTTTTCTTCATATTCGGTGAAATTTCTCCAATCTCTTTTTTCAAGCCAGGCTGTGTTGCCTGTGATCCTTAGGCCATCATAATCCTGGGCCAAGGCTTGATTGTGCTTATCAATCCAGGCATTAAGAACTCTTTGGAGATTGAAAGTACCCTCTTTCAGATACCATTCTTCATAAGGAACAATCTCTATTTGTCCTCTTTTTAAATATCGATCAAAATCAGGAAGAGCTTCTCTCATTGCTTCTTTTGCTTCTTTTTCAGAAAGAGGCTCTGAGGTGACCCACATGCAGAATTCATTATTTTCTAATCCAGCTTTGAAATAAGGCACAAGGATATCAATTAGATCTTCTTTGGTCTGGTAAAACTGACAGAAATGCGTGCCCCAGGGCACATCACCTAAGATATCGATTCCCGTTTTTCTGATTTTCCCTCCCCTCTTTCTTTCCCCCAATATTAAGAAGTAGATGAAGTTTTTCTATAAAAACTCTTCTTTTGTATAAAAAACAGAAAGCCTTTTTGCTAGTAGGGTATATATTATCCTTTTTCCATCCAGATATGCACTTCTCTTTCATAATATCACACTTAGGTTCTAATAGTTTCAATTCAGCAATTCATTGGCGCAATTTTTCTAATTTTTTTTTAATTGATTTTTTGTTTTTCCTTTGTCTTTCATCTTGTGTTCCCTTAAAACAGTCAACAGCTTCACCTGGAGGGCTGCGCGTATCTGAAGTTGTTAGAGGCAGTTAAGGAATTGGAATTTGCTTTTTTTGCTGACCTTCAATTCTTGCCCCTCTTCTATGGTATCTGCCCATTAGAAGATGGATAGCTTTAATGCTTTACTGACCAAATTACTTATATCACAGGAAAAAGTTTTATGTCAACTAAGATTGACAGTGTTGATAAGGGTCGCGTCTCAACATTTGAAATTTAATATTTATAGAGTTAGTCATGAATGGGGACTGTCCCCATTTATTCCATTTTTTCTCATGAATGTTGAAAATATGGCCAATTTTAGATTGCGTAATACGACAGTTTAGCTACCTGAACGGCATCCAGATAGTAACTGTGTTCTGAAATGTGTAGGTCTTTGTTCGCTTGATACCAAGAACTAGACACCAGTAATTGACAGCTTTTTTGCTCAGATTTTTGTTTC
>Ga0209979_1001172_pt1 | contig 30043 bp, 36 predicted proteins | sample AnhtaG_FD_183114 | JGI IMG/M metagenome (GOLD analysis project Ga0209979, IMG submission 183114) | Deep subsurface microbial communities from Anholt, Denmark to uncover new lineages of life (NeLLi) - Anholt_01485 metaG (SPAdes) (version 2) | ecosystem: Environmental > Aquatic > Marine > Oceanic... | reverse complement strand
CGGATTGAAATACAACCAGTCATCTTTCCTACTGTAGTGGTGAGATAACTACTTCCCAGACTTCGACATTGCCTGCTGTTACTTTAATGTAGTATTCACCCGCACCGGCATAACTATAAATTGAACCACTAGTGCCCTCGGGGAAGAGCACTGACTCTACATAAACTGCTGTTTTCCCTCTAGGATAGACGAAGAACCCAAAGATAGCCGCATCAGGGTATTCGGGGTTAGGGACATAGGACCAGTCAATACACCACTCCTCTGTGGTTACTGTAAATGGCGGGCTTGTGTTGTCCCCACAACCAGTTATTACAATTTGTAGGGGGTGGAGCTCCCCCCTCCACGACGGTAGAGGTGCTTTCAGCGGAGACGGAGCGGCACAAGCACTCAGCCCCACTGCCATAGCTAGAATGAGGGTAAGAGCGATTATCCCTACCTTACTCAACGGCTCTTTGCTCCTCCTTGCCCTTCCCCTTGGCAAGGGGAAGGGGTTGTTTATTAACCTCACCCCCTTAATCCCCCTCTCCTTCAAAGGAGAGGGGGCCCGGGTGAGTACAAACCTATTGACCACCCCGAAAAACCGCCTGGATTTTGATTACAGGGGCTCTCGCAGATAATAGCCTGGGGGAGTCCCCTTTTTTGTCTTTTAGACTGCACAAAACAAGCGAATGTGCACTTGGAAGGTATGTGGCCAACAACTAATAAGGACCTCAGCTCTGCTTATCCCCCAGATTATCATCACTGCGACTTCTTTTCCGAGCATATAACATACATCCTCTGGAGGATGTATCGTAAAGAGCTTTGGTGAATTGGTTTACCGGGAGCCGGTTTGGTCCAATTGCCTCGTGTGGGTCATTGAAATGTATGCAGCCTTCCGTAAATCCTGTTACAAGAACGAAGTGATAAGAATAACCTTTTGCGGGACTTTCCCGCTTAACTTTGATTTTCATGCGAGGCGTCACATTGTCGTAGATGTCTCTATTCACCTCGACTATTACTGGTATTTTCACCATTAATACCGACTTTAGAGTCTGAATAGCTTCCTCTGGGCTAGAAAATCCGCTCTTCAATTCAACGGTCAAGCCAATATCCGCCAAATAATGCCTTAATATGTAACAGCGACAGCCCTGTTCAGGCGTGATGCCTAGTGCATAGGCAATTTCAGACTCGCTTTTGTCTATTCCATAGTAGGACAAGTACATTCTGCAGGCTGCAGCACCGCAGGTATACAGTGTTTCCTGTTTGAAATAGTGCACATCAATAGACATATGCCGTCATGCCTTTTCTGTTTTGCCCATTAATGAGCGGTCGCGCTGCCAGCGATGAATCTCATCCAATGCTGGTGGAGCCACGCTGAATACCTCTATATCCTCGGGGAATTGCACCATATGATTCTCCTGGATAAACAGGATGCCTATCTCATTAGCCTGAAGAGTCTCATCTATCCGCCGGGCTATGTGTTCATACCTTTTTCGTAAGGCTACGAAATAAAACTCAGAGACCATCTTAGCCACCTTCTGGCTGACAAATCCAATAAGGAGAAACCTCTCCCAGTCAATACTCTCTTCAGCCAACTCTTTATCCTCAGTCGCCTCAAGGACAGCGCCACTTTGACACTTATCTTTAGCAATCTGGCAACTGGAAGGATTTAGTTTCTCCATCAGCTTGAGCCCATTCTCGCCAGAAGTATCAATTGATTCATGATAAACATGGCTCACTTTCCCTATCTTTGTCTCCAGGTTAGCTACATGTTGGCTTACCTGCTCCCAGTAGCGGTTGAACTTCTCCGCATATTCAGGGGGAGCATCCTCTCCACAATATATGAGGGGAACAAGATGGAGCTTTCTCTTGCCTGTAAAGCGCTGTGCTTCTGGCTTTTCAATCTTGCCTAGCTGCTCCGCCATTTGGGATCGTCCTCTCTTTAGCTTGACATCTCACTACGTGGTTTTTCACCTCACCTCCCCAAGAATCGTATCACCTCTCGCCAAGGTCAATGGATAAAGAGCTTTTATTATCCAGATATTCACCAGTTTCAACGTCTTTCCATATGATGGCACGATTTAAGCTGTAGACAGATTGCTCAACATAGCAAAGTATATCTTTGCGCCTCTCCTGTACCCATCTTTCGTAGTCACCTGGCAATATGAATAACCCGTAACGCTGCTCCCCTCTGCAGCACATGCCGCATGAGGAGCACCTTGGTATTTCTTCGGTATCCATTTCAAAAAAGATGTAGCCATCGGTATCGTCAAGCAGATGGCTGCCCCATAACGTCAACACCTCCTGTGGCTCTATCACTCTTGGGTCTAGCGATTCTAAATAGCTTTTCCCCACAAACAGGGCAAGCACCCTCTACTGCTGGTCTATTATCAATCCTGACCTGCTTTGGGTTCTTCACCTTCCTGACTTGTTGACAGCTAAAGCAGTAGGCGGTTTTCATAAGCACCTCTCTTCCCTGTTTTCTTTCATATATCATGTAGTAACGATCGCAGTTGTCGCTTATTTACCCTTTCTCCCGGCTTCTCTTCTCCTCGTTTCAGTCTCCGTAGCTTCTCTCCCCAACCTCTTAAAATTTCTCTTCCTACCGCAGTATTTGCAGATTCCAATTTCGTCGGAGTTGATTATCCAGTAATGTATACACTTATCAATGGTGATCACTACTATAGATTCAACAGACTGCTCGAAGGTGAAATCACCGAGTTCGCCAAGATGTTCCTTGATAACTCGGGCAGGCCCAGAGTTATCGCAGCCATGAATGGCGACTCTAGCGTTTGGCAATAGGTAACGCTGCCACGAAAGAAGGACCCACTTTACGTCCTCATACTCTTGCGAACTGTTGATCCACAATAAACCTATCTTATCCTTCCATCTTCTGGCAGCATCACCCGAAGCTCCATTTAAATAAACTACGGTATCTTGATCCTTAGCCTTGACCAAGTTAGCGATGAATTGCGTACTTGTATTCTGCCCATCTGTTTTTCCGTGAGCTTGGCTTCCCGGATGTGGGCCGATGCTATACACCTTGTTCCTCTGCCCCACCTCTGCGCCTTTAACCAGCCACACCGTGGACTTGCCTTTCCCTCTGCCTATCTCGACAATAGCCTGACCATCGGGTACATCACTGGCCAATTTATAGAGCAACTCAGCTTCGGCGTCTGAGATACAGCCTTCGATTTCGCTTGTAAGCTGTCTCACCCTCTCAATGTCATTAGTCATTTCCGCCACCTTTAAGAACCTGTCTGCCGCCAAACTGAGGATAATTCATTAGCCCAACCCCTTCTTCTGTCACATCAACATGACAGCTCCCGTTGAAGAGTTTTCGCTAGCCTTTCCGCCTCACAATCCACAGTAATCCCAAGGTTTGCTTGAAATGCATCCATGTCCACCTACGCATATACCACCACCATCTGTTACTCCTCGGGAGTCCAAGTTCCACGGCCTTCATAATACGATTGATGGATCTATGGAGTAATTCCACTCTACGTTCTAGTGTCATTCATACCTCCCCATCTTAGCTTTTGAATTACGGCACTCTCGCTGCCGTTTTATTGTGCTTAGCCTTGCAGTCTAGGCACAGACTTGCGTCGGGAATGGCCTCTAAACGGGCAGGTGGAATGGGTTTGCCACAGCAATCACAAAGGCCATAAGTCCCTTGCTCGATCTTTACCAGGGCATGCTCCACCTCGGCAAGCCGCTCTCTGATGTGTCGCATCAGGGCAACGCGCTTCTCCAACTCTGAAGTTTGATCAGCCGTCTCCTCTCTCTTACCAAAGGAACTGTCCTCGCGCCTACCATCATGCCCCTGGCTTGACAACAGCATTAGCTGATCAGCCAAGCGTGTCCGCTCGCCTTCCAAGTGCGTACGAACAGATTCCAAATTTATCACTTATATCCTCCCAATCCGCTCTTCCCGCCGGGAGCCGACTTCTCCGGTTACAGGCAGTCCGAACCTCAGCTTTCTCATCTCTGGCGAACACAAACATGCCGCCTCTTCTACCTGCTTACACGGTCATCGGGGAGTAGGTAAACCCTCACTCCCATAGAAGTGGCCCAAGAAATGGCATTCTCGATATCTTGGTCATCACCGGCAAACTCAACCGTTACCCACCCGTTAATGTCGCTGAAGCTGGGCGCTATGATGTTAGTTACCATTTTGAATTGCTGGCGGATATTATTAAGAATCGGCTCACAGGTTGCTTCGCAAGAGAACCTGAGTATCACTCGCCGACCTGCTATATCACCATCCTCGTCCATTCCCAAGCTCCTGCGCACGCCTCCTCACGAGAGTTCTTTACTATCACACCACTACTCTTGTGCTATAGTGCTTTGCCTCCCTTGTCGGGCTTAAATCCATAATTATCGATATTGTCGTTTTTATCTTCTCCTACGTCATACCTATCTCTATCTTCCCTGGTTGTTGCCAGTTTTATTAGCAGCACAAGCAGCAACAACAATGCCAGAAAGCCCTGACCAAGGACAGTGAGAAACTGCAGAACTATATCACCGATATTCACTTGCCCAAGCTCCTTCCAGCACAGCGCTTAACTATCAAAATCACAGGAACGTTATCACTCCAGCAATCCTCGGTTTTGGACTCGCATATTGAGCTTTCCTTCAGGGCTTCATTTCTTTTTCGAGCCTTTCCTCAGGTAGGCCGCTGTCTTCTTACGCTCTTTCCGCTCTACTCGCTTACTTTTACCTTCTTTTCCCATTGTTCACCCTCCGAGCGGGCTTTTAACCGATAACTCCACCAAGCGGTATTTTGCTGTTAGCCTCAGCCTTCTTGTACTGACCCCTCATTTGCCTTTACTGTTCTCCTCCTTACTCCGTCTAAGGTGTTTTCGGGTCTTTTTCGTTCGGAACTGGGCATGGTACGCTTGCCGTTGTCTTATCTTCGAGTCCTTCGGCACTCTCTTGTTTCGCCTCCTTCAATATTGTGCTTCTTCAGAGAGCTTCATTCGTACTCTTTATTCTTAAAGGGCGCTCAATCTCTCTTACCTGGAGGTAAAAGACTGCCGGTCTGATGGCTTACTGGCTGCTCAAGTGCAATACACACCGTCCATCTATCAATGCCGGGAATTTTGGCAATCTTCGTGGTAACGATGTCGCCTATTTCAGTCAGTCCATCAGCTTCGACCACGGCTATTATCTCGTACGGCCCGGTCACTGCCTGAGCCAGTGTCACCCCTTCTATCCTACTGATTGCCGACAGAACATCTTTAGCTCTTGAGACGGAGAAATCCTTGGCCCTGCCTAAGGCCACGTTAATCAACACGAAGGCTCTCTTTGACATTTCAACCTCCTCCACGTCTTTCCATCAGTTGCTTCTTTTTCCGGTTTCTGGCCAGTCTTCAGACCCAAGACACGCAGTTCTCCGTGAGCGGGCCCTCTCACGCACCAGCAGCAATACACATCGTCTTCCATTGCCAGAATTCGTGGTTTTGCCACGCCAGCCTCTGGAGCCTCGAATATCAGCTGCGAGGGCGTCGCTTCTGGAATCGGAGGATAGCTTTCCTCTACCTCACAAGAGATAACCCCTATGGACTCCTCTGATGCTGCGACAATGGATGTAGAATTCTTTTCTAACATCTTTACCTCCTTATTCTCGTTCAGAGTTGAGCAGTGTCCGTACCAAGGTGATTTCCATCCCTGGCCGCCTATGCCCTGGTTTCTCCTGGCTCAGCCGCTTAAAGAAACGATATCTCCCTCACAACAGACGAGGTGCCTTCGAGGTAGACAACGACAAAATAGGATAGGTTGCAGGCGACGGAGCATTATCTGGAGACGGGTGAGGACCTTTTACTCAACAGCCTCGAACAATCGGGAAATCATACTCTTGTCGATGCACTCCAGTATGACTATACGCATTACCTCCGCCAACTATCGATAATCACGACAGCATCACACCGTGCCATCGGCTTGAGTCTTATCCTCTTCTCCCGACACCGCTTCCTCGCGGCGCCGGTTTTTGTGGGTCAGTCACTAAACCCGTTTCTCTCTCAGTTTTCCATTCCTCGTTTCAGCGGAACAGCCTTAGAATCCGGGAGACAAGACCACGGAGGCTCCCTCTATGTTGCTTGATTTGGTTTTTCATCGTCCAGAGAAGCAAGCCAACGCTGGTAGCGTACGCCGGGTCCCGCAAGTATTCAGATACGCCGAGAAGGTCAGCAGGTATCCCCACCCTTACCGGAAGATGCGTTATTTCATGCGTTAGTTCGGTTATGCCGCGCAGATTGGCTGTGCCCCCGGTGAGGACGAGACCTGCTGGGATTATGCTGGCATAGTCTGCGTGTGGTAGCTCCATTACTACGAGTCGTAGCAGTTCATCAACACGTGTGCGGATGACTTCCGATAGGTCATTGTAGGAGATGCTATGCCCGTCTTCCGTCAGGACCCTATCGCCAGCCTGAACCTGATGGCTGGGCATCACATCACCGTATTTCTTCTTCATTTCTTCGGCAAGATGAAAGGGAAGTCCCAGACCAATAGCAATATCGCGAGTTACCTGGTATCCGGCTACCGGCAGGATTGAAGTGTGAAAAATGCTGCCATTCTTGAACACGGCAATATCGGTAGTCCCGCCGCCGATATCAGCCAGCAAGACTCCTTGCTGTTTCTCGTGTTCGGTAAGAACAGCTTCGGCACTGGCCAACGGCTCCAGCACCAACCCATCTATCTCAATGCCGGCGCGACGCACACATTTCATGAGGTTCTGAATGGAGGTTACCGCTGCGGTAATGACATGTGTTTCAACATCAAGGCGGAAGCCGTGCATGCCAACCGGGTTCCGTACCCCCTCGGTTCCGTCTACGGCGTATCTGCGAGGTATCACGTGCAAATAGCTTACGGTCACCGGGAACTTGAGTGCTGCTGGCGACCTGGAGCACACGCCTTAAATCTTCGGGGCGAACTAATCTGTCAGTATGAGTGACGGCGATAACGCCACGATTAGTTATGGAGTTAATATGCCTGCCTGTAACCCCGATGCAGGCGGAATACAATCGGCAACCCGCCATCTGCTCGGCAATTCTTACTGACTCGCGGACTGATTCTCCAGCTTCGCTGAGATTAACAACCAAACCCTTCTGCAGGCCCCGAGTGGGCACAACGCCGACACCCACAATTCGCAAAAAATTACCGCCTTCCATATCAGCAATAACCGTGCATACCTTGCTGGTGCCAACATCGACGGCGGCAATGGTATTCCTTTTCATACCCACCCACCCTCCTTGCTATTTTCTTACGTCATAGGGATGCCTTTCTGACTACGGAGTTCAGTCTCGCTTTTGCCTGTAGGTAATATTCCATCTCATGCACAGGGACTCGATGTAGCTCTTTACTTCAGAGTTTGTTGCCCGGTGTAATTCTGCCAGAAAACCGTGCAGTAACTCACTTCCACTCATCCGCGCGTCTGGCTCTTCTGGCCCAGGCAGGTTTATGTACACTACCTCCGTCATTAGCTTTTGATATTCTATCGCCGGACCCGTATGACAAAGCCTCCCTTTTTCCACTTTAGCTCTACCGACGCCCACCTAGTTGATGCAAAACATCTGTTAAGAAACTAAGAACTTTCAAGCCAGTCTTCTATTAATACCAACTACAACCCCGTAAAGGTGCCAATCGCCATCGGCAGTCTCGCTAACGTCGTGGCGGGCCAATGCGATTCTATCACCGTTGTAGCGGACCACTATATTGCCTGGAGACGGCTCCTTTTCCGTGTCGACAATGATGACGTCACCGTCCTTTATATCGGGTTCAAGGCAAAAGCCTTCAGCGAGTAGCCCTATAACGTTTTTGTTTCCGCTCTTGGAGAGTCCCCAGCAGGCATATCCAATCACATCGCCTTCCTCCGTGTTTATTCCAGCGAGTACGGGAACAGGTATCAGTCTTACGTTCTCCAGTTGCTCGAGAGCATCATTTTCGGCGACCTTGGGAGGGCTTCGGCGTGACTTCGTGTTCACAACGTACCCAGCCGCCTCATAAAGCTCTCGGGGATTAACCTTTAAGCCGTTAGCAAGTGCCAGAAACGTCTCGGCTGAAGGACGGTGGTAATCATCAAGCTCAAGACGAGACAGGTGGCTTCTGGTTAATCCGGTCAATTTTGAGAGCTCAAATTGGGTCAGACCTCTCTGTAGCCTCACTTCTCTGATGTGCTTGCCTAGACTCATGTATCATGTCGCCCCTCTCCTTTAGAATCGTACTGCGTAAGTGACCTTGTGCTACCATGGTAGCACAAGGAGGTATTGAAGTCAAGCCCGTATCGCTAGCATATAGCCACAAATTTCGTGGCTACATGTGTTGACTATGTGGATGGTTTCTGCTACTATGGTAGCAGAAATGCTGAAAAGTCAACACCGGATACCAAGGCAATAAGATTTTTCAGCATCTTCCAATTATAAGCCTGGGGCAGATGCCCTTTTCTAAGCTTCTCATTGGTTTGCTACCTCTTTTCTTAAGCCTGTAACTTGGTGGCAGAGCAAAGACTTGCGCGTGCCTGGGGAGAACACAAACAGGTAGCGGTGAATGTGCACCTCTCAGCCTTAGTCAGAGGCATATACCTAGACCCCGCGCGTTTACGATGCCTGGCACCAAACGGTTGATGGTGAATTGAAAATACCAGGAGACTGGCTTGCGAAAGGTAGTAAAAGATGTTGCTCTGGAGGTGGTTAAGGCAATAATGCCTATAACCATCGCCATTGTGATTTTGCAGTTTACCTTTATCCGAATGCCTCTTCACATTTTCGTTCAGTTCTTGATAGGTGTTTTACTGGTAATGTTGGGTATGTGGCTGTTTCTCATAGGTGTCAAGATCGGAATTCTGCCGATGGGAGAAGCCATCGGTGCAGAGCTTCCGAAGCGGGGTGCTTTACCGTACGTTATTGCTATCGCATTTCTCGTTGGTTTTGCGGTAACTGTTGCCGAGCCTGACGTAATCGTGCTTTCCCACCAGGTTGACGTGGTTTCAGAAGGCAGCATCTCACATATCCTGCTCATCTCTGTTATTGCTATCGGCGTGGGCTTCTTTGTAGCCATGGCAATGGTACGCATTATATTCGGGTTTCCAATGGCCTATCTGCTGGCAGCTGGTTACACCGTTATTCTGGTTCTGTCTTTCTTCACACCTTCCCAATTCGTCCCTGTTGCCTTTGATTCAGGCGGGGTTACTACTGGGCCCGTTGCTGTGCCGGTTATTCTGGCATTGGGCATAGGGTTTAGCTCAGTCCTGGCAGGGAAATCACCTCTCTTAGATGGTTTTGGGTTAATTGGGCTTGCGTCTATTGGGCCTGTAATCGGTGTGATGGTTATGGGGGTGATTCTCTATTGAATAGCATCAACATATTTGAAGGCTTGGGGAACACCTTCTTCACCGTGTTTGTGTCGCTTCTGCCGCTGGTAGTTCTCTTTCTAGTTTTTCAATTCCTCTATCTGAGGCTGCCCGTCAAACACGTACTTAACCTCTTCAAGGGTATTGCTCTTGCTTTGCTCGGTGTGGCTATTTTCCTCCAGGGGGTTCGTGTCGGATTCTTCCCGGTGGGAAGAGAAATGGGTGAAATACTGGGAGCCATCAGCCACAAATGGGTCTTGATACCCCTCGGCTTTCTCATGGGCTTTCTGGCTACCTTCGGCGAACCGGCGGTACGTGTGCTGAGCGACCAGATAGAAAAGACTTCAATAGGCGCTATTCATAAGTCAATCGTTCTGTATACCATATCTCTTGGTGTGGCTCTCTTTGTGGCTCTCGGTATGGCGAGAATCCTGTATGGCATTCCGCTTATGTATATTGTCGTGCCTGGCTATATTTTAGCGATGGCGCTTCTGTGGCCCAGCGATAAGACAACCATTTGCGTAGCCTTTGATGCTGGCGGCGCCGCTACGGGGCCAATGGCGGTAACCTTTCTTCTGGCAATTGCTGTTGGCATCGCCTCAGCGATGGAAGGAAGAGACCCGGTGGCTGATGGCTTTGGTCTCATCGCACTGATAGCGTTAGCGCCCATTTTGTCTATAATGATACTCGGACTAATAATCCGTATGAAATTACGCAGGAAGGAGGGCTAACCATATGGCATCAGATACAGTTCTAATAGTCACAATAGTCAGAAAAGGCTGGGGCGATCAGGTATTAGAGGCGTCTATGAAGGCTGGTGCAGAAGGCGGCACTGTCCTGTTTGGCCGCGGCGTCGGAATCCACGAACATCAGAAAATCTTGGGTATTCCCATCGAACCAGAGAAGGAAGTCGTGTTTTCGGTGACCCCCGTGGAAAAGGTTGATGCTATACTTGAGGAAATCGGCAAAGCCGCCGAACTGGACAAGCCAGGAGCAGGGCTGGCATTCGTCGTTCCCGTGGAAAAGGTAGTAGGGGTGGTTCATCTGCTAGAGGAAAAAAGTGGTTAATGGGGAAGTGCCGGACACACTATCCTAAGTAGCAGACTCATAGGAACTGACTGCTCCTTATATCGTGGTTGAAGGCTAAAGATTTCAAAGGAGGTATATAAGTGAAGATGATTCGAGTCAAGGATGTCTACCAACTTCATGGCACATCTACGGATTCAGTCCCTGAAGACACTTCACTGGAGTATATCATCAGCAGATTTGCCCGTGAGCCAGGTTTTCGTGGGGTCTTTCTCGTTGATTCACGTCAAAGATTCTCCGGGGTGATAACGCGCGCTGACCTTATGAAGTGGGCACACTTTCAGCTTTTTGGCGGAAAGGGGAGGCACGACGTAGCGGTCTCCGAGTTCTTCCGTATCGTAGATGCCAAGAAAGCTAAGGATCTTGTGACTACTGATCCGCGGGCGATAGCTGTCGAAGAGACTGATACTCTTCAGACAGCGCTGGACAAGATGCTCGACTATGAAGAAGATGTCATACCAGTGGTAGATGCCGAGCGTAGAATTCTTGGAGACCTTAGACTATCTGAAGTACTCCTGAAGGCGATTGAGGTTGGTGAAGAACAGAAAGACTAAGCATTCTAGGATGACTACTCAATTGGAGTAGTAAACTAACTCGGCTCTCCGCGATGATGGATCAGTAATTACTGCAAAGCCGGTATGAGTTCCTTCTTTTCAAACAAAAGTTGGGGAACTGTCCCGAAAGGCTACCAATTGGAAGCCAACACGATTGCACTTTCCGCTAAAATGTGACTTATGTAGACGAACACCGAGGCTAGTGGATTGCAATAAATCGTCTTGAAATGTAGATTCGTGAGGGAACCCATACGGCCATATACATGGCCTCACTCGTCCGGTACCTATGCATCTATAGAGTCGGGGAACTTCACCCCCCTCCCATGATGTTGACTGTCTGACACTAGGGTATTCAAACGTCCCACACGTTCAGACCACGATTTCCGGAGACTAGCACCAGTCTCCCCAATTGCTTGAGCTATCCCCTCTAAGTAAAGCTGTGAGATACTTAAACGGCTACACAGTGAAGACATTGCACGATTAGCTTCAGGAAACCATGCATAGCCAGGATATAGGCTATGACCGTATTCGTCAGGTGGAGATGCTAATGCCACCACCATGAGTAATTTGGCTGTGGCAAAATGATATTCTTCTTTGGAGGGAAAGAACTCCTGTAGCTGTGACTGACTGTCCCAAAGCGACGCTATGTAGTCCAAGGCTTGTCCGGCGTGCCCAAGGAAAACTTCAGAATGAAACAAATCATGACGCTGAATCAACGAACGATTACTGAATTTACCTCCCAAGTACTCAACTTCAATCGATTCTCTCAGGATAACGCCCAAGATGTTTAAAGCCTCCTCAGCAAGCGCCTTTGCCCCGCTCAGCAAAAGCATTCGCCAAGCTAGTAGAGCGGGCACACCTTGGGCAAGCTTGATAGAACGACCGCTGCTTCGCAGTTCGGTGACAGATATCCATTTCCCAGCGAATCGTAGTCCTAACAATGCTCCCGGTTGCCAGCCCTCCTCGGCCGTGGCCACGACAAACTGCTCAATCTTCTGGACAAGCGGCTCAACTTCCGATATAAATTGCTTGGCGAGTTGCGGAACCTCGGTTTGCTGAATTGTGCTTGGGAATTCACGTTGATTGAGTACACCAACTGTCTGCTGCATTAGCGGCTGAAGTTGGGCATTAGTTAATCTGAACACAGTGTTAGCTGCTTGAGATACACCGTTCCGAGCGAGTTGCTTGGCAAAGCCAACTGCGTCAAGTCCCTCAGCAGAAGGACCGACAAGTGACTGCGCAAAAGCAACCTCTTGGGGGCTGACCGTTACCGGTGTCGGTGCAGTAGTTAACTCACGAGTTCTACCAAGAAAATCACTAACCGGGTTGTCTGGTCTTTCAGGATTAGTATCGATTTCAGCCAATAGTTGCGAAAGTTTCTTGGCTAACTCAGCACGTCCCTCCTCCGTTTTCCAATCATAGGCATGATATGCATAGGCTTGTAAGTCAAATGGGATATCCTCACTTTTTTGGGCGACCAAGATGCTTCGGTCCCTTAGAGAATGTCTAACACCTAGTTCATAAAAAACATTGGCGTTATGGTCGGTGAGGTCAGCTAAGACCACATAAGCGTCATCAAGATCTTGTAGTATTGAGGCAACTAAGTTGCCTCGTGTAGCAACCGACCGTCTGCATTCATACTCTAAACCAGCACCTTCAACAGCTGGTTTGAACATATTTTCAAATATCCAATCCCACTCGCCCTCAGTACACGATTCAGTAGATGAAAATGGCATTATCACAAAGCACATACGTGGCATATTTCACCTCCCATTTAATTAATCTGGGAGTTTATCTATTACTTCTTATTAATGCCCTCCACCACCGCAATCTCCTCCGGCGTTAACCCGTATAATTCATATACCATCTGGTCAATCTGGTGTTCTAATTCTCTAACTTTGGCTTGCTTGGCTTCGCTCTCAAGGTAGTCCTCACCTTTGGTAATGGTCAATATTTTGTCCACACAAGCTTTGATTTCGGCCGAGTAAAGGTGAAGTTTTTCGGGTATAGGTAGTGTTTTCAAAAAAGTCCCGGCGTAAAATCTATAGCCATTCTGTCTGATTGGGCAAACTATCTGATAGTAGAACTGGGCCACCTTGCTATTTAGCACGCCTAAGAGCACGAGATTGCTTATGGTAGACGTATTGGAACATATTGAATAGATGCTTCCGCCGGTGAAGAAGTATCCTTTTGTGTCCAAACAGAATTCATTCTCTTTGCATAAAGCCTGTATTAAGATTTTCTCGCGGGCTACTTTTTGAAAAGATGAGTGTCTCATAAGTCCAAACCAAGCTTTGGAGCCCTCGTCACATTCTTTTCTTGAATCTTTTCTTGACAACAGACTTGCCTTATTATTAAGAAGATATCTATACAAAGCAGGCGCATTGTCTTCAAGCTCGCCTTCTGAAACGATTTGAGTGTTCCGGTTAATAGATTTGTAGGGATAAATGACATAGTTGTCCGGTTCCGAAACATGGTATCGATTAGTCTCTGATGGTCTGACCAATGGATACACGTACATCGAATGCAACGGTAGTCGTTTATCATTTGCATTAAGGACCATAACTTTGTCCAATCCGGTAACCAAACCGTATTCAATGTCAGAGATATTTTCAAGTTTGGTCGGATTCAACATGAGCTTGTTTATGACTCGGATCTTTTCATCTTCAGCGAGGTGCCAGCCGTCCGGATTCAAATTGGTTCTGTCGATCAAAGCATGGTGCGCAGATACGAAATCGTTGAGGTCAACATTGCCATCATATTGTTCGGCGTTAGAGAACGAGAAGAAAAGATCGAGTTTGGCTTTAGAGAAGAGGAAAACGGAAGTGTAGTTTATCGCTTTCTGGAATATTTGGCAGTCCCCGAAATAGATCATAGAAATCAGGGCATCTTTAAGTATTTGACGGATGTTTCGACCGTATTCAGTCTTAGTGAATTGAGAGGATGTGATATATGTGGCACTGCCGAATCGGTTCAACAATCTCAAAGCCAGCTCTATGAAGACTATGGACAAATCAATCCTCTTGTAAGCGCTCTTGAACAATGCTTTATACGAATCGATTTCCGAATATGCCATGTGTTGAACTCTGACGTAAGGCGGATTCGCCATCACCACATCAAACCCGCCCTTCTCGTGGAAGACTTCAGAGAAATAGACCTCAAAGTCAAAGGTTTCATTGTCATTCGTGAGCTGCCTGATTAGCTGGTCGATCTGTTTTCGGAATTCCTGCTTCTTCTTGGCGTTCGTTTCACTGAAATAGAGTGGCTTTAATTCTTCTAGCTTCTGGAAAAGCTGCCAATTTTCCAGTCTTCGCTCTACGCCCAGCAGGGAATTGCCACAGACAATCTTATAGTCCAAGTTAGGCAAGGGCTGAATTTGCTTGATGTCCTCTTCATCTACAACCAGGGAAAGCCAGAGGCGGAGCTTGGCAATCTCCACAGCACCGGCATCAATATCAACTCCATAAAGGCAACTCTGAATGGCATGCCGCTTGAAGTTATAGTTTGTCCTGTCGTCTTTGTCAGGCAAGTACGTAGTAAGCGTATTTCTGGCGCGGACAATTTCCGTCATCAAGCCCACCGGGAAGGCTCCGGAGCCGATGGCAGGGTCACATACCAGTATGCCGGCAAGCTTATCATCTATTAGCTTTGCATTCCAGCGGATACTTTCCGGGAGCTTATAGGAATAACGTTCCGTCTCCTTGCCGTAGGCTTCGACCCGGGTATCATGCTCTATCGCCAGTTCTCCCCTACGGACGAGGGCTTCAATGTCCTCACGCGGTACAATCGCCCGGTAGCCCGGTGCTTTCAGAGCGCCCTGCTCCGGGTCCGGCTTGCCGAATAGTTTACCCTGCGGCGGTGGCGTCGTCACTAATGGCACCTCACCGGTGTTAATAGCGGTGTCCAGATAATTGATGAGGCTTTCCTGGCACATATAGTGGACAATTTCCCGCGGTGTATAATAATTACCTTTGGATTTGCGGTCTTTAACCTCCAACAGGTTCTCAAATACCTTCCCCAGCATCTCCGGGTCAACGGCCACCTCTTTATCCAGAGGCTCATCTTCTTTGACAGTGAAGTTATACCGGTCGAAAACATCCAGGATGCCAGTGCCAACATCTCCTTCCTTTGTTTTTTCATTATTTGAAAAGAGTCCATTAGGTAGGAGAATATCAGTATGCACCCAGTCATAGTTATTGATAGGGTCAAACAAGCCACCATTAAGGAAAGGAATCTTGCAGTTGAAACGGTTGTAGAAACTAGGGTCCACACTACCTCTATCTTCCCTATTCAAAGCATCATAGAATAGGTACTCCAAAAAGTCGTTAAAGAAATTCTTTCGCTCTATTCCGCACTTAACAAAAAGACTGCGTAAAAATCTTTTATCACCTTGTCCCCAAGTATCGTTTCCTGCTACTCCAAGCCAGCCCTTTTTCTGCAGGAAGTAGAGGAAAACAATCTGCCCCAGTAATTTCTTGGCAAAGTTGACCATGTCTACGCACTTAGCTTCAAAGTCTTCTCTTATCCTCTTATTCTGCTCGATTAATCCCTGTAGGGTTTCCTCAACCTTATGGAACAGCTCACGGTATTTGTTTAAGAACTCCCTATTAACAACTTCAATACTGAAGGCTTTCTCAAAGTCGGATAGCAGCGGTTTTCTTTCGTCATCCTGGAGAATACCGAGTAGCTGTACTTGAGCGGTGTGGCTGCTCTCATTCTCGCCAACAAGGAATGAATACCGGCGTGCCGGGGTAAGCTCTGTCTCTACCTTTACTTTGCCGCTGGGCGATTCAGCAATGTTGTAGTCCATCCGGACTAGGGAAAAACGCCAGTCTTCACTCTCCGGCGAGACGAAAGCAACCAGAGCCGCATCTTTGAGTTCACCACCTCTACTGCCGTTCAAATACCAGGCAACGAAGTTTCTTTGCATGGTGCGGGCGCGTTCAAGGGAATGCTCCTTTTTCAGCCGCACAATGAGGGCGTCTATCTTATTGTCGTCGGCATCTTCATACTTACCTACACGTTCCAGAGTCTGAATGCTTTGTTGGTAAGCAGCGGGAATGATATTGCCCTGGTAAGTAAAATTCTTGGAGCTATCAAGGTATTTGACCAGGTTCTTACTCAGGTTGATAAACCGCCCCTTATCAAAGGAGTTCTCAAAGGTGTCCTTAATAACCTTGACCGCTGCTTGTCTATCCATACTATCTTTCCATCGTGCCAAACATGTCCGCCATGTCAAACTTGACAAACAATATAGTGTATGGTAATCTTACACTAGAATCACGATGAGAGGCTATCCAAAGGGTTCTGTCCCGCGGTAATGCCTCTCTTTTTTGTTATCCTCTTCTATAGATGTTCCAGCTTATTCCTCAGATTATTCATAAACACGATATGAGGCATCATCTTCCTGTATAAAGAAGAAAATTTGTTCATATTGGGAATCATTAGCTTCAGCAGTTTATCGTTCTTTGCCAGGTAATCTACCAGGCAATAGAAATCTCCGTCTCCGGTAACAACCAGAGTCTTATCGTAGTTCTTATACTCAATCATTGCGTGCAGGACTAGCTCAGCATCAACGTTTCCCTTAACGCCCCTGCTTGGCAGGCTCAGTGTCGGCTTAAAGATTAAAATATAGCCGTCTTTCTGGAGATTGGTGTATAAGTCTTGATTCTGAGGCACGTATCCTATAAAAATAAAGGCTTTGGCTATGCCGTACTTGTCCTTTAGATATGTCCTGAACTTCCGAAAATCCAGTATCCACCCCTGCTCTCGGATGGAGAGGTTGAGATTCTGGCTATCAATGAAGGCATAGTTGTTTTGAGCTTTCGTCATATCTACTTACTCACCAGATACTCAGAAAGAATTACCTCACGTGGCCCCGAAGTCTGGGCGGCGCTGTCGGCTACTGGCTCCTTGAAGAATTCGGGAGCTATATTGGTTTTGAGCTTGGCTAATATCTTCAGCGGATTTGATTCTTTGCTAAGCTCCTTAACCAGGGTCTTTGCAGTCTGCTTTGGCAAGCCGCCTTCTTCAATCAGGTTTATCACCTCTTTTATGTACGACTCGTCATCTTCGGTAAAACCCTTGAAGTGCTTTACCTGGTTTGATTTTAGTATCTTTAGCACAAACGTGGCACTATCCCGGCCACCTTTCATCTTGGTTTCCGGCACTTCCTCGGCAGTAGCCATGGCAAATACCTTTTTATTCTTAGCAAGAAATTCGTAATAATCAGCCCCGACACCCTGTCGAGGAGTCTTTTGTTCCACTTCCAAACACTTGGCAGCCGAAAGGAAATCCAGCTCTTCGGTCGATTTGTCATCAGAAAAGTAGAACTTCTGTAGTCTACCTTTGCGGAAGTAGGTCACCAGAGAATCCGCCTGACTGGTGGGATAAAGCCTAGCAGTCCTCGCTTTTTTCGGTAACCGCTTCACTTTCTCAAAGAGATCCGGATTCTTATCACGTAAATCCCTTATTATCCCCAGATACTTAAGCTCACTTTCTTCCTCACCATCCTCACCGGTGATAGTCTTTTTGGAAGTCAATCGGGAGAATAAATCGTGTGATTTGATCTCCTCACCTTCAGTGAGGAGTCTGGCATCCGCACCAAGCAGTTCAATGAACGCCTGTATTTTGTATTCGGCAGCCTCTCTAAGTTTTATCTGGTCATTTGATTGGATGGTCGGGAAGAAATTAAAAGTGTAAATCTTGTCAAACTTGGTATCTACTCGATTTATTCGGCCGGCCCGCTGCATTAGCCGCGTCGGGTTCCAGGGAATATCGTAGTTAATAACAACGTTGGAACGATGTAGGTTAACACCTTCCGATAGAACCTCGGTCGTTATGAGTATCCGGTAATCATCTTTCGGGAATTTGGCTCTGGCGTCAAAGTTGGCTGTTACCTTATCTCTGGTGGGAGCGCCGGATGACCCGGAGAACGAGAGCACTTTTTGAGGGAATATCTTGCTCAGTTTGTTCTCAAGATACTCCGCGGTTTCACGCGATTCGGTAAATATAATCAGTTTGCTCTTTTTAAGAACCTCATTCTTTTGAAGGATATCGATGAAAGTCAGCAGCTTCGGATCTCTGTCTATTGTTTGCCAGAGTTTAGATATCTCTTCCAGTACAGCCAGGTCGTTTTTAAGGTCTGCTTCGAACTGTGGGTTAAAGTCCGAAGCATCGTATCGCCGAGCTTTATCCTCGTCGATGAGCCGCTGTATGGCTTCGTCATCGTCGTTCTCCAGGAATTCAAAGAGCTTATTAGCGTATTTCTTGCTAACGTATACATTCCCGTTCTCAAACTCTTGCAGAAACTGTTCATACGATGCTATGAATCTTCCCAGGCTGTTCTTGAAGGCATGGAAACTGCTTTCCAGCCGCTTTACCAGTAGAATCTTCATGAATTTTCTCATGTTTTTCTGGGCCAGTTCCTCCGGCTGGGTTATCTTACCTTCGTAATAGAGTAACGGCGTGTAGCGTGAATACGAGAATTTTGTCGTCACCAGTTCAATTGTCCTGTTGAAGACCATGTTTTCGTTATCATTTAATTGATACAGCACTGCTTCCGGGTCGGCAACCTTGGGGAACTTCAGCTTCTGCTGCTTTAGGTCTTCGGTGAAGTACTTAATGATCTCAGCGCGGGTCCTGCGAACAATGAGGTATTTAAGGGCCTTTTCCCTGATTTCTTTAGCGTTTTCCTTTACGGTTTGGATGTATTGGTCATAGTCGTTCTGTCTATCAAGGCCCTTCAGTTTGCTATCAAGGCTGTTGAAGAAATTTTCTAGGTTTGGCAGATTGGGGATCGTGCTCCTTTTCGCTTTCTGAAATAGCTTGATTTGGCTCAGAATGTCTTTGGGGAAATTATTGAGTGGAGTCGCGGTGACCAGGATAACTCTCTTACCACGACAGATTTGCGCTAGCATTTCGTAGGTAATATTCATCTCGGTGCGAAAACGGTGAGCTTCATCGATGAAAATGTTCTTGTACTTGTCAGTACCTTGCTCGACTAGATGGTCAAGTTTCCCGATAGACTCAAAATCAGCCGGCACCCTGAAGTCAGAGAAGACGTTTGGCCATGAGCCAGGATTATCTTTCAATAACAGATTAGGGGGAGCTATAACCAAATGCCTGCCATCAAGCTGGCTGGCTAACATAGCCGAAATATACGTCTTGCCGAGACCTACAACATCGGAGAGAAAAACCCCGCCATATTCATCAAGTTTGCTTTTAGCATCTTTTACAGCCTCGTTCTGGTAGGCCAGGTCCATGAAGCCTTCCGGCAAATACTTTTTCTCAATTTCTTCCCGGTCTATGTTGATTTTTTCTTTGAAATACTCGTACAGGAATTTCAGGTATAGTTCATAGGGGGTGATATTGTCGTTAAGCCAGGTTTTGTTCTGGACGGTCTCAAGATACTTGTCTTTAACATCTACGGCATTTGCCCAGAGCTCGTTGAACTTAGCCAGGGCGAAATCGTAATCAGATCGGTCCTTAAGCTCAACATTAAATTCTAGATTATCTACCAGTCCTGCCTGAGTGAAATTACTGGAGCCGGTTATCACTCTACCAATGTCTTTATCACCTTCGACAAACGTCATAATATATAGTTTTGCGTGTATGTTTTCGGAGGGATAAGCCTTTATCGCCAGTTTCCCGGCCTGAAGCCATTCGATGAATTTGTATACACCCTTCTCAACGCTACTACTATCCTCTGATTCTTCCATTTCGGCAGCCAGGCTGTTCCCAAATTCCTCCTTCGCCTCGGCATGAGAAAACTGTAATACACCCTGAGTTGGAGACTGCGACTGTTTGACCAGGGTAATTGTCTGTCTGCCGGTACCGATGCCTATTAGAATTCTGATTTTATCAGCGTTTTCAAGTGATTCATATAAAGCATAGAAGCCGCTAGTAAAGAAATAACCTACAAGTACGTCAAAGAATCGGGTATCCTTTATGAGTACACGAAATCTCTCACGAAGATTTTTCTCGCCCTCATTAGTGATAAATGTGGTATCAGTATTCATAAATGCCTATTTCTTGACCTCATATTTGGAAATAGAATGGAGCCGATTCAAAAAGCTGACTGCCAACTGGCTCCTTCATAAAGCAGCCATCCATTACTACCTTTATGCATTTTCCTTTTAGCTTGCCCTGTCGATCAAGATAATCTCGTATCGCATCGACTGCCCAGTCCTGAATGGTCTTATCGGACTCTGCTGCACGAATGCGGACTTTCTTGTGAAGGTCCTCCGGTAATCGAATATGAACCATGCGAGTTTTGGGTCTAGCCTTTTCTTCTCTATCCATGTCTTTCCATTTCCAACAAGTTTCTGAGTGCGCTCCAAATATAGCCTAGATACCGACCAAAGTCAATCTTTACTAAGGAAGCGATAAGTAACTAATCGTCAGAAAGTTACTTCATGAAACAGCGTCAGTGCGGACAAGTTACAAATATTGAAATTCGTCAGTCTTTCAATAATGCCTTGAAAGCATCAATGTCCATAGGGTTTTTTTCAGCTTGAGACTTCCACTGCTGCATCAGATGCTTCCAAGCAGATGTATTTTGGAGTTCTGTGAACAACTTATTCGGGAGATGGCCTTTAAGGTCGTTGAGATCATAACATACGAGTTGGTGACCATAACCTTGGTTACTAGGCGAAATGTGATCGACAGCTGCATAAAGCGGGTGGCAACCGGCCGTATTAATTTTTGGGGTTCCGTACTCCTTCTCAAAGATCATCCGTGCACCGGAAAGGGCACAACGACCTTTCTGCTTTAACACGAGTTCTTTAAGGTGAGCAGGACTCAAGTCCTGCTTTCTCTTGCGCGCCCATTCGATTTGGGAGGGAGATAATTGATAATCTTCATTCATTTCTTACTTCTTTGCTGCCATATTTCTTTGATTACTTCGCCAACTTTCTTGAACTCATCATATTTAAACTTATCGCTTTTGGCCATATTGCAAATGGCGCAAGCTAAAATGCAATTTCCCGGGTAATATCCTTGTTCATTATCTTTTCGGTCTATTTCTAATACACCGCCTCTTTTAATTCCACCGTAAAAATTGTCTCCCCATATGCTGCGAAAATCAGATTCTTCTATTTGGCAATAGTGACACTTAGTACCATCTCTGAAATACAATTCGCCACGCATTATTAGCTTATCCTTTTGACTAAGACCAATATGCTTATTCATATTATCTCATCCAAGAATTAGAGAAGAGATTGATTGAACAACATTATTAACGTAATTCTCGATATACTTCCTTCTATAAATGAAAATAAAAGATGGGTGATGAACAGAAAGTAAATGAGGTTCGGATTGTGACAAATATATTTTAGACGAGAAGTCAGCGGGCAGTCGTGGCTTTGCAGGTTGAACACCCATCCGTGATCGTAAGAAAAAGGAAACTTGCTGTCCTAGGGTTACTAAAAGGTTAGGAAACATCTGGCCCATTTCGTTTTGCAATTCCTTCCAGCCTTGTTCCATTTCAATGAAGTTGGGGTAACGAAGGTTACCTTTTTGGTCAAGGGGTGGGGTCCTTACAAGATTTGTTTTAACGCTTGTTACGTAAGGAAGGCCATGAATAATTTGCTCAATGATATTTCCGGTGTTGGTTTGTGGAGAGAGATGGTCACAGTTCGATTTTGCTGATAAACCAACGAAATACACTAAAGGTTTCTTGCCGCTCAAGTTTCCGATCACCAACAAGTTATTTTTGTCCTTTCTTTTTTGGCCCGGGCTTCGCCCTTGGTAATAAAGAGAGCCTATAAAGATCTGTTTCGGTTACGAATTCCGTCTTGCCGACCCTGTAAATCTCTAACTTTTCATCTTTCATTCGTTTCCGTAGCCACGTATCGGATAGTTTTAGCCCGAGTCCTTCCAAGAACGTCAGGGCTTGAGAAACACTGTATAGATTTACTGGTATGCGAATATTATCCACATATCGATATTATCCTATTACTTACCATTTGTCAACTATTATGCTTTATATATACAGTTAATAGTTACTATATACAAACTAATTATTGATCCGAGGTTCACCCTTAAGACTATTTGGATCTGGATAAAATATTGTTCAACGAATAGTTGACAAAACCACAAAATATATGTATAATTGTCAACTAATACGATTGGAGAATGTCTATGATCGGTGAGCGATTAATACAACTTCGATTAGCCCAGAGTCTGACCCTGGATGCTTTAGCAGAGAAAATGGGTGGGATTGTTACTAAACAAGCTCTCTCTAAATATGAACAAAATCAAGCACAACCATCACCAATTGTGTTGACCAAGTTAAGTGCCGCCCTTGGCGTAAAAGCGAATTATCTTCTTTCACCTTCTCACATTTCTGTTGAATTTATCGCCTATCGTAAAGCGACATCCTTGCCGGAGAGGGAAAAAGCTAGGGTAAAAAGTGTTGTTACCCAATATCTTGAAGATAGAGTGAGGGTGCAGACTCTTATTGGACAAGGCAAACCAGACTTTTTACCTTGGAATCAACTTGCGATTTCTTCATTGGAAGATACTGAAAAACATGCCAATGAAATTAGAATGCTCTGGGAGCTTGGAGCAAGTCCCATAAGTAACGTAGTAGGCACTTTCGAGGAGCATCAACTTTGCATTCTCTCAATTGAAGCTAACGAAAAGTTCGATGGGATTTCAGCGCTGGGTCGTGATACTTCGGGGAATATATTGGCCGGCGCTCTCGTTACTCGGCAAGGAGTTTCGGGCGAAAGGCAACGACTTAACCTGACTCACGAACTCGGACATTCAGTCTTGAAAATCCCTTCGAACATTAATGAAGAACAAGCAGCTTTCAGGTTTGCGTCTGCGTTTTTAGTTCCTGCAGAGCGGTTGATAAAAGAAGTGGGAGCCAGGCGTTCATACGTTCACATCTCAGAACTATTAATTTTGAAGAAACAATTCGGGATAAGCCTTCAAGCCTTACTACGTCGAATGCGAGATCTCGGCATTATTAGTGATTCCTATTATAGGCGATGGTGTGTGTACATAAGTAAGCAGGGCTGGAAAAAACAGGAACCTGATGAGTTAGAAAGAGAAACTCCCCAATGGCTTAAAAGGAATCTCTCGCGTTTAGTTGGAGAAGGCGCAATTACCCAAGAAGAAGCAGAGCGTATGTTAGGTGCAAGTATTGATGTCAAGCAGCCTCACGTCATTGTGCAACGTCGTGCTTTCTTAGAACTTCCGATGGAGCAACGCAGGAAAAAGCTTACTGAACAAGCGAAACTGCTAGCGGGATATTATGAAAAAGAAGCGGAATTCCTGACCACAGAGGACAAAATAAATGACTACTAAAGGTGTTCCGCTACCATCCATGGTGCTTCCTTTGCGTGGCGAGGTTTGGCGCGTGGAATTTAATCCGGTTAAAGGCGACGAAATAAAAAAACTTCGTCCAGCAATTGTCATAAGCACAGATTCATTCAATCCCCTCAAAACTAAACTTGTCGTACCCCTCACCACCTGGCAAGAAAAATTTTCGAACGCTCAATGGATGGTCAGAATTGTAGCTGATGCGAATAATGGTCTGGACCATGATTCGGCTGCTGATGCGCTCCAACTTCGATGCGTGAGCTATGAGCGTTTCATAACCAAGCTAGGTATGATTCAGGCATCTGTCCTCGATGAGATCGCAACGGCAATAGCCATCGTAATTGAGTTCCAATAGGCTCATTTATAGGGTACCTTTAAGACGTCCTGCTAATTGGAGGGACATTGTCTTATAAAGAGTGCTTGGTTGAAATCGATAGCTCCGGGAACTCCAACTGCTCGCTCGAGGCAGCTCTGTTGCAGCGCCGTAGGTCTCTTGGGGAAAAACCGGTAGCTGAGGAAGTATTACTGGTTAACACGCCCTCGTCCTTGGTGCCTCATCCTCATGACGACTATCTTAGTTACGACCATAACATGCCGTTAGGGTTGGTATGCGTAGCATCGTATTTAAAGGAGCGGGGTTATTCTGTTAGCATCCTTGACTCTTACGCTGAGAATTTAGGCGCCCTCGCTACTGTTGACCGAATATTTTCAAGAGCCACATTACCCCGGATCATTGGTTTTAATTCTTCGTCACCGAACATCCACATTGTACACAAGATAGCAGCTTATATTAAAAAGCTTCGAGCGGATGTAGTTATCGTCTGTGGAGGACCGCACTCTTCTCTGGCAACCGAACACACGCTATCGACCGGAGATATTGACTATGCTGTAGTTGGCGAAGGAGAAATACCGTTCCTTAATCTTGTAAGATCGTTATTTGAAGGACAGAAAAGACCAATAATCGAGGTCCCTGGAGTGTTTTTGCGGCAATCTGATAAGATATCAGGAAGAACAAGCGGTGCTTTCATTGACTTGTCTGCTATGCCCGTCCCACGTTTAGACCTTCTACCTATTGATCGATACTTCGCAATCAATAGACGAATTTACATACACACATCTCGGGGCTGCGCGTTCCGATGCATTTACTGTTCTGTACCGGAGTGCTGGGGAAAGTCAGTCCGCCAGATCCCAGCTGATGTAATTCGTTCGCAGGTGAATGAATTGCTGACGAGATATAAGCCCGATGAAATCCAGATCGTTGATGATAATTTTTCGCACGAACAAGGAAAATCTATAAGAGCCTTTTGTGATATGAGTGTTGAAGAGGGTTGGTCAGTAAAATGGAAATGCCAGGTTCGAGCTGACCAATTAGACGAGGCTACCATTGAAATGATGTCGAAGACCGGCTGTTTTGAAGTTGACGTTGGTGTAGAAAGCGGGAACCCTGAAATTCAGAAGTATATTAGAAAGAATCTCGATTTGGGAAAGACCTTGAACACCATTTCCTTGATAAACAAACTCGGAATCTTTACGAAGGCTTTTTTCATGCTTGGTTTTCCTGAAGAGACCTTCGCCCAACTCACCGACACAATAAATTACTCGGTGGAACTAAAAAGTTCGGGTCTTAAAGACGTTGCGTTTTTCCCAGTCATGCCGTTTCCTGGTACAGAGATATCGAAGGTAACAGGCAGGACAGTCTTTCAGGGCGCGGTTATAGATGATGTAGATGTTTACGAGCGAACATTCGCGGGATACCGTCTAAGGAAATATTCAGCAAAACCAGAAACATCTCTTAACGCCAACTTTTCTCCAGAAACGCTACGGCTATTGGTTAAGTTTGCTTACCAGCATTTTAACGATAGTGTGTCTGTAAAGAACCTTAAGTTTGAGTTTGACGATTTTATGATAGGGCAAGAAAACGGCCGATACGTTCTCTAGGCTGAGGCCCAATCCATACCGAAATTGCGATAAGTTTTTTCGCTGACGAAATAATAGCTTTGGTAGATATTGACTTTCGAGGGCAGCGTATGTCCTCAAAGCATTTTAGAGCGACAAAACCGTGTTTGGTAGAGTGTCTTTATTTATTATTTAGAGGACAAAGAAATATACTGAGATCAATAACATCGAATGGAGGAAGACATGATTGGATATATTATCGGGATATTAGCTGTAATAATACTTGCGATAAGATATATCCCCTTCATTCCACTTGAATTTAAAATCCAGGCGATTACTTACGTGGGATTGATACTTGTATTATTTACTGGAGGTGCAGGGGTTGCATTTCTAAGAAATATATATGTAGGCGTCATTATGGGAGCCGTTGTATTTATTGTGATAAAGTTCCTTTTGTTGGATACCCTTCCAAAACTGATTGGCGGATAAGGTATTTTTTGAGTGTGAATTTATGTCTTTGCATATTCTCCGGTCGTGCGGACCAGAAACTAGCTGGTCATAAACTAAAAGTCAATTTAAACGTCCTGGTTCTGCTATTGAACAATACCATAGACGGCCCAAACACTATTTTGTGGTGAGAAGCTGTTGTAGCGCCGGAATAAGAGCCTTCCTCTCAAACAAAAGTTCGGAATGCTTCCAATGTGGGCTACCATTCTGCTGAATGTAACAATCAGCCAGAATGTGCATCTAAAGGTAGCACTTTGGTTTACTTCTTCTGCAGCATGCCTTTAATCATATCAAGCAGTTTGTGACTGTAGACCTCTTGTTGATAGTGAATTTCACAAGGGAATTTGTCGCACCGGAAACAATGATCAACGTTATTCTTTATAGCACAATCAAGTATTAAGCAGGGGTGTCCCATAGCATTCTTAAATTTCTCTAGCTTCTCTGGAGCCCTTGGGTCTGTTCCTGCTACGCAACGGTCTATAGGACATAATCCCTTGTCTGGAAACCCACAAACTTCGCAAGCTAAACCACATGTCGCTGGCATAGTCTTTCCCTCCTCAATTTGTTTTACTCCAGGCTATGTTAAATCCAGGTTTACCATATGTCAATATCTATGTCTATTAGAACTTCTTTATATATGAGATAAATGAACACGATGAAGCCGTATTGCACAATCCATCTTAAAGTGCAACGGGTAACGATCCATCGGATTGTGACCCATAATATGACCGAACACAACAAAGTGTTCGGGCTTTTAGTCTCCAACTGTTGGCGCTGCTTGCATAGTTGACAACTAGCCCATTAGCTGCTATAATTAAGATCTATGGAATATTGGTGTCTTTCCTGCAACCACCACTGGACGTCGAGAGGTTCGAGCCGATCTCGGCAATGTCCAGCGTGCTGGGGCCGGCCAATAGCAGACAAAGATGAGCTACGGCTTGCGGGGATAGTCGCACTGCCACTGTCCAGCTTAAGCAGTGGAACGCTCCCCCCGCCACCGACCCCATCAAGCGTATTCAACTTCCCGTTAGGCTTAGCACATTTTATGTCTGTGATGGGTCGTGCTCAAAGCCAAGCAGAAAGGCGTCGGGCCGCTGAGCTTATGCTCGGCCAAGCAGGTGTAGCACCGACCCAGGCAGCAACGTTAGCGAGCCGGATGTATCCCTAAAAAGAGACGATATGAGGGCATACAATGGTAAAGAGGATACTGGAGTTCAGTAACCAATTGTGGGCTAAGACGATTGCTTATGCTGAGTTGCTATGGCCGGGGGAGGGGCTCAAGGGTGTACCTCATCTGGTGCGCGAGGCTCTAAGGAGGTATGTTCAACGAAATGATCATTCGCATAGCGATAGGGCTTGACGATAAATTGGATAGTGACCTCACATCATGTGCCATAGCAAAGTGGGGTGATAGCAGTCAAGCCGCAATTAACCAAATAGCAGAAGCCGCGCTGACCCAACTGCTAGAAGAAGGCATCGGGATTCAAAGCTGCGGTTCTCCGGCAGAGGAAGATTGGGAGTTTGTGACGCTGAGTGGCTGTTTTCGCATTCGCTCCGGTAGAGTTGAGCTGTCTTCTGGTAAGGTGCCAGCGGGCACGATAGCACAAACACTAGCATTAATACTGAAGGAGGTGTACTATGCTGACAGTTCGAGAGGTCATCGAGAAGAGAAGGGCGGTGAGACAAAAGCCCAGTGATGAGGAGTTGCGCAGTCTCCCCGACAGGAAGGCTCTTATTTATGGGCGCGTCTCATCACCAGGGCAGGTGAGAGATAGTGAAGAGTCTATTCGGGAGATTGCCTACCTCGTGGAGCTGGCCAAGGCTGATGGGTTTAGAACAACACTTGAACCGCCTGCAGTAGAAGCGTGGCTCAAGGATATCCAAATGGGGGCTGTGCGGCGGAGAGTACTGGATGACGCTGAGGTTATCGTGGATTGCCAGGACTTGGGCATATCTGCGACCACCGGGCAAGAGAGGCGCTTAGGGCTAGCCAATGTGAAGGCACTGCTGGAGCACAAAGAGCTGGGATCTATTTACCTCAGTGAGCCTAGCCGCTTATCCCGTGACCAGGACAAAGTAGAACCATACGTATTGCTGAAGCTGATGAAGGACGGGAACTGCAAAGTGAGGACGCTGGAGGGTGTCCTTAGCCCTTTCATTGAACGAGACTGGGACATTCTCGACGAAGAGTTCGAAGATGCCCGTGATGAGATGAAGGTCTGGAGGCGACGTCTGCACCGCAAGAAACTGCGGAAGGCGGAAAGGGGAGAGTATGTGGGTGGTCCAGTCCCTGCAGGTTTCTATTTGCCCATTGTGGAGCAAAGGAAAGACGGGCGTTACATCTTTGGAAAGATGGCACCTTATGAACCCCACGCCCAGATCGTGAATAGAATCCTTCAGGAGTTTGTCTGCCGACGAAGCCCATTTGATACCGTTAGGACGTTGAAGGAGGTGACCTTTCCGTTCTTCCCACCACAGATGGCTTACATGGAAAGCCGAACCGCCTTGAGGCCATGCCCCAAGACACCGAACGGGTACGCTGTGACAGTGGATTTGCTGTACGGACTGGCCAAGAACCTTGCGCTCATTGGCGTCTGGGTTTATGGCGACATTGTTATTGAGGGCAGTCACGATGCCATCGTGACTGAAGAGCTGTTCTGGCAGGCGTATGAAGTGGCCAACTCACGAAAGCCCAGGGGGAGAGCGGCCTATTATGAGCCACTACCTTTTGAAGGGCTTCTATACTGCGGCGATCATGCAGAGCTTCAGCGTATCTCTACTCATAATTCCGATAGAACCTACATTTGTGCTAATGATTACAGGCGTGGCATAGATAATAGGATTTGCCTCCACGTCACGCATCAGGTAATTGACACTCCCCTTCTGAGTGAGGTGCTTTCCCAACTAGACATGACTCCCTACGCTGAGGAGGTTCTAGCCAAACTGGAAGCCGAGGCTACTGAGGAGAAACTGGGAGAAACTGGGAGAAAAAGACAGAAGGTAGAGCTTGAGGCAACGCTGGCCAACCTGCGCGCTAACCTCGGCAGAACACAGAATCCAGAGCTGGTTACTGAGTATGAGAGACAAATACTTCAGGTGAAGGAGCAACTTGCCAGTCTGAACATCAAGCGACCACCGGCAAGGATCATCACTAAACCAAGTATATATACTGTACGGGACTTTCTGACCAACTTGAGACGTGACTGGGACAGCTACCCGGCCACGCTTAAGAATCGTCTGCTCAACCAACTCATTGAGATGGTTGAGCTCAGGCACGAGCGTGAACACATCGATGCAACGATTATCTGGAAAGCAGGATTTCAGCAGGGAATCAGGATACATCGCCCTCCAGCAAGGGGCAGCCGTGAAAAGCGCTGGAGTGACCAAGAGTTGGCACTTCTAAGGATGCTGTGGCCCTCATCCAATAAGGAAGTTATCCTGGCTGCCCTACCCGAGAGGAGCTGGAGTGCCATAGGAGAAAGAGCCTTAAGACTGGGGCTGAATCGTAAGCGCGATCCGTATCGTCAGGGAGCCTCAAAACACTGGACTGAGGAAGAAAAGGCAAAGCTTACCCAGCTCTATGAGGCTGGTGTACCGATACCTGATATAGCAGCTGAGTTAGGCCGGGGACAAAGGGCGATAGTTGGGAAAGCTGCCAAGCTTAAGCTGAGACGCCCAAGGGAAGTAAAGTGGAGGCAGTCTAAGCCCACTTGGAGTGAGCGAATAGAGACATTTAATGGTTCCAAACAGGAATGTTTAGAGCATTTATCATACCCTTAAGGTCATCACGGTTTATCAGGACTTGCCCTTCCCCGTCGTCGTAGTCAAGGCTAATTATAGCTAGCCTAAAACCGTCGGCACTAACTAAAGTCAATTTACCGTCTTTAGCGATAAAGTTGACGCAAGCTAATACTGGTCGGTCATCATCTTTAGCGGTAAACGGTAACACTCTAGCCAGTGCGTCGGCTAGCTCATTAGCTCCGACATTAGGCTTGACGGTGTTATTAGGGCTTACCCTAACTTCGCACAAGGTAAAGGGCGTTTTTTCGCCAATCCACTCATTGTCGGCTAGGTAACTGGTATTAGCTCCGCAGATAACTTTTAGCCTCTTATGTCCGTTAGCCTGCGACTCGCTAGCACTACCGTCGGGGATAACCTTGACTACATTACTACCCCCCAAAGCCTTAAGGTATCCGAGTAAGCCTCTACGCCCTAGAGTTATGTCCATCAGGACTACTCTATCGGCTAGTGCCCTTGATAGAGCACTCACCAGCATAGCCTTGTGAGCGACAAAGCCCTCACCTGAACGCTTGCCCACGATATTCAGTTGTTCCACTTAACCCCC
>Ga0209979_1001171_pt1 | contig 30058 bp, 14 predicted proteins | sample AnhtaG_FD_183114 | JGI IMG/M metagenome (GOLD analysis project Ga0209979, IMG submission 183114) | Deep subsurface microbial communities from Anholt, Denmark to uncover new lineages of life (NeLLi) - Anholt_01485 metaG (SPAdes) (version 2) | ecosystem: Environmental > Aquatic > Marine > Oceanic... | reverse complement strand
CCCCCATATCTTGCTTCGCCTGCCCCCGCCCCCGTTTCTGCTTTCGCAGAAAGCACGGGGGCGAGTCGGGGCGGCGGGCAAGAAGCAATGGGGGCCACCTAAATTCCGGCTTACGGTTGTGGTTCCAGCTCTGGTGGTGCCGGCTGATACAGCCGAATGTCATCAAAGAACACTAAACCTGAACCGCCGGGCTGCAGATTATTCTTATCGCCGAAACCAATAGCAAGCGTATTGACATTGGCCAGGTTCACGCCTGTGAACTCCTGCAGGTCGATAGTCCATTCCGTCCAGGTGTCTATCAATGCTGCATTCGGATTATCGTGATAGACCGCCGTGCCGCCGTTGAGAGCCACATACATCGGCTCAGGGTCGTTAGCGGCCATAGCTGCACCGATGGCCTCGTGCGTCCACGTCAGCGGAGTAACCGCACCGGTGGTCAGGACGTCGGAAAATTCGGCCTCGGTCGTTACACCGGAGCTATGCGACGTCAGCGCCAGGCCTATATACACCGGGTCCGCCATCGCAACCGTAGCCGACTGACCTTCCTGCTGCCACTGGCCGTTCAGGAAGACATAGCCGGTGAACGTGTTACCTTGACGCACCAGCCTGATAGCAGAAGGCGGCGATATGCCCACCAGTGTACGATTTGAACTGGAGTCGCCACCTGCAATAGGACGCCACTGGAAAGTTGCGCCATCGCCCGAGCCAGTAGTGAGAGCTACGAACGCATTCTTTGAGCCGGCATCCAGCGTATCACGTATCATCACGCCGGCCTTGGTCCAGTCGTCGGAGCCGGGGACCCAAAGGACGCTCTCGACCGTTGCTGTGATTGAGCCATCGCCGGACAACTGCTTATAGGCATAGCGGAACTCGTCAGCCGTGCCCCAGATATCTGTGCCGGCGGCGCTCATTGTGTAGGTGCCGACCGGGTCCTCTACGAAGCCTGCAGGATTGCCCCTGAACCACAGCGACAATACTCCAACACCTTCTTCCGTCCAATTACGCGCCGAGACCAACGTCATGGCTGCCTCAGAGTATTTGAAATTGTTCTCGTAATAAAGCGGCATCGACTGACCACCGCCGTGAACAATAGTTGTCTCGGCAAAAGGAGGTTCAGCATGACCTGCCATAGAGCCATTCGTTGGGACTTCCCATCCATCTATCCACGTATCAAATATCCTGTCAGGTTCGTAGTCGTTGTAGTCCTCAAAATCGTCTATCACAATGAAGTCGGTTACCGTGAAGCTCCAGATTCTGCCTTCGCTGATTGTCGCGTCGGTATTGTACTCGTCGATACGCCAGTAGTAAGGCCCGCCGCCCCATTCAACATCGGGTGGAGTATAGCTTGTACCGACTTGTCGTCCTCGATATACGCCGGTCGTATCGGAGGCATTGGCATCTGCAACGGCGTCTCTATCAATCCCGAAATAGACATCGTGCTGAGATGCGTTTTCTCCCGGCAACCAGCTAAGGGGCGTCGCCTCTCTGATGTACGGTGTTGAGCCATTAGTCGGGTTCAGGTTCCCGGCAAGTAACGGGTCACCTCGCATAGTCTGCTGAATCTCCTCCAGCGTAAGCGCCTTATTATATACGCGGGCATCATCGACTGTGCCGGTGAAATACTGGACTGCTGTTGCGTGCCTTCCAAGTTTCAGGGTCCCTGACTCAGCATCTGGGGGGCCTGACGGAGCTGGATTACTCGTGATTAAGACGCCATTTCTATAGGCGTTGAACACACTTCCATCATACGTTGCAGCAAGGTGATACCATGTATCGGCCTCTAATGGCATGTAACTGGCGGCATGCCATGTCCCTCCAACGTTCATAGCTGCCCCTCCCCGGAAAACCTCGTCGCCGTGGTTCCAGTTAAACTGATAATTCTGCTCCCGATGAAGCGGTCCACTCGGCGCTGCTCCCGAAGGTGCGGCAGGGCTAATCACCCAGGCGGTTATGGTATAATTAGCCAGGTTTTCTGTGTAACCGGTGTCCACATGGTCATCACCGTCAAATTCCAGTGCACTACCATCATACCCAACTACCCACTGCGGGTTGCCATTCAGTGTACCATGATTGCCGTGGCCGGACCAATCAACGGCAGTAGTGCCCATACCCTCATCAAGCTTCCACCAACCGACGAGATTGGGGTCGGTAATCGGTACATCAGGCAATGTTTTGAATCTCCAGACATCGCCTTTTTGCATAGTAATACCATCGGACTCATCAACACGCCAGTAGTAAGTCTTTTCCACTTCGAGGGTGCCGGGCGTATAGGTCGTATCTGCCTGAGGGAAAGCCATATCGGCACTGTTGACATCGTCAAAATTATCGCCAAAGTAAACATAGTGTAATTTCGCACCGAAACCTGCCGTCCAGCTAAGCTCCACGTCCGTGTCTATAAATTTGGCACCATCACCCGGGATGGGGTTGTATGCTATCCTAGGTGGAACTGTAAAGCTCCAGAGATCGCCTTTCCACGGACTATTCGGGTCGGTGTCATTGACCTCGTCAATCCGCCAGTAATATGTCGTGCCCGGAACAAGACCATCCGGATAAGGAAATCCAAAAAAGCCGACAATAAACATCGTCGAGTCCTGGTTGCCCCGGAACGTATCGGCGGTGCCGTCGTTCACATCGTCAAAATTCTCGCCGAGGTACACATCGTGCGAGACCGCAAAATCTCCCGCCCGCCAGCCAAGGCTTACCCATGTGTCCGTAAGTAAGGCACCATCGGCCGGTGTGGGGGCCGAGGCAATGGGATATCCTTCACCCAGCATAATAACCTGAATCTCGCCCTGCGTCAGCGCGTGGTTGTAGATGCGGACGTCATCAATCATACCGAGAAAGCTGCGAGTCGCGCCCTCCTGAGTCCTACCAATAACCACATTATCCGTATCCGCCGCCCCTGGTAGGTTAATTCCTGATCCGCCTGTACCAGCAGGTTCTCCATTGATATAATAGACGTGTTGGCCTCCTACTACCATCGCACAAACGTGAACCCATTCATTGAGCGGTACTTGCGCGCTGCTACTCGAACCAACATAAGCACCAGCACTTGTTGTGCTGAAATGAAGGGTACCAGCTGACTGAGTGTAAAGGCTATATGACCTGGTACTATTTCCCTTTGCAACAATCCCCTGGTAGCCTTCAGTGCCAGGACCGCCATGCCTTGAAGTATTTATCCATGCCATTACAGTAACTTCATTGTCCACCGTCAGAATCTCGGCGTGGGGTACCTCCACAAAGTCATCGACGCCATCAAACTGCAAAGCCATTGCGAGTTTCCCATTCACCCACTGTGGATCGCTCTGGAGGGTGCCTTCGTTGCCATAGGCACTCATGTCATAGGCGGTGGTCCCGGAGCCCTCATCGAACCTCCAGTGTCCCACTAATTCAGCTGAGGCATTGCCTGCTATGCTCAGCACCAAAACAAAACAGACTAAATAAATCAATTTCTTAGACATAATAGTCATCCTTTAAAAAAGTTAAAATATTTAGAAATTACGCTTTGGCCACACACCAAAACGCTCGTTGTCCTTAATAAGTATCAATAAGTATCAAAAAAGTCGCCTTTACCAAATGGCGTTTCCTTCACCTGTACCCGCGTTTTCTGTGCGGGAAGCACAGGTGCGGGCACAGAATACACTAACATCCTCAACATCATTGCGAGCCCGCCTAACCACCCAAGGCGGACTCGCAATCTTAGACTTATGCAGCCTCGTATCAACTACGCAGTCTCAATTGTCACCTAATTCTCGGTTTAAGGTGCCGGTTCCGGCTCTGGTGCCGGCCGATACAGCCGAATGTCATCAAAGAACACTATACCTGAACCGCCGGCCTGCAGATTGTTCTTATCGCCGAAACCAATAGAAATCGTATTGACATTGGCAAGGTTCACGCCCTGAGCTGCAAACTCCTGCAGGTCGATAGTCCATTCCGTCCATTCATCTATCAACGCCGCGTCGGGATTATCGTGATAGACCACCGCGCTGCCGTTAAGAGCCACATACATTGGTTCAGCAGCGTTACTGGGTATCCCGACATCCTGGTTCATCCACTGCTGGCCAACCGTACCGGTGACACTAACGTTAGAGAATTTGGCCTCACACGTCAAAGCAGCGTCATGGCTGGTCAGCGCCAGGCCTACATAGACATTCGAGCCCATTGAGATGCTCTGCCTCCATACCATCGATTGCCAGGTAACACCATTGCTGGAATAGGAGGCCCTGAAGTTGCTGGCCGCGTCACGCTCCAGTTTTACCCAATAAGGTGCCGTGATTGCCATTTGCTCAGCCGTTGCTACTGGGGTGTCGCTTTCGGCGCTTCCATCTGTCTCTGGCCTGCCCTGGAATCTGCACCCGTTTGTGGGCGTGCCGTCAGGATTAGTGGGTGTAATGTACAACGCAGCGAATTTCGAGCCTGCATCAAGCGTCTCACGAATCATCACGCCCGCCTTGGCCCATTCGTTGGTGTTCTCGATGCTCTCGACCTTCGCTATAATCGTGCCAGGACCGCTGAGCGTCTTATAGGCGTAGTGGAACTCGTCAGCCTCGTTCCAGATATCTGCGCCCGAGGCGGTCATCGTATATGTGCCCGCCGGGCCTTCTGTAAAGCTGCCGACAGAGCCCGGGCGACCGTAGAACCACAGCGATAATACTCCAACGCCGTGTTTGGTCCAGTCACGCGGATAACTCAACGTCATAGTTGCCTCAGAGTACTTGAAGCTGTTGTCGTAGAAATACGGCATCGATTGGTCACCGCCGTGGACAATATTAGTCTCGGCAAAAGGAGGATCAGTATAACCTGCCTGAGAGCCATTCGTCGGGACTTCCCATCCGTCTATCCACGTATCAAATATCCTGTCAGGTTCGTAATCGTTGTAGTCCTCAAAATCTTCTATCACAAGGAAATCGAGTATCGAAAAGCTCCAGAGTCTGCCTTTAGTGATTGTCGCGTCGGTATTATACTCGTCGATTCGCCAGTGGTGACTCTGTCCCCATTGAATACCTTCGGGTGGAGTATAGAAGGTAGCACCCTGTCGGCCTCGATATATGCCGGTCGTATCGGATGCATTAGCGTCTGCAACGGCGTCTCTATCGGTGCCGAAATACACATCATGCTGAGATGCATTATCTCCCGGTGACCAGCTAATGGCTGTAACCTCATCGATGCTCAGGATTGAGTCGCTCACCGGCTTCGGGTTCCAGGCAAGTCTTACATCACCTCTCATAGTAATTGCAATATCGTCAGGCGATAATACATAGTCGTAAACTCTCACATCGTCGAGCAAGCCTGCGTAGTAACGTGCGCTGGCGTTAGGCCCACCCAGCCGGATCCGACCGGACAAATTGAAGTCATTGCCGATATGTTCAACCGATATTGGGGCACCTCCGTCCACATATAGGTTCGCCTGACCGTTGATGTCCCACGTAGCCGCAATATGGTGCCAGGAATCGTCATTCAATGCAGATGACTCGATGCTAACATCAGAGTCACCCCCCTCGATTAAAAATTCAACCAAACCGCCGTTCTCCACGTTTACGTGCAGCTCGTTATTGTCGCCATAGCCGTCGCCGCTGGTGCCGTCAGAGCCGTAGAACATCATGCCTCTCTCTGCTTGTGTGGTCTTGAACCACAGGGATACGGACCCCCTGTCCGAGGCTACTATGCCCGTCGGCAGTTCAACGTAGTCGCCACTACCGTCGAACTCGAGCGCATCGCCGTCATACCCAGCTACCCACTGTGGATTACCTTCGAGCGTACCATGATTGCCATGGCCTGACCAATCAAAAACAACACCGCCTTTATCCAGCTTCCACCATCCGAGAAGATGGGGGTCTGTAATCGGTATTTCGGGAAGTGTTCTAAAGCTCCAGATGTCACCTTTATACGTACCAGAAAAAGCGAATTCATCGACACGCCAGTAGTAGGTCTTGTCTAAGTCAAGGGTGCCGGGAGAATAGGAGACATCTGTAAGGGGGCCTTTATAGGTGTCGCCGGCTCCGGCGTTCACATCGGCAAAATTATCGCCGAAATATACGTGGTGCAATTTCGCACCTAAACCTGCCGTCCAGCTAAGCTCTACAGTCGGGTCCACAAATTCAGTACCATCAGCCGGATTTGGGTCGTATGCGATTCTGGGAGGAATCGTCAACCTCCAAATATCTCCTTTGTGTATCGTAGTACCATCAGCCTCAACCTCATCGACCCGCCAGTAGTATGTCGTGCCAGGAACAAGGCCGTCCGGATAAGGCATGCCGGGAAAGCCGGCAATAAAAAACGCAGAGGGATGGCTGCCCCGGAACGTCTCGGCTGCGCCATCGTTCACATCGTCAAAATTATCACCGAAATACATATCATGTGAGACCGCAGTCTCTCCCGTTGACCAGCTAAAGCTCACCCATGTATCCTCAAGCATGGCGCCATCAGCCGGGACAGGATCATAAGCCTTCAAGCGGAGACCACGCCAGCTTTCCTCCGGACCTGTGCCTGTTGGCGTGTAATCTGGGTTGGTGGTCAGAACGATCTTGTCAACAGTGAGTCCGTCCTCACGCTGGTAGATGTTCAGGACGTGGAGGCCGGGTGTAGTTACATCGATCTGCGACGGCTCATCCCTTTCATACCTGTCGTTGTCCCAACTGTAATTGCCGCTCCAGCCGCTCATTCGGTTAGAAAGGGGTGTTTCCTCGCCGTCCATACCTGCATGGCAGGAATCTGAATTGCCGTCCATACCGTAAGCGAGTATCCAAACATAGTGTGTCCCGGTCTTTTCGAAATTGATTTCATAATCCAGCCTCGGAGCGTTCTCCCCGTAGCCCGTATCAAACCCGGGACCACCCCCCAGCGGGGTATCCGGCATTGACTGCATCGCACCGCCGCCGCTGAATCCGTCCGGGGGTGTGAAAGCATCTGTTGATGTAACGAATTCCCAGTAACTGGCACCCTTCAGGATATTTTCATCGAAGTTCTCGGCCTCTATACAAACGATACCGTCCGGACCAATATCCTGCCGATAGGGGTCTGCGCTTGCCATATCCGTAGCCAGTCCCAGCACCAAAACAAAAGAAACTAAATAAATCAATTTCCTGCACATAATAGTCCTCCTTCAAAAAGAGTCAAAATTACTATCTATGCTTTGGCCACACACCAAAGCACTCGTTGTCCGCAATAAGTATCAAGAAACTCGTCTTGGCCAAATGGCGTCTCATTCACAGGATATACTAATATCCTCAACATTATTGCGAGTCCGCCTAACCACCCAAGGCGGACTCACAATCTTAGACTTATGCAGCCTCGTATCAATCAGGCAGTCTCAATTTTCACCTAATTCTCGGTTTACGGTGCCGGTTCCGGCTCTGGTGCCGGCCGATACAGTCGAATGTCATCAAAAAAGACTAAACCGGAACCGCCGGCCCGCAGATTGTTCTTATCGCCGAAACCAATAGAAATCGTATTGACATTGGCAAGGTTCACGCCCTGAGCTGCAAACTCCTGCAGGTCGATAGTCCATTCCGTCCAGGCCTCTATCAGCGCCGCGTCGGGATTATCGTGATAGACCGTCGCGCTGCCATTGAGAGCCACATACATCCGCTCAGCAGTGTTAGATGCATCACCGTAGAACCACAGCGACAATACTCCAACACCTTCTTCTGTCCAGTTACGTGGATAAACCAACGTCATGGTTATCTCAGAGTACTTGAAATTGTTCTCGTAGAAAAATGGCATCGATTGACCACCGCCGTGAACAATATTAGTCTCAACGAAATGTTCTCCCTGGTCAAAATTAGGGTCAGGATAACCTACCGTCGAGCCGTTTGTCTCCACGCCCCATCCGTCTATCCACGTACTGAATATCTCATCGGGCGGATAGTCGTTGTAGTCCTCAATGTCGTCTATCCCAATGAAGTCGGTTACTGTGAAAGTCCATACGTTGCCTTTGCTGATTGTTGCGTCGGTATTATACTCATCGATACGCCAGTAGTAAGACCCGCCTCCCCATTCAACTTCAGGTGGAGTGTAAATGGTAACACCCTGTCGGCCTCGATATATGCCGGTCGTATCGGATGCATCGGCATCGGCAACAGCGTCTTTATCAATCCCGAAATAGACATCGTGTTGAGCTGCTTTCTCTCCCGGCAACCAGCTAAGGGACGCCGCCTCTATTACGTCCACCATTGACCCGTTACCTGGACCCGGTTCGCACGCAAGTTCGGGGTCACCTCTCATAATCTCCCTAATCTCGTTCTGCGTCAGCGCCTTGTTGTAGATGCGGACATCGTCAACGAGGCCGGGGAAGCAATTGGTGTTGCTGAGTCTCGCGCCGATTCTCACCTCGTCAATTGTTGCTATAGGTCCGGCCAGGCTATCAATAAGCTGGCCATCCAGATACCAAATCCCCGTTCCATCATACGTAGCTGCAAAATAGTGCCACCGCGTATCCACGGCACAGATGATAGCGCCCCAGCCATGAATGTAGATAACATAATTGCCCGCGCTGTCCACCTCTATATCGAAATACGTGACATCACCGCTTCCATCGTGGGCGAAGCCGAAAACGGTTGTCCAGCTTGGTATGTCCGTGGTGCTCGCTTTCGCCCACCCGGCGATCGTTCTCGGATCCATCCCACTTATCCCCACGCTGCCGACATCCACATAGTCGCCGTCCCCGTCCAGCTCCAGCGCATCGCCGTCATATCCGATCACCCACTCCGGATTACCCATAATGGTGCCATGATGGTTATAGCCGGACCAATCAATGGCAGTGGTGCCGGAAGCCACACCATCAAGCTTCCACCAGCCGATAAGATTGGGATCAGTAATGGGTATATGGGGTTGGGTTTTGAAACTCAAGATATCGCCTTTATGCGTGGCGACGCCATCAAACTCATCGACCCGCCAATAGTAAGTTTTCTCTAACTCAAGTGTGCCGGGAGTATAGGTTGTAGCTGGCTGAGGGATACCCACAACGGCGTTGTTCACATCGTCAAAATCGTCGCCGAAGTACACGGAGTGCAATTTCGCACGGAAGCCAGCCGTCCAGTTAAGGGTTACATCCGTGCTCATAAATTCGGCGCCATCAGGCGGGTTAGGATTGTATGCAGTGTAGGGAGGAATCCAGAAGCTCCAGACAGGGCCCTTCCATGGACTATTCGGGTCCAGATCATTGACCTCGTCGATTCGCCAATAGTAAGTTGTGCCCGGAACAAGGCCGTCCGGAAAGGCAAATCCGGGAAAGCCAACAATAAAGTTCGTTGAGGCATGGTTGCCCTGGAATGTGCTTTCGGCACCGGCGTTGACATCGTCAAAATTCTCGCCGAAGTACACATCGTGCGAGACCGCAGAATCTCCCGCCCGCCAGCTAAGGTTCACCCATGTATCTTCAAGGAGAGCACCATCAGCCGGGACAGGGCCGGAGGCTAATGGATACTCTGCTCCACTACCTGCCATGACACCAAGAATCTCCGTGTCCGACAGTGCCCGGCTGTAAATACGCACATCGTCAATAATGCCCCTAAACCACTGACTAGTACCCCAGGAACCAATAACGGTATCACCTGATGTCCCAAGATACGGACCTCCATTATCCTCGGCTTCCTGCACTCCATTGATGTATACCCTTCTGGTTTGATTCTCAAAATCGTACCAGAAAGCTATGTGATACCAGTTATTGTCTGCGACAGTCCCGGCAACGGTATCGAGGTCATTACTATAGAACCCCATGCGAACGCGACCATCCCCCCAGAGCCGAAAATGCATACTCGTGTTCGTTGCGTTTGTCTGGACTTGGGAGAAGACGACTTGCTCATTCGTATATAACACCGGATTGACCCACATCGTAATAGTGAAAGTTCGACTATCCAACGGAATATACGGAGCATCGACGCGAGCATCAGAACCATTGAATTGTATCGCGCCGCCCAGTTGACCTTCCACCCACTGTGCGCCACCAATGAGAGTACCGTCGTTGCCGTTACCGCTTGAGTCAAAGGCGGTTGTTCCGGAACCCTCGTCAAACATCCAGTGGCCGACAAGATTCGGGTCCGCAGCTTTTGCCACGCTCGTTAGGACCAGGCCCAGCACCAGAACAAAAGAGATTAAATAAATCACTTTCTTACACATAATAATCCTCCTTCAAAAAAGTTAAAATAACCGTGCTTTTGCCACACACCAAAACATTTGTTTTCTTCAATAAGCATCAAGAAAACGTACCTATGAGAATTGCAAATCGAGATTCGGAAATTAGAAATTTCTTACGGGCTGTCGCTACCTCCTTCCTTCAAAAGCCCGGTATTTAGTTGTTAATTGAAACGCAAAAATGCTCACTTGCGAAGCACAAAGTCACCGTTACAACTCTATGCCTTGTATAATACACAATAACTCCTCCCCTATTCGGAAAACTATAAAGATTCCGGTCCTCAGAGTCCCAAAATCCACAAATACCTGCCTATACAGGCACAAGCTTTACCAATCTTATTTATACCAAATCAACCACTTCCCCGTCAAGGGCAAAATGTTAGTGTTCCGATAATCTTGGGACTTTTTTCAGTTGTAATTTACTGTGCCTTATCAATAGGCCCAGTCATAATGGGTTGCGGGTAAAATGCGCAACCACAGATTTTGCGATGGCCGCGTATTTTTTGGACGGAAATGTTTCGAAATCGCCTTTAGGCCTTCGATTTACGGTATTTTCACCAAAAAAAAGGTTGCATATTTCCAGCGTTCAAGATACAATGATTGATATTAGAGTCGTTTTTTTAGTGTACCAAAAAACCGTGGTAAACCACATTGTCAGCTTGTAGGAGATAGGTGATTATGGCTGGGATGTTTTATTCATTACAGGAAGCCGCCGAAAAGCTCAATAAGACAGAAGAGGAATTAAAACAGATTGTCAAGGAAGGCAAGTTGCGTGAGTTTCGCGATGGCCCGAATTTGCTCTTTAAGGTTGAGGAAGTCGAAGCGTTGATGTCCGACACAGGTATTACACTATCCGAGCAGGCCCCTGAACCGGAAGCTCTGGAACCGGAAGCTGCTGCACCGGAGATCCTGGAACCGGAAGCTCTGGAACCGGAAGCTCTGGAACCAGAAGCTGCTGCACCACAGGCCCCTGAACCGGAAGCTCTGGAGCCGGAAGCTCTGGAACCAGAAGCTCTGGAACCAGAGGCCCCGGAACCCGAAGCATTGGAACTTGAGGCTCCGGCAGCAGAAGCGCCGAGGCCTTCGGAACAGGCCGAAGGCACAAGTGAGATTTTGTTGGCACCGGAAACAGGCACGCCAGCAGCGCCAAGTGAATTGACTGACGCAGACACCGCTCTAACTGGTGAAGGAATCAGCGTCCTCGGTGAAACCGACAGTGATTACCAGGTAACTGATGATACTCTGGCCGAGACCGCGGTCCCAACCGGTACAGCAGGTACAGGGCCTGAAATACCGTTGGAAGAGATCGAAGAAGATGTAAATCTGGATAGTTTCGGAAGCGGCTCGGGTTTGTTGGATCTTTCACTTCAGGCTGATGACACTTCGTTAGGTGGTATTCTTGACGAAATTTACACGGCTGAGGTCGAAGGCCAGGAACCAGCTCCAGACGAAGTCGGCTCCGGCTCTGCAGCGGCAGTGGCCGCTGAGGCTGAGCAAATGCTTGGCGAAGAGCAGCCTATGATTTCGCAACCCACCCCAGATGTTTCGGTGGCATTAGCTCAACCGTATATCGAGCCGGCACCGGATATGCAAAGTAATACCTTAGGGATGCTGCTGTTTTTGCCTCTGGTGGTTATTCTTTACACCACAGTCGTGGCCGTGGCAGGTCTAAGAGGCGTGATGCCTTCGATTTTGCCCCCCAGCATACAAGGCCTAATCTGGTGGATTATGGGTGGGGCCGCTTTGGTAGTTTTGGTAACAGGTGTGGCTTGTATGCTCGGCGGCGGCACTGCTGCAGTTAAAAAGCCTAAACCTAAAAAAGCCCCAAAGGCCAAAAAAGCGAAAAAACCTAAAGAGCCAAAGAAGCCCAAAAAAGCAAAGAAAGCAAAGAAAGCAAAGAAAAGTTAATCCTAACAATCAGCACTTCCGAAGGCACAACTGCCCGCCGTGGCTCGCTTGGGGGAGCCAAGTCGCGACAGGCTTAGCATTTGGCAGGATAGTTTCTTGTTAGCTTTTTCGCGCCGCCATCGAAATTTTTTTGCGCAATCTTAGAAAAAAGGAATATAATACTTGACGTGAAAGCAACTAATTTAGTATAAAAAAATATATATTATTTGATAGATTTCCCTTGACGGGAGAGTTGCTGATTTGGTATAAATAAAAATGGTATAACTTGTGGATTTTTGGCCTTTCCGCGGGCAAAATCCTGGGCACTTCGTAAAAATGTCCTGCCGGGAAGGTTAAAATTAACGACACATGTGCATACTTTTTTTAACTTAGCGCTGATTCAGTGCTGACCAAGAAGAGTCTGTACATTTCAATTATTGACAGCTTTTAGCTTGATGTGTGAAGGAAGGAGGTACAAATCTTTGTTAATTGTTTTGTTGAAGACAATACGTGTTTTGGTGTGTGGCCAAAGCATGATTCGTAACCATTTTAATTCTCTTGTTAAGGAGGAATAGTTATGTTTAAGAAATTGATTTGTTTTGTTTTTGTGCTGGGTTTGATTCTGACCAGCACAGCCAATGCAGACGACCCTAATCTTGTTGGCTGGTGGACGTTCGACGAGGGTGAGGGCACGGTTGCAGCCGATCTATCAGGCAACGGCTATGACGGCACAGTCATAGGTGCCACATGGGTGGACGGACTGCACGGCGGCGCATTGGACATGGCCGGTGTTGGGTACGTGGACGTCCCGGTCGAATCGTGGTCCACGATTGAAATGCAGGTAACCATTTCATTCTGGGCGTTCGGCGACCCCGCAGGTGTGCCAAACAATTTCATTGTCGGCGCCTTTCAAGACCCCGCTGTAAATGATTCTCGAGTATTGACTGCACACCTCCCCTGGGGCGGCACCGTATACTTCGATACCGGTGGCACAGCCCCCGGAAGCGGGTATGACAGGATAAGCAAAGGCGCTCAGAGCGACGAGTATTTGGGCGACTGGCGGCTCTGGACATTCACCAAGGACGCCGACGCCGGTGACCAGAAGATCTATCTGGATGGTGAGCTGTGGCACAGCGACATCGGTATGATCCGACCCATGACCGGTGTCACCAAGTTCACGCTCGGCGTCAAACCCAGTCTTGCTGAGGGCTGGTACCGGGGTATGATGGATGACGTCAAGCTCTACAACAGGGCTCTGACGGATGAGGAAGTGAAGGCGTTGTTCTACCGTCCGGGGGCCTACGGTCCGAACCCGGCTAATGGTGCAATCGAGGTCGATACGACGTCACTGGAGTGGACACCCGGCACGACTGCGGTATCCCACAAGGTCTATCTGAGCACTGACGATGTTATCGATGAATCGGACTTGGCTGCTGAGACCGAGATGGCAATGCACTTCGTGACCCTGGACCCGGGGACGACCTACTATTGGCGAGTTGATGAGGTCGATGCTGATGGCACGGTGTTCGAGGGCGACGTCTGGAGCTTCAGCATGATGCCGCTGGAGGCGCATTTCCCGAGCCCCTATGACGGGCAGGGGAACGTTATGCTTGACGCCCAGTTGAGCTGGACGGCCGGTAAGGATGCGATTATGCACAACGTGCACTTCGGCACAGATGCGGCGGCGCTGGTGCCCGTATCTATGATGCAGATGGATGCGACCTATGATCCCGGTCCGCTGGAGAAGGCGACAACCTACTACTGGCGTGTCGATGAGTTTGCCGGCGTCACGACGAATGCCGGCCCGGTCTGGAGCTTCACGACCATAGGCGATGTGCCGGCGCTGATAGACGACCCGAATCTTGTGGGCTACTGGACGTTTGATGAGGGTGCGCACGCCACCGCGCTCGATGTGTCCGGCAACAACCGTCATGGAGCGCTCCATGGTGGCCCACAGTGGGTGGCCGGGTATGACGGCGGTGCTCTGGAGTTTGACGGCATTGATGATTATGTTAACATAGACGGCTACAAGGGCATCAATGCTATTGATGGTGTCCAGCAGCCATTCAGCGTTGCCAACTGGTTCAGGATTACCGCTACGAGTGGCAACCACGAGATGGTGACCTGGGGTACGAGCGCAGGTCAACAGCGACTGACTTGGCGCGTCCACGAGGGCAGATTGCGTACCGAGCACGCCAGCGGCAACCTCAGAGGTAATACCTACGTTAACGATGGTGAATGGCACCATGGTGCCTTAGTCGTGACCGAGGGAGCTAACCTGCGGGTTCCGGCGACCCTGCTCTACGTGGATGGCGTGGAAGATACGACCTTCTCCGGTTCGGACAATACCTACAACCTCACGGCCAACGTAGATGTCAGAATCGGCATGAGTGGCCCACAGGGCGGCAGGTACTGGCCCGGCTCAATCGACGATGTTCGCATCTACGACAAGGTACTGACGGTCGAGGATATCGCACAGATCATGCGTGTCGACATGCTCAAGGCCTGGGCACCAAGCCCGGCTGATGGGTCGGCAAATCAGGTCGCGGACGTAACGGCCCTTAGCTGGTCGGCGGGAGATGGTGCGATTATGCACAACGTGCACTTCGGCACGGATGCGGCGGCGATGGCGCCCGTATCCATGATGCAGATGGATGCCAGTTATGCCCTTCCGGAGGCTCTCGACTTCGGCCAGACGTACTACTGGCGGGTCGATGAGTTTAACAATGATGGGACAACCACCACGGGCAGACTTTGGAACTTCACGGTAGATCCGTTCCTTCTCGTGGACGATATTGAGGGCTACACCGACTACGAACCCGACAGGATATTTGAGACGTGGATGGATGGATGGGGCATCTTAACAAACGGCTCCATAGTAGGCTATCCGAGACCAGATTTCCCTGCGGGTGAGCATTTCGTTGAAACAGGAATCGTTCATGGCGGCTCTCAGTCGATGCCGTATTTCTACGACATCTATTACAAGTACTCTGAGGCAACCATGATATTGGACTACCCGAGAGACTGGACTGAGCAAGGCGTTGAATTATTGTCGTTGTGGTTCCAAGGCAGACCGGCAGACATGGTGGAGGAGCTGGCGGGCACCTATACAATGACTGGCGCCGGAGTAGACATCTGGGGCACCTCCGATCAGTTCCGCTACGCCTACAAGCAGTTGTCCGGCGATGCTACGATTATTGCACGTGTCGTTGATAATGGTACCGGCTCGAATACCTGGGCCAAGGGTGGCGTGATGATTCGCCAGAGCATCGACGCCGGTTCGAACCACACCTTTATGCCCATCACGGCCGGTGGTGGCAACGGTGCGAGCTTCCAAGGGCGGTCCGAGGCCAACGCCTCCTCGTGGAACAGAGATAGCGGCGAGGTTGTAGCACCTCCGTATTGGGTGAAGTTGGAGCGTGTTGGGAACGATTTCTCCGGCTTTATCTCTCCCGACGGTGTCACCTGGACGCAGTTGGGTGGTGCCGAGACGGTCGTGATGGAGGACCCCGTTCTCATCGGTCTGGCCGTGACCTCACACGCATCCGGCGAGATGCGTACATATACGTTCGACAATATCTCGACGACCGACGCTGTCTCCGGTGAGTGGCAGGTGGCTGCCATCGGTGCTGATATGCCTTCTAACGATCCTGCTCCAATGTATGTGGCTGTGGCAAGCAGCGACGGCACGACTGCGGTGGTGTACAATGATAATCCCAATGCAGCACAGATAGGTGACTGGACGGAATGGGTTATTGAGTTGCAGGAGCTTGCAGATAAGGGTGTTGACCTGACCGACGTCGATAAGATTTCTATCGGCTTTGGTGACAAGGATAATCTGGAAGTCGGCGGCTCAGGTCTGGTATTCTTTGACGACATCCGGTTGTATCGACCGGAACCAGAGCCAGAACCGACACCGTAAGCCGTGATTTAAGTGGCAATTTAAATTGCGAGTTAGATATTGCAAATTTATATCAATTCGGGGCTTATACCGATTGATTCGGTATAGGCCCCCTTTTAATTGATTATTGCAGAAGGCAGAGGAGGGAGAGAATATCGACTGCCGAACAAGTTAAGAAAATAAATCTTCAATAAATTGGGGGTGATGCTGATATTTTGTGAAGTTTATTCTTGACGTATAAAGACAAATCGGTTTTATTTATGTGCGAGGGTGGTGGAGACAAAATCCGTCGGGCTGTAACGGCCTACAAATAAAGAGCTTAAGTATATTAAGGATGGTCGAAAGGAATTGTCTTAATTTTCTTGGAAAGGATTAAACGATGCGAACTGTCAAACTTTCATTGATTTTTCTTTTTTGTGTTTGTGTTTTCCTGGTGACCGGCTGCGGTTCGGAGCTGCAGGACCTTCGAATCCAGAACGACACACAGCGAGAACGAATAGCAAATCTTGAGAGCGAGCTGCAAGCTAACATGCTGCAACTTGACCAGTTACAAAGACAACTTGCTGCGGCTAAGGAAAGGGGTGATATCGAGGTAGAGTCGCTGCAGCAGGAAATTGCCGCCCTTAAGGAAGACATTGCTAAAAAGAAAGAGTTGATTGCTTCGTTGATGCAGGGGCTGCTTTTAGGCGGAGCGGCGCTGCCGGTAGAAGTGAGCACTATGTTAGAGGATTTTGCCGAAAAGCACGATATGGTAACGTTCGATTCGAGCCGAGGCGTAATAAAGCTCAAGAGCGATTTACTTTTTGAAAAGGGCAGTGACAAGGTGGATTCTTCGGCAATCCCGGCCGTCAAATCGCTTTGTGGGATTTTGAATTCCGAAGAAGCTAAGGAATTGGACGTTATCATAGCCGGGCACACCGACGATATTCCTATTGTTAAGCCTGAGACACGTGCGAAGCATCCGACCAACTGGCACTTGTCTGCGCACAGAGCAATAGCAGTGCTGAACGTGATGGGAAGTAACAATATTGAGTCTAAGCGAATGAGCGTACGAGGTTTTGGTGAATACCGGCCTTTTGTGGAAAATAAGCCCAACAAAGGAGGAAATCCGCAAAACAGACGAGTCGAAATTTACATTGTCGCTCAGGGAGTATAATTTCAAGTGCCTAAAATGACACTTACGTGTCATCCCTTCGGCAAGCTCAGGACAAGCTCTGAGGCGAAGGCGAAGGTTCTGGCCAACGAAAAAGAGATTCTTCACCCTTCGGCTACGCTCAGGGCAAGCTTCTTTCGCTCAGAATGACAGCTTTGCTGTCACTTTAGCTCACTTTAGGCACTTTAGCTCACTTTATGCACTTTTAATTATTTTATATGGCAGAACGCACTTTAATTATTATCAAGCCGGACGGTGTGCAGCGACACCTGGTTGGTGAGATAATCGGACGATTCGAAAAAAAGGGTCTTAAGCTCGTTGCCGCAAAATTTTTGCAACTGTCTGAAAAGCAGGCCGGTCAACTCTATGCGGTCCATCGCAAAAAAGCATTTTTTAAGGGCCTGGTAAAGTTTCTCTCTTCGGCACCAGTGCTTGTAATGGTCTGGGAGGCTGAGGGCGTGATAGATATCACCCGCAAGATGATGGGGGCAACTTTCGGCTACAACGCTGAGTTAGGCACTGTCCGGGGGGACTTTAGCTGCTCTGAAAGATACAATCTCATCCACGGCTCGGACAGCCCCGAATCTGCTCAGCAGGAAATCAAGTTGTTTTTCGCACCAAATGAAATAATCAATTACAAACTGACCGATGCCCACTGGCTTTACGGCAGAACGGTTAGCCCGTAAAAATAACACATTCCTGTTTCGGGGGGAATAAAAGGCATAAACCACCAGGAGAGGCTTGGGGTGCTAAACATAACCGCCACGTAAAGCTGGGGCACCCCCCCCAAAAAAATAAATTTGGAATTTTTTTTGGGGGGGGGTAAGTATTTTTGGATTTCCTCCCCCGATCGTAGTCAAGGACAAGCTTGCGCGGGGATGACATTTGTATTTAGGCTTCTATCTTGTCAATTACCACTTGCAGGTACTTCTGGCGGTGGCCTATGCGCCTTTTGCTGTTTTTGCGCTTTCGCAGGTGCGTCGGATAGAGCTTTTCGCCCTTGACGACAGCGTCCTGAGCCGTGGTCTTAAACGAGGCAGTAACCTTGGCACCTTTCAAAAATGGGTTGCCGATTTTGATTTTTTTGCCGTCATTTACAAGCAAAACTTTATCCAGCTCGATTGTCTTGGCATCGGGCGAAATATCTGTCAGGTCGATATTCAAACAATCGCCTTCGGCGACTTTATATTGCTTTGAACCTTGTTCAATTACTGCATACATTTCGAAAAACTCCTGTCTTTTATACGTTAGAAAATCCGAATAGAAACGAAACTTTACATATTCAATCTTTTTTTGTAAAGTAAATTATCAGATATTTTTGTATTCTATTACACGATACGAACAAGACTTTTACAAAATCAGTATGGATTTGATATCCTGGCTGACAGCCTCTTCGGGAACAATTTTATGCAGATAGCCATGATACAAGACAAAATCGTGCCGATATCAGAGCTTGAACCGGCTTATCTTGACCGCGGGATATTCTTCGGCGACGGGGTCTATGAAGTGGTGCGAAGCTACAACGGCAAGATTTTTGCGCTTGAAGAACATATGCAAAGGTTCGTCAACAGCCTGAGTGCGATTGAAATAAGCGGCGTGGATATTTACCAGATTCTCAGGCGGGTCCTGAAGTCTTTCGACGCTGCCGGTATTTCCAACGCCAAGATATATTTTCACATTACACGAGGTTCAGCATTGCGAAACCATGTCTGCGATGCTGATTTAGAGCCCAATTTTTTTCTGACCGTTACAGAATCGGAGAATGATACAGAAGCAAAGACCAAAGGCATTTCCGTCTCGACCCATCCTGATTTGCGATGGAAAAGATGCGACATAAAGTCGCTGAATTTGTTAGCCAATGTTCTTGCGCGTCAGGATGCCGCTCAGAAGGGCTGTGCCGAGGCGATACTTGTAGATGAGGAAGGCTTTATAACCGAAGGAGCCAGCTCAGCATTTTTTGCAATCTTCGGACGAAAACTGCGAACCGCAGCGCTTACAGTTAATATTCTGCCTTCTATTACGCGCAAATTCGTGATTAGGGCAGGTAAAAATGTCGGATTAGAGACAATGGAAAAATCGTTAACGCCACAACAGGCAAATAACGCCGATGAGCTGTTTATTGCCTCAACTACGAACGATATTATTCCTGTGGTCAGATTCGACGAGAAGCTCATCGGAGACGGCAATCCCGGTAAATATACGAAATTGCTTATCCAGGAATTTTACTCATTTACTGTATGAAGCTCCAGTTGGTGTTGTTTTCGTGCACCCGCATTAATTTACGATATCCTTTGTTTTGGATTGACAATCTTGTGCGGAATGGTTATTTTGAGAATTGTGTTGGCGCGGCATCTTCAAAATGGTAGAATTTTGAGCCAGCTTAGCTGTGAACCAAAGCCTTCAGGATAGGAGACCAATCAGCCAACCAGGTTTGGCTTTTGCCCGAGACGATAGGTTTTAGTGAATACAATTGACCAAATGAATTAGGAGAGTGCCATGTTAAAGAATAAATCGAACCTTACGCGACGTGCATTTTTGAAGCGCGCGGCGGCTTTAGCGACGGTGCCGTACATCGTTCCAGCCTCGGCGTTAGGCTTAGATGGAAAGGTGCCCCCGAGTGAGCGGATTGTGCTGGGTGGCATCGGCATCGGCAACCGCGGCTCGCACGACCTGCGATGGATGCTGCCGGAGAAGGATGTGCAATTTGTCGCAGTGTGTGACCCCCAGAAGAAACGTGCCGAGGCCGTCAAGCAAATGGTGGACACGCGGTACGGCAACAAGGATTGTGCCATATATCACAACACGCCGGAGTTCCTGGCCGAGCGCACGGACATTGACGCACTGTTGGTTACCACCGGCGACCGCTGGCATGCGCTGGCTTCTGTAATGGCGATGCGGGCAGGCAAGGATGTTTACTCCGAAAAGCCGTCGTGCATGACCATCGCGGAAGGCCAAGCGGTGGTGGAAACCGCGAGACGTTACAGGCGCATTTATCAAACCGGCACGCAACGGCTCAGCGAGGGGAATTTCACCTTCTGCAACGAGTTGCTCCGTCTCGGCCGGCTCGGCAAGGTACACACCGTTCGAGCCCACATTGCTCCTTGGGATGCGGCCGAAATGAGCCACGAGTGGCTGCCCGCCGAACCCGAACCGCCCAGGGAAGAGGTGGACTGGGACCAATGGCTGGGCCCGTGTCCCTGGCGGCCCTATAACTCCACATACACACGCGGCGGCTGGCAGGGCTACTACGATTTCCACACCAGCTGCATCGGTGAATGGGGCGCACACACGTTCGCCCAGTGCCAGGTGGCGATTGGTGCGGCAGACACCGCGGCCATCGAATACGGATATGTGAAAAACGAGAGCGGCGACGGAATGGTAACCAAGTTTGCCAACGGCATAAAGATGATCCTCGAGCGCGACATGGATAAAAAATACTGGCGTGGTTCCTGCGGCGTCCGCTACGAAGGCACCGAGGGATGGGTCGCGGCGGCCGACGGCTATTCCAAGCCGGATGTTTCCTCGCCCGCTTGGATGGCTGACTTCAGGAAGCTGGTCTATAACTACATGGCCCGCACACAGCGCCCGATGAGCCACGTGCGAAATTTCTTAGACTGCGTCAAGTCGCGCCGCCAGACCGTGTCCAATCCGGTAATGATGCACCGGACCATGACTACGGTGCACGCGGCCAATATCTGCATGTGGCTCAAACGCGACATGCGCTACGACCCCGTCAAAGAGGAATTCATCAACGACCCCGAAGCCAATCGACTGCGTTCACGTGCGATGCGTGAGCCGTGGATCATATAAAACCGGAAGGAGACCAAGCAATGTCAAAGTCAAAAATGAACTATACGCTTATCATTGTTTTGCTGCTTGCCTGTGCAATGCAGTCGTTCGGACAAACCGTCGTACCGGCGACTAAGCAGCAGGTAAACAAACTTGTTGCCGTGCTGAAGTCGGACGCACCTCACAAAGAAAAGGCCGATGCCTGTCGTCTATTGGCTCTCGTCGGCACGAAAGACGCCGTCGCTCCGCTGGCAGCGCTGCTCGGTGACGAAAAACTCTCGCACATGGCCCGCTACGGGCTGGAGCCCATCCCGGACCCGGCTGTGGACGAGGCCTTGCGCGACGCCCTCGGCAAACTCAAAGGCCGGCCGCTGGTCGGTGTAATCGGCAGCATCGGCGTGCGGCGCGATGCCAAGGCGGTCAGACCATTGGCGAAAATGCTGCGAGATCCCGATGCCGATGTTGCTCAGGCAGCGGCAAGGGCGTTGGGTAAAATCGGCAACTTACAAGCGGCGCAAGCGCTGTCCAGAGCCCTGGCAAGAGTACCTGCCGCCAATCAGCTCGCACTGTGCGAAGGCTTGTTCCGTTGCGCCGAGGCACTTGCCGCCCAAGGCCGGCGTGGCCCGGCAATGGTGATTTACGACCAATTGCGCGACTTGGATGCCCCGCACCAGGTTCGTGCCGGTGCTCTGCGCGGCGCGATCCTCACTCGTGGTAAGGACGGCGTGGCGCTGCTGCGCGAGCATTTGCGCAGTGATGACTACATTATGTTCTCCGCAGCCGTCCAGACCGCTCAGGAATTGCCAGGCGCTGAAGTAACCCAGGCGTTGACCGCTGAGCTGAACCGGCTACCCGCCGACAATCAAATCCTGGTTATCCAGACACTCGGCAAACGTGCCGATGCATCGGCATCGCCGGCACTGTTCGCACTGGCCAAGAACAGCGCAAAATCCGTTCGCCTCGCAGCCATCAAATCTCTGGCGGAGATTGGCCATGCCTCCGCAGTGCCTGTGCTGGCCGAATTGCTGAACGATGCCGATAGTGAGATTTCGCAAGCCGCGCAAGAAAGCTTCGCTGCCCTGCCGGGCCGCCAGGCAGATGATGCCGTGATGGCGATGCTCAATAGCAGCCAGACCGGCCGACGGCTCACCGCACTCGAACTGATTGGGCGTCGGCGAATGACGACAAGCATTCCCTCATTGCTGAAAGCCGCAGTCGATGCCGACCCGAAAGTCCGTCCGGCTGCGCTGAGGAAAGTGGGCGAGCTGGGCGGTGACGCCGAATTGCCGGAGCTGCTCAATCTGCTAATGAATTTGAGGGCCTCGCAAGACCTGGAAGCGGCTGAACGGGCATTGAGTGCTGTTTGTGTGAGAGCCGAAAATCCGCAATCACACACCGGCAGGCTTACCAGTCTGCTGACCCAGGCCCGGCCCGAACAAAAGAGCGCCCTGCTGCGCGTCCTCGGTGTCATTGGGGGAACGAACGCTCTTAAGGCTGTACGCGCTGAGGTCAATAATCCCAATACTCAAGTCCGTGCCGCCGCCATTCGCGTGCTTTGCGCATGGAAAACTGCAGACGCAGCGCCCGACTTGCTTGCGTTGGCCCAGAGCTCGCCGAATTCGTCTCGCAAGACCGCGGCTCTGCGCGGTTATATTAGCCTGGTTCGAGATGAGAGCCTCCCGACCCGGGAGAAACTTGCGATGTGCAAGAATGCAACCGTGTTGATTGAACGCAACGAAGAGAAGAAGCTTCTGCTCGGTGTGCTGGGCACAGTGCCGGCGGCCGAGGCACTATCGATGGCAATGGCGCACCTGGACGACCCAGCTACCAGTAACGAAGCGAGCTTCGCAGCCGTGGCAATCGCTGAGAAGATAGTCGAGCAAAAGCCCGGCGAAGTTGCCGATGCCATGCAAAAGGTAATGCGAGCTACGAAAAACAGAAACGTAACTCGCCTCGCAAGGACGATATTAAACAAGGCTAAGAAAGCGGCAGAACGATAAAAAAAACGAAAAATCGATGAGTGCGAAGAGAAGGTTCGCTGTCTTGGCTGTACTCGTAATCGTAGTATTCTGTAACACGCGTGTTAGAAGTCCGTCGATGCGGCGCCGGATGACGCACGTGCGTTTCCGCATCAAATTAGATGTTACGGAATACTACTTCCCAGTTAGGCACACAACACTTCCATCCCGCAAGGAAGCAAACAGGCGACCACCTGCTGCAATCATGCCGTCGAACACAGGGGGATACTCAAGAGGTGTTTCAGACAGTTTCTTTCCATCCCTGGCCGAAACGGCCACAACCTGGGCTCCTTTGCGTGCTTCGAAGGCGGCATAAGGGTCTTTCGGGTCAAAAACATCCGGGGCGCCGGCCACGAATATAGTATCGCCTGCTTTTACCATGGCACGGATTCGCACGCCCAGCCACTGCTTCCATACCGGCTGTTGTGCTCGCGTATAGCCTATCATTTTATCCAGTCCAAAGGCCTCACTTTCCAGCTTTCGCATCTCACTGCCGCGTGCGCGTGAATAGTCGGATTGAGGCAGCCATTTGACCGGCTCACGGGAGCCTTCCTCCCCAACTATCTGCGGCTCGTTCGCATTGAGGTCGGCAAACAACAGATAACCTTCCTTGCCCGGGAAGAACATCAGGCTGTGCACGTTCCGACGATAGAACACACGGACGGCATAAGTCTTCTCGTCGTCAACCACAAGTAGCTGTCCCGTCTTCGGTGCCTGGTTCGCTAACTGGAAGCCGGGCCATCGCTTCGAGTACATCCAGAACGTACGGTTGTACCAGGAGCCGTCCAGCAGACCGGCTGTCGAGAAGATATGCAGGCCCACATCCTGAGCGCCTTTGCTCGACAAGACGTCCACTTCAATCTCCTTCAGCTCTGGCGTCATTTTCTTCTGACGCATGTAGAGGAACCCGCCTTCGCTAACGAGCACGTCCGAATTGGCCCCAAGTATGAAGAAGGCAACGTCACGCTGTCCGTCCACATCTCGATGTGGTCCTTCCAAGATACCTTTGTGAAGGATTCTCCCTGTAGCCGGTTCTAACCCATAAACACGGATTCCGCCATCCAGATATGTGGAGCGTCCAGCCGTGAAGTAGGCTGTGTTGTTGTCCACGAGGATACTGCCGTGGACCGGCCAGGTTGACTCGACCTGGTCGAAATGGGCAATTCGCCTATCGGTCGTCGCCGCCAGGAACCGCCAGACGAGCTCACCGTCCGACGCTCGCAGGCAATATACATATCCGTCTCTTGAGCCTACAAGCACCATCCCTCGATAGACCGTTGGAGGCGAGTCGATTCGACCGTTCGCAGTAAAGTGCCACATCACTTTGCCACTTGCCGTATCCAATGCGTATAGGGCGTGCGCGTCCGGCTTGGCAACAAACACCTTGCCGCCGGCAGCCACCGGAGCTGTCAGCGTGCCCTTTAGCGTGACTTTCCAATTGATCGCCACGTTGGAAGGAACGCGCGTGCGGGTCGTACCGCTGCGAGATGCATCGTGGCGGTACGTTGGCCAGTCACTCCTGGAGCCGGATTTAGTACCAGTTACCGATCCGTAAGCGGGGCCCTTCTCAAGGCGTCGTTGGTCAGCGATAGCTTTGGGGGCATCATCCTGTCCAGCCTTCACTGCCGCGTATCCCAGGAACTTCGAGCCGGGTTGACAGAAACACTGGTCCGGCGGGACATACAACATGCCGTTGGATGGCATCATCCCGTACTTGCATGCACCGCGAAGCCAGTTGTTCTGGCCGTGGTTGTCACCCTGGAAGTCAAGGAACTCGGCACCTTCGTAGGAGCTGATCAGATATCTGACGGTTGCCTTGTTGCGATAGCAGCGATGATGATGTTCCGGACTTCGCAGGTTGTTGACGAGGATGCGTTTCTTCTCCTTGCCAGAGCGAAGGTCCCAACCGATGACCAGCGAATTCGGGCTTTTGCGTACTACCTTGCCGTCGTCATCCACGCTGAGCATCCCTCGCCAAACCAGTCCATCGACTACGAACAGGTCGTCCCCTTCGCCCCCGCCGATTGGCGGGACGGTTTTCTGCCAGAGCGACTTACCATCCGTCGCATCATAGGCGGCGACGAACCTTCCACTTTGCATAACAACCACATCATCGACGGTAAGCAATGTTTTCGGTGCGGTTAGCTTCGGTTGAATCTTCCAAAGCTGTCGGCTGGTCTTCAAATCCAGTGCGACCAAATCTTTCCCGCTCAAATAGATGATGCGTCCATTGTCAATCGCCAATGCCAGAGGCCGTATCGGAGCGATTTGCTTGTCCCAGAGCACCTTTGTCGTCCGGCCGTGGACAGCAACCAGTGCCGCTCCAGTTACATCTTTCGCTCCTCTGCGTTTAGCAATGCCTTCCAGTCCTTGTCGAGTATAGATGAGAACGATGCCGTCACTGACCAGTATCTCACTCGTGCCCCGCGTCGCTTCAACCGTAGTAATGATATCACCTGTGGCTGCATCCAGGATCGACATGGGTGCTTTGTAGCGAAGAGTTGTGTAGAGCCGGTCGCCGTCGGCCACAATTCGACGCTGGTTCTCGGCAGGCACGTCGGTTCGCTTGCCGCGTAACGTGGTCCAGTCTTTGCCCTCGTATTGCTCAGGGCTCCACTCGCGCCAGCCCCAGGAATCGAGCGGTCGCTTCCAAAGCAGCTTGCCATTGAAAGCGTCTCGGCAAACAAGCGACCAACGGTCAGGCAGACGCTCATCAGTGATGCCTATGAGCCCTTCGTCGAAGAAGTAGAACAGTCGGCCGGCGGCCGAGACGGGCGACTGAATCCCCGATGGTGTCTCATGGCTTCGAAGCCACAGCGGCGGAGCAACCCACTGGAGACTTCGAGGTGGTCCAACGACAGAATCGTTGGCAACCGCATTATTGCTTGCGTCATGCAGGAAATGAGTCCACTGGTCAATATTGCCGGGCCAGGCTTTGACGATCTTTTTCCAGTTGCCATTGCGCCAAACGCAGGCCACTCCTCCGGGAGCCAGGACTCGCATCACCTCGTCCCTGGAGACCTTGCCCGCATCCTGCACGACAATCAGGTTGATTAGATTATCCGTGTACGGAAGCACCGACCCCGAATACCGCTCAACAGAGACCGGCCCGTAGATGCCCTGCGCCTGGATATAGCTTCTCGCCTCGGCAACCTTGGCCGGGTCTGCTTCGAGTCCATGAATCGTATAGTTATCACTGACACGCAGGGCCGCCGTCAACTTCCCGTTACCACAACCAAGGTGGACTACGATGCCACCTTGTACGCCGGTGGTATCGAGAATCTCTTTGGCCCGCGTCATCGCATCATTCTTGTTTGCTTGGGCTGTGCCAGCCAACAGGCAAACAGCCAGCAGTACCGGTATCCACGACTCTATTGCAAGATAGCGTTTCATTTTACAAGACCCCTTTCTGTCTAAATATTCATGCAGACTGCCTAATGATACAACATTATAACATTATTTCTTGAAATTTCAAGCCCTTATGATATATTACAAACAGTTAGAATTTTCGGCGCCCGTAGCTCAATTGGATAGAGTCGCGGACTTCGAATCCGAAGGTTGCAGGTTCGAGTCCTGCCGGGCGCGTTTGTGTAAGTAATTGGCTGGTTGTCCCCCCGAAAAACCTCATCCAATGGGAATACGAGATTCAGAACCGATGAAATCTATGAAACGTTGATCGAAGTCGTGGAGGTGAGTGGATTGCCAAGAGCCTTTCTCGCACAGCAGACCGGGGAATCGGCAGGCAATATTGACACAACTATCAAAAAACTTCTTCACTGACCTATGCAGCTATGTGGACATATCTGTGATGCAAACCTCCGAGTACAGGGATGGAGATGAGTTTACTTGGGCCTGAAATCTGTGGTTGTTTCGTTTGGGAAATAGGAGGTCGACCACCTTTTCTACGCGATTTCCATCGCCAGAAATACCGGAAAACTGAAGTATGCCATTTCTTGACCGTAGCGGGCTGCATCAGACAGACAATATCTTCCCATTTGTCCAGCGATTTTGAGAGCACAACCCAGAGCAAGCGAAAACCTGCATTGAATCGTGGCCGTGGGTGTTTCTTCGAAGCGATCTGGTGCTTACAAGCGGCAAGCTGGCTTTCGACTGCCAGCAGTTTGGCAGCCAATACCGCCCTGGAACAAAGGATAGCCCGCAGGAAAGTCAGACCATATCGAAACGCCTCGCAAGCACAAACAAGAAGGTTACAGAGGTTCGTCAGAAGGTTCTTTGTGGCATTCATGCCGCCAAGATAATACAATTAGTTGCACGAAGCAAGTTTACGTAAGTTCTTTAATGACAAGGTGGACGAGGTTATTCGGGTGGACACTCCTTTTTAGTCCGAAAACAAAGTTTTTGTATCTCATCTCATCTCATCTCATTTTACCTTGATTGTCAAATTACGATAAAAACACTAAGGCTTTATATGAAAACGACCGAAATGAACAAAGGCTGAGACTTGTCCTTAGCATCCGCGAATTAGAAAGAACTGTGTAGACAGCAACGTAGCGACACAGAGCTTATATAGAAAATTTTAGATGAAAGGTTACATTATGAATGAGGAAAATAAATGTCTAAGATGTGGTGGAACAAATGTCAAGCCCGGTGTGCTCCAATCCACTGGGAAAATCTATGCTCGTCCCAACAACGCTAAATTAGAAACGTACCTCAAGACCGGAGTTCTTGTTAATGTAAACATTTGTTTTGATTGCGGTCATGTAGAAATGGTTGTAGTCCCGGATAAACTAAAGTCGATCATGCAAGCATGTTAACTACAATCGGATTTACCCAGTAGGTTCATTCAAATTCACGTTCGAACCGAAGCAGGGCCCTTTCTGAGTTTACTGATCCAACTCTCGGCGACTTGACAGCTACCTGGCGGCCGGTACTAATTTGAACGGCTCGCCAGGTCCGCCCTTGTCCGGCCTCCGCTACCTTCTCTACGATTTCGTAACCCTCTATCCGAAGAGAGGATTCTGAGAGACCAGTCACATCGCTCGGTGAATCTGCTTATGTCATGGTCAATCGTCGTAAAACGTTGCCAAACACCTATCTGGAACTTGTCGAGTGTCAAGACAGTTCATGCAGATTATTAAGACATAGCAAAATATTCGCTCCGGTTCATTTATTGAATTGGAACTCCACATTACTTCGGGTTCATTGTCCGACTGGAACTCAGAGCGTTAAAAGTCTACTGTATATCATATATATAATGCATCCCACCCAAAGACGGGCATTGCCTGTTCAGTATTACATGCTAAAGAAGCTTCTCATCGAATTTACTGTCTGTCTTCCACATGGCTGACATTGTCGAGACCATCTTCCTGGCCACAGAATGTTTGGCATTGGCAGGCGTTATTCCATTTGAAAGCATCCTTTCATAATAATCCTTGAAAGCGTTATCTTTGTGCCTTATGGCACTGGTCGCAGCGCCTATTGCTACCGTAGGTGCTGGCTAAATCTCAGCTATCATTTATTCGCGAGGTACTACTCGCTTAATTAACGAACCTCAACTGCCATGTGACTTCTAAGTTCTTCCAGCCGCTCAGTAGGATTACTCAGGCCACCGATAATGGTGTAAACTCTTAAGGAGTCTCTGCCATCTTCGTATATCCCGCGGTGGATTGTAGCCTTGCCGGTTATCTCTGACAAGACGTCAAATGCATAGTCGATGTTATCCTGTAAGCCTTTAGCGTTAGCCATCAGTCTCCTACCGCCGACAGCTATACAACCAGCCACTTTGGAGGATGTTAAATCGAACCCATCGGCGAGCAGTGTCTTCTCGAGGTTCTTTTTCACTGCCTCTGACAGTGAGAACTTATCGCTGAATTTAGTTACTTTGGTCAGGCCCATTATCGCACATCCGCCGGACTCCATAATGCTGTGATAATCTACAGGGTCGAACGAAGTATACTGGCTGCTCAAGGCGCTGAGCTTGTTGAAAATATCAAACAGACCTGCGATAGTGTTGTTGATGCTGGGCCAGAATGACCTTACTGTCATTCCCGGATACATCTTGTTGATCTTGTCGTTGTCCACAATGATAAGAGGCGATATCTTTCCTAAGGTGGCCATTTGACTTAACTCCCAGGCCGCTTTATATGCGTTTTCAGCGACCAGCGGCGAAGTGGCTTCACCTACAGTGGGTAAAGTCATAATGACACCCACATTTTTGTTTGGATTGCTCAGGCCAATATACCGCGCATATCTTTTGGCAATCTCAATCAATCCAACAACGCTGCCGCTGCCGGTACCACCACCAGCTCCGAAGCAAACCATAATATGGTCAACTTGAGAGCCGAATGTCTGCCTGGTAAGGTGCAGAATATCTTGCTGATACTGCTGGACGGCTTCTTTGCCTCTTTCCATATCCTTGCCGGCGCCCTTCTCACCTATGTTCATTAAGAACTTTTGATTCTTCGGAATATCGAGCAAATCTAAATCCTGGTGAGTAGTATTCACAGCCAGAACCTTCCTATAACCCAGGTCATAGAAAGACTTCAATAGTCTTCCACCGCACTGACCTGCACCAATCCATGCATAGCGGGTAGAACCCTTGATCTTGTCCACAACACCAGGATATTGCTCAATATTCGGTTCATATTGCTCCAAAGCCAGAGTGGGCAGCAGCCAGGCGGTAAAATCAAATTCGCCTTTTGCTCTTAATGGGCTGCGTCTTTGAGCGACTTTCTTCGTGGTTTTTCCGGCTGCCTTATCTTTCGGGGTTACGTGTTTCTTAGCTGCCCGGCGTTTTGATGTGACGGTCTTTTTGGTGGCCTTTGAGGCAGGCCTTTTTTGGGTTGCCTTGGCCTTTGCCCCTGTTTTTCTTTTAGCTGATGTTTTTGCCATTTTTCATTTCTCCTGAAACTAACTTAAACAATTCTTTTCATTAAACTTTTCTTCGACTGTTCTCGCTGAACACCGCCCCCGGCCATCTGAAGCGGCATAACCGCTTATCGACTTACTAACTGTAGCGTATAACTTCTTTCTTGTTTTCTTGTTTTTTTCGTTGCTGAGACGCTCCCCCGCTATTAACCCCCCTGGAGATAAAATCCAGACCCATTTTTCAGCTCAAAATTTGGCGGTATATGACTGAGAATCCGGACTTTTTTGCGTTGTCGAACTTGCTTTGCGGCATTTTGCCTTGCTTCTTTGCCAGGAATAGCCGAAACGGGC
>Ga0209979_1001170_pt1 | contig 30129 bp, 27 predicted proteins | sample AnhtaG_FD_183114 | JGI IMG/M metagenome (GOLD analysis project Ga0209979, IMG submission 183114) | Deep subsurface microbial communities from Anholt, Denmark to uncover new lineages of life (NeLLi) - Anholt_01485 metaG (SPAdes) (version 2) | ecosystem: Environmental > Aquatic > Marine > Oceanic... | reverse complement strand
GAGCGTGGCCATGAATTTCGTCTTGGCCATGGGGCTCAGCGGCGCTCTGGCCGGGCTAGCGGGGGCTAATGAGGTTCTAGGAGTGACTCACTTCGTTGGCGGGGGTTTCTCCCCGGGCTACGGCTTCGACAGCATCGCCCTGGCCCTTCTGGGAAAGAGTCACCCCGTTGGCGTGGTCCTAGCAGCGCTCTTGTTCGGTACCCTTCGCGCTGGAGCAACGAAGATGCAGATGTTAGGGATCCCCATCGATATCATCCAGATACTCCAAGCGACGATTATAATGTTCATCGCCGCCCCGGCCCTGGTTCGCCTCATCTACCGCATCAAGGCGGAGCGGGAGATCGAGGTAGTCTTCACCCGGGGCTGGGGAGGGTAAGGATGGGACCTAGAAAGGATAAGAATCGGTGACTGTCGCCGTGCGTCGCATTTCGAGGGGTGTATTCCAGCGAGAGCGGGTCATGGGGCTTCTCTTCGCCCTTCTGGGTCTGGCCATAATCGCCCTCTTCGGCCCCAGCGCCGAGCCGGGGCAACAGGCCACCTTTGTCCTCAACTTCGGCCAAGCAGGCCAGACTACCCCCATCCCCGACCTAGTGCTCCCTGTGCGAGGAACTGTCTACCTCCTGGGTCTCCTGGCTCTCTTTCTAGCAGGCTTCCAACTTGTCCGCGCCTTCAAGGCCACCAATCTAATCCTGGGGGTGATCATCTTTCTCTCCATCCTCGCCTTCCTGATATGGGCCACTCGCGGAAAGTCGTTCAACCTTACCGCTATGCTGGGTCACATGCTTGTGCGGGGAGCCCCCATCGCGCTAGGGGCGCTCAGTGGTATATGGTGCGAGCGCTCGGCGGTGATCAATATCGGCATCGAGGGGATGATGCTCGGCGGCGCTTTCACCTCCGTGGTAGTGGCCAGCATCACCGGCAACCTATATCTGGGGATGTTAGCCGGCGTTCTCACCGGAGGAGTCTTGGCCGCCTGGTTGGCCGTTCTCGCCATCCGCTTCAAGGTGGACCAGATAGTGGCGGGCGTAGTGATCAATATCTTCGCGGCCGGAGCGACCAGTTTCCTCACTGCCCGCATATTAGTGGAAAACCAAGCCCTCAACGCCTCGGGAACCTTCCGGCCCATCGCTATTCCTCTTCTCTCCCGCATCCCCGTCCTCGGACCCATCTTCTTCGAGACTAATATAATAATCTATTCTATGCTGCTTCTCGTGGTGGTAACACATATCATCCTCTTCTACACCCGTTGGGGACTGCGTAGCCGAGCGGTGGGCGAACACCCCCTGGCTGCCGATACCCTGGGCATAAACGTTCTCCGCACCCGCTATATAAATGTCATCATTGGGGGCATGATCGCTGGTCTGGGCGGAACCTATTTCACCCTCGGTTCCGCGGGCCGCTTCGACGAACTGATGACCGCGGGGAAGGGGTTCATCGGCCTAGCGGCTATGATCTTCGGCAAGTGGGCCCCCTTTGGCGGCTTCGCCTCCTCCCTCATCTTCGGCTTCGCCGACTCCCTTCAGGTGAAACTGGGCATCTTAGGGGTGAACATCCCCTATACCGCTGAGCCCTTACCGTCGGAGATCCTCCTCATGGCTCCCTACCTGGCCACCATGATCGTCTTGGCTGGCGTGGTGGGGAGGGCGATCCCCCCGGCCGCCGATGGCCAACCCTATGAGAAGCAATAACCCCCCTCTCGCCCTAGGCGGAAGTCTGAGATGAGCGGAAAATTGAAACTTTGGCTACTAGAACTGCGGGCTCCCTTCTTCACCGCCTCCATCGTTCCCGTGGTCCTGGGAGCGGTCATCGCCTGGCAGAGAGGGGGTATCTTCCACGGGGGGTATTTCCTCTTGACCCTCCTGGGAGGGGTGCTTCTCCACGCTGGCACCAACGTGGCCAACGACTACTTCGACCATCTGAACAGAACCGATGAGATCAATATCGAATTCGTAAGCCCCTTCACCGGGGGCAGCCGGATGATTCAAGAGGGTCTATTAACCCCCCGGGAGGTGATCACCGAGGCTCTCATCCTCTTCGCTCTGGGCAGTCTAATCGGTCTCTATTTAACCTGGGCTCGGGGACCAGCCGTCCTTCTTTTGGGGCTCATCGGCCTCTTCTCTGGCTTCTTCTATACCGCGCCCCCCATCTATCTAGCCAAGTGGGGCATCGGCGAGTTCTTCGTGGGGCTCAACTTCGGCCTCCTCATGACCTTGGGTTCTTACTATGTACAGACCCGATCCCTGGCTTGGGAGCCTGTAGTGGCTGCCATCCCCGTAGCTTGCCTGATCGCCGCCGTCTTATGGATAAACGAATTCCAAGACACTCCTGCCGACCACGCGGTGGGGAAAGACACTCTGGTAGCGAGACTGGGGAGAAGGAGGGCGGTAACCGGTTATATCTTTCTCGTGGTCACCACATATCTCTCCATATTCTTAGCCGTAGCCTTAAGGGTTATCTCCCCCTTCACCCTCCTGGCTCTCCTTACCCTTCCTCTCGCTTGGAAGGCTATAGGCGTCGCTCGTCTCCATTACGATGATCACCAGCGGCTCACCCCGGCCAACGCGACCACTATACAGATCCATATGGTGACCGGGCTCCTCCTCATCTTGGGTTACCTCCTCGATAAGGTGATCTAGATCTTTCCGCCTCCATAATAATGATCAAACTCCACGCCACTCCTGAAGAGAAAGCCCGCTATGTTCACCATATGTTCGCTCGCATCGCTAGCCGTTACGACCTGACTAACAGGGTGCTCTCCTTGGGACAGGATCTGGGCTGGCGAAAAAAAGCGGCTCATCTTGCCCTTTCACCTCCCCAAGGCAGGGTTCTCGATCTAGGCAGCGGCACCGGAGAGATGGCTCTGCTCCTGGCCCAAGAGGGCTCTTATCGAGTCACGGCCTTGGATTTCTCCTCGCCCATGTTGGAGTTGGGGCGCCAAAAGGCCAAGGCTAGCAGCCTCTCTATCGACTTCCTGATAGGGGATGCCCTATCGCTGCCTTTCTCAGATCATCTCTTCGACCGCCTCATCTCCGCTTTCGTCCTGCGCAACCTGAAGAGTATCCCCCAAGGCCTAGCCGAGATGTGGCGTGTAGTGAGGTCGGGAGGGTACGTCATCTCCCTGGAACTCTTCAAACCTCAAGGTAAGGCAATCCGCCCCCTCTACGATCTCTATCTCAATCGCCTGGCACCCCTCTTGGGCCAACTCATCACTGGTGATGGTGAGGCTTATCGGTACTTGCCCCTTTCCATCGAGGGGTTCTCAACTCCCCAGAAACTGGCCCAGGCTATGGAGAGAGCCGGCCTGGTGGAGGTGGAATATTTCTTCTCTACCCGGGGCATAGCCGCCATCCATAGGGGACGCAAACCCTAGCCGGTTCTTGCCTTCCTCGAAGAATGTGATATAATTCTGGCAACCTAGGGAAGGAGAGGAGTTTCATGAAGAAGAGCGTTCCCCTGGCTTTGTTGGTCTTGCTAGCGGTTCTGGGCTGCTCTCTTGGCGACCTCGTAGGCCAAGCCCCTGCTCCGACGGCAACACCCACCCGAACGTTAAAGCCTACCTTTACCGCCATACCCACCGATACCCGTACACCGGTGGCCACCGATACCCCTACGCCTACCGATACCCCTACACCTACGGAGACCCCCACCGATACGCCCATACCCACCCGTACTCCCACATCACCTCCCACTGTCACGCCAACTCCCAAACCTCCCACTGCCACGCCCACGCCTAAGCCACCCACCCCCACTCCCAAACCAGCCTATGAGTTTCTGTACGAACAAGGGAGTATGCAACAGGCCCTCAACTGTGACACCATCTATGTCGAAGGGTTCGTTATAGGCCAGGGAGGTGCACCGGTCCCCAACGCAAGAGTCCGTCTTCGCTTCTTCGACAACACCACTCACGACCTTACCGGAGGCGACGGCAAGTTTGGGTTTTCTCCCTATGGGAACTACATTAACAACCCCCACCTTTTCCATGCCGAGGTCACTTTCTTGGTTGACGTCGTGGACGACCAGGGTAACCTCCGCTCCGATACCCCGCAAATCGACTTTGTCGATTGTGATGTGTACGGCCAGTTCACCAACATCAGGTTTATATATCAGTATTAAGCCCGTCTTGGCCAGAGAGATAATTAAGACAAGGACGCTCATTAGTGAGCGTCCTTGCTCTCTCTTGAGGGTTTGCGACGGTTTGTTCCGTGAAGTATAATCGACCTACCATCTAAAGGGAGAAACCGATATTGAGATCGCGAGCCTCCATCCTGGGCTACACCCTCCTCTCCATTATCTTGGCTAGCCTCTTGATACTCTTTCGCGGCTCCACCAATAACTTCCTCCGCAATTGGACCGGGGAGGAGAGTTTCAAGGAACAAGTTAAGGGGCTGGGGGCTCTCCTTTTGATCCGCCTCACCCATGCCCCTCCAGAGACGGCCCCTTACGCACCCATCGCCCAGGTGAGCCTTAACCCCTATGCTGTCAACACCTTCCTAGAGCAGGAGGTAGAGGAAGCGAAGATCAGGCGCTCTCTTCAGATGATTAGGGATGCCGGCTTTCATTGGATACGCCAGCAGTTCCCCTGGGAGGATATAGAGATCCATGGAAAGGGGGATTTCCAGGACCGCCGCACCCAACCTCCCAAGTCGGCCTGGGAGAAATATGACCGCATAGTGGAGTTGGCCCAGGAATACGGTTTGGAGATAATCGCCCGGCTGGATAACCCCCCTGCCTGGAGCCGAACAAAGGGGGACGCTCTTGGCACTTTCGCCCCCCCGGATGATCTGAACGACTTCGGGGATTTCGTCTACGCCGTGGTCAGCCGATACCGAGGGCGGATCAAATATTATCAGATCTGGAACGAGCCGAACATCTATCCCGAGTGGGGGGAACAGCCTGTCGATCCCGTGGCCTACACCCAACTCTTAAAGGTGGGCTACACTCGGGCCAAAGAGGCGGACCCAGAAGCGGTGATCATAAGCGCGGGGCTGGCCCCCACCACGGAGATGGGGCCCAAAAACCTGAGCGATCTGGTATTCCTCCAAAAGATGTACGATGCCGGGGCCAAGGGTTACTTCGATATCATCTCCGTCCAAGGGTACGGCCTTTGGACCGGGCCCGACGACCGACGGGTAGACCCTTCCCGAACTAACTTCTCCCGCCCCCTGCTAATTCGGGAGATAATGGTCAGAAACGGAGATGCGGATAAGCCCATCTGGGCAGCGGAGGTGGGATGGAACGCCTTGCCCCAAGGGTTTCCAGGCACGCCGGTCTACGGTCGTGTTGGTGAGGAGTTGCAGGCCCAGTACGCCGTCCGAGCCTATGAGCGAGCCCAGGAGGAATGGCCCTGGATGGGGGTGATGTCTTACTGGTTCTTCAAGCGGGCTGATGATAGGGAGAAGGACCAACCCTTCTACTATTTCCGTTTGGTGGAGCCCGACTTCACGCCCCACCCCGTATATTGGGCTCTAAAAGAGTTGGCCACCAGCCAGCCAGTAGTGGGACTGGGGTACAAGCAAGAGGACCACTGGGCTCTGACCTATGGAGGTCGTTGGGAGATCGAGTTCGACGAGAGCGCCTCCCTGGGCGCCTACCGAGTCGGTTTCCCTGAAGATACCCTCTCCTTCACCTTCCGAGGCACAGACCTATCCCTTATAGTGGTCAAGGATGAGCGCTCCGGCATCTTAGAGGCCGTCGTAGAGGGTCAAAGAGGGGGATATGACCTCTCCAACCCCCGGAGGCAATACCAGGTCGAGGTGCCGATAGTGGAAGGGCTGGCCGATGGCGAGCACCAGGTGGAGATCACCGTGGTCAGCGACCAAGTGGCCATCGACGGCTTATTAGTCCGCCGCACCTCTGCCTACCTCATACGCCGCTCCCTCGGCTTCTTCACCGTTGCGGCTCTGCTCGCCATCCTAGGGTACTTATTATGGTCTCGTCCAAGAGAAATCTAGCCCTTTTATGCGCCATCCTTTTCCTGGCCCTCGCCCTCCGCTCCTTCCGACTCGATGGCCAGAGCCTCTGGTCCGATGAGGGGGTCAGCGTGGCTCTGGCCCAGCGCGATCTCGCTACCATCGCCCAGGACGCCGCCCACGATATCCACCCCCCTCTCTACTACTACCTCCTCCATTTCTGGGTTCGCCTCTTTGGAAGTAGCGAGATAGCAGTGCGTTCCCTCTCGGTTCTCTGCGGCCTCCTCCTCGTCTTTTTCACCTATCTATTAGGAATAGCCCTTTTCGATGATAGAGTGGCTTTAGTCGCCTCCTTCCTCGCCGCCCTCTCCCCCCTTCAGATCTACTACTCCCAAGAGACGAGGATGTATATCCTCGTGACCCTTCTAGGAGCCATATCCCTCCTTCTCTTTCTGAAGTTCGCCAGGGCGGCGAGGGAGGAAGATGCGGCTAGCCTCTGGCCCACCGTCGCTCTTAATACTTTCTTCATCACCTTGGCCCTCTACACCCATTACTTCGCCTTCACCATCTTTCTAGTGGCCAACGTGGCCTACGCTCTTTGGCTCCTCCTCACCCCTTCCGCCCGGAAATGGCGTGCCCTTGCCCTCTGGAGCCTGAGCCAACTCTTGGTCATCCTCCTCTACCTCCCCTGGCTCAACTTCGCTAGGGAGCAACTTCGCACCTGGCCGGCTATCAGCCAACCTATAAGCCTCGGGTTTCTTGCTCCAGAGGTTTTGCGCATCTTTAGCCTGGGCCTCTTCGCTCCGATGGGGCCTCTGGCCTTCGGCTTCCTGGTCATGGCGCTCTTGGGGCTGATTCCCAAAAGAGAGGGAAACGAGGGCTACGCCATCGCCTTTGCCCTTACCTATCTCCTCCTCCCACCTCTGGTCATCTACCTTCTCTCCCTAAGTCGCCCCCTATATAGGCCCAAACTCCTCCTCGTAGCCACGCCAGGCTACCTCCTCCTCTTAGCCCGGGGGGTGAGCGGGGTCTGGATGGAGAAGGTTCGTATCCGTGACCTAGTTAGCGGCATCCTGCTTCTTTTCATAACCTTGGCCAGCGGCTTCTCCCTCCACGGCTACTTCTTCGACCCCCGATACGCCAGGGACGATTATCGAGGCCTGGCCCGATATATCACCGCCACCGGCAAGGAGGGGGACGCCATCCTTCTCAACGCCCCCGGCCAGATCGACATCTTCTCCTATTACTATAAAGGCCCGCTCTCCATCTACCCCCTTCCAGGAGAGCGCCCCCTCGATGAAAGAAAAACGGAGCCAGCCCTGGAAGAGATAACCGCCAAACATCCCCGCCTTTTCGCCCTCTTCTGGGCCACTCAGGAGAGCGACCCAGCCCGCTTCATAGAGGGATGGCTCGATAGACGGGCTTTCAAGGCTTTGGATCTCTGGTATGGGAATGTTCGCCTGGCCCTCTACGCCATCCCCCACCTCCCCCTCTCCGAGGAGATCCAATACCCAAGGGAGGTTCTATTGGGAGATCGGATCCGATTTCTGGGTTATAACCTATTGAATTCTGAGGTGGAGGCTGGCGACATCTTGCCCCTCACCTTCTTTTGGGAAGCCTTGGAGCCGGTGGAGCAACGGTATAAGGTCTTCATCCACCTCCTAGACGCCCAAGATCATATCGTGGGGCAGAGGGATGGGGAACCCGGAGGGGGAGCCAGGATAACTACCACTTGGCAAGAGGGGGAGACGATAGCCGACAACCACGGGCTCCTCATCCTGCCCGGCACCCCACCGGGAGAATACAGGGTGGAGATGGGCATCTACAGCCTTCGATCTGGCGAACGGCTACCCACAAAAGAAGGGGAGGAAGAGCCAAGCAACCGGATTTTGCTGTTGCCTATTCGAGTCCTAAAGCCCAAAACCCCACCTCCCTTGGAGGCCCTCCAGATGGAGCATCGCCTGGAGATCGACTTTGGCCCTTTGAGCCTCCTGGGCTACAACCTATCGAAACTAGGCTTCGAACATGACCCTCAAGCGCCACTCTATCCAGGCGACACCTTACACTTGACCCTCTTCTGGCAAGCCAGAGAGAAACCAAAATCCGAGATCTTACTGACGATACAATTGGCGGACTCCCGAGGAGAGGCCGTGACTAGGCGAGAGACCTCCCCGGTAGAGGGAGGGTATCCCCCTACCGCCTGGGAGCAAGGGGAGATCGTGCGGGGCCAGCACTACCTCCTCATCCCTTCCCCATCGCCTCCGGGCAGATACCGACTCCTCCTTCGGGTTAAAGACGCTCAGGGTAAGCAGATGAAACCATCGCCCCTCTTCTTGGAACCCCTCGCTCTAGGGTAGAAAAAGGCTACGAGTTTCTGGTCTCGTAGCCTTAGCCTCTTCGCCTTTCTCGCCTAGAGGTTTCGGACGAAATCAACCACGCCCCGCCAACAAGCCGTGGGGCTATTAGACCCTTCATTGTTAAACTGGATCATGCCTATATCAGAGATCCTTTTGCCACTGGCATCGACTACCCAGACATAGTAGGTCCCGGTTTCGCCCTTTGGGCGAAAAGGATGGAGATAGTACCCAGACCTTGTAGGGTCGGTGCCCGTAACATAGTCTGCCGCTCCTGGTGCATCGGGAGCCCACGAGAGCCTCACCGTTACCCCATTCTTCGGGGCACCGCTCTCGTAGACCGTTCCCTCAATGAATTTATCGCCAGAATGGTAGCAGCCCACGTTGGCCGTATGGTAGTCAAAGGCCGGCGTAGGCGTGGGTATAGGGGTGAAGGTCGGTGTATTTGTGGGCGTGGGAGGCACCGGCGTGGCCGTGGGAGGAGGAGAGGTGGGGGTAGGAGGCGCCGGAGTGAAGGTAGGGGTGAAGGTCGGCGTAGGACTGGCCGGAGGGACTACTCGAGTATTCGTTGGGGTAGCGGCAAGAAGTGGGGTGGGCGTATCGGTGAGAAGAGGCGTGAACGCGGGCGTCTTAGTGGGCGTAGGGGTGGCTACAGCCACCTCCGGAGGAGTCAAATAGACCTGCCGGAGAAGCAGGAAGAGGGTGACGAAGATGAAAGCGTTAAGGAAAAAGAGAATCAACACTATGCTCCACTGTCTCCTGTTCATAGGGTTCCCTCCTCTAGGGCAGGATCAGAACCTGCCCCTCATAGATGATATCGGGGGCCTCCAACTCATTGAGCCCGGCCAGAGCCTCCACCGTAGTTCCATACCTTTCCGCGATCTGGCTAAGGGTCTCACCCGCTTCCACGAGATGGCTCCTCACTGCGGTAGGTGTACTTGTGGGGACCGGCGTATTAGTGGGCGAAATAGTGGCCGCGAAAGCGACCGTCGGAGAGGGAGCCTGGGTAGGTGTGAAAGTAGGCTTCGGTGTCCTGGTAGAGAGGGGAAGGGGCTCCCTATCCCCAAGCGTTCCCCCCAGCGTACTAAATGTCAGGTAGTTGGAGAGGAGAAGAACGATCACTATGCTCCATTCCCGGCCTCGCAGGAAAGCCCTTTTCCCCAAAAGACGACCCAACTTCTCCCACTCCAGAACCGACCCTGATTAGTTGCTATTATACCACCTCCCTTTAGGGGTGGCAATCGCCCAATCTTCCTACTTGAGCCGCTTGTCTCCCCCGCCCCTCCAGGCTATAATTCCAAGGTGATGCTCAAAGTATCCCTCATCACCACTGTCAAAAACGAAGCGGACTCCATGGAGAGGCTTCTAGAATCCCTCCTCGCTCAATCGAGGAAACCGGAGGAGGTGATCATCGTCGATGGGGGCTCCACCGATGGAACGCTGGAGGTTATCTGCGCCTACCAGGGGAAACTCCCCCTCAAACTCATAATAGGTGAGGGGTTTAACATCTCCCAGGGGCGGAACGCGGCCATCGCCCAAGCCCAGGGAGAGATCATCGCCTCCACCGATGCCGGGGTGAGGTTGGATCCCGATTGGCTCAAACATCTTCTTTTACCCTTTGAAGAGGATGACTCCATCGATGTGGTGAGCGGGTTCTTCCTCCCGGATCCCCAATCTCTCTTCGAGATAGCCTTAGGGGCTACCGTCTTGCCCACCTTGTCGGAGGTAGACCCCCGCCGGTTTCTCCCCTCCAGCCGCTCCGTCGCCTTCCGACGGGAGGCCTGGAAAGGGGTGGGGGGCTATCCCGAGTGGCTGGATCACTGCGAAGACCTGGTCTTCGACTTCAAACTACGTCAGGCCGGCTTCAAATTCCTCTTCGCTCCCCAGGCGGTGGTCTATTTCCGTCCCCGTCCCCACCTAGGCGCTTTCTTCCGCCAATACTACAGATACGCCCGCGGGGACGGCAAAGCCGATCTCTGGCGGAGCCGCCACGCCATCCGCTACCTCTCCTACCTTGTTGCTGGGCCCTTACTTGTTGCCTTGGGCTTCCTTGGCCACCCCCTCTGGTGGGGGGCTCTATTTCTAGGAGCGGCGATCTACCTTTGGACGCCCTATAAGCGGTTGCTCCCCTCGCTCCCCATGCTCAGCCCCCTCGACAGAGTGAAAGCCCTACTCCTCGTCCCCCTAATACGGATTACCGGGGATATAGCCAAGATGGCCGGCTATCCGGTGGGCGTTCTTTGGCGATGGAGGTCTCGTTGACCAAAGGGCAAATCTCTGCTACAATATCTCTCAATGCTCGACCTATCTATCGTTATAGTGAACTATAATACCCGCGATCTCCTGCGGGACTGCTTGCGCTCCCTCTTCGCCAGCGAGGGCGATTTCACCTACCAGGTCACCGTAGTCGATAACCACTCCCGAGACGGGAGCGCGGCCATTGTTCGTCGGGAGTTCCCTCAGGTCCATCTCCTGGAGAACCCGGAGAATGTCGGCTACGCTCAAGCCAACAATCAGGGGCTCAAGAGCCGGAGGGGCCGCTACTATCTCCTCCTCAACCCCGATACGATGCTTCCCCCAGAGGCCCTAAGCGGGATGTTATCCTTTATGGAGGAGCACCCCCAAGTGGGCATCGCCGGCCCCAAACTGATGATGGCCGATGGCAGTTTGGATCTGGCCTGTCGGCGTGGTTTCCCCACTCCCGAGGTCTCCTTCTACAGGCTCAGCGGTCTGAGCAGGCTCTTCCCCAAGAGCAAGCGGTTCGGCCGCTATAACCTCACTTATCTAGACCCCGACCAAGTGGCCGAGGTGGACTCGGTAGTGGGAGCCTTTATGATGATCCGGGGGGAGACCCTGGAAGAGATAGGCTACCTCGATGAGGAGTTCTTCCTCTACGGTGAAGATCTGGACTTCGCTTACCGAGCCAAGAAGGGGGGCTGGAAGGTCTACTATAACCCCCAAGTGAAGGTACTTCATTATAAGAGGCGATCCTCCAGTCAAAACCGAAAGAGAGCCCGATACGAATTTTACCGGGCCATGCACCTCTTCTATCGGAAGCACTACGCAAAGACGACCCCTCTCTGGCTTCACTGGTTGGTGGTGGCCGGCATCCTCTTGCGAGGTGGGACGGCGATGCTGCCAGAGGTTCTCCGACCGTCTGGCGATAGCAAGCAGGTTAGGGAGGCAGCACCGTGAAACGAAGGGCCAACCTCGCCTTCACCATCTCCCTCCTCCTCATCGATCTCTTGATGATAGCCTTAGCCTTCTTCTTCGCCTATCACCTGCGCCTCCGCACCGAGTACCCTCCAGCGGTAAGTATCCCTCCCTTTCCTGGCTATCTAGGGGTGATGGCTATTCAGATCGTGACCGTGGTTACCGCCTTCTTCTTCTACAAACTCTATCATCGTAAGCGGGCTCTCTCCCACATCGATGAGTTCTACTCCCTCTTCGCCGCTTCCTCCGTCGGTACCATCATCGCCGTGGCCTTCAGTTACTTCATCTTGAAGAACAACCCCGACTACCCTCGTCTGATGATCGCCTACACCTGGGTGCTAACCATCCTTCTCACCACCCTGGGTCGTATCACCCACGCCCGGCTACAATGGACCCTCCAAGCCCGGGGCATCGCCGAACAGAGAGTCCTCATCGTGGGCACAGGAGAGGTGGGGCAGATGATCTTTAACGCCATCCGCCGCTCTCCCGGCCTGGGCTACCGAGTGGTGGGCTTTGTGGGAAACGACGCCCCCGCTCCAGACGAGCTCGGCGCCCCTCTATTGGGAACGACCAAGGAACTTGCTCCCCTCATCAAGGAGCATGAGGCAGATGAGGTGATCATCGCTCTGCCCGAGGCCTCTCACGACGAGATCTTGCCCCTTATCTCTGACTGCCGTCAGGAGAGGGTGACCATCAAGGTCTTTCCCGACGTCTTCCAGATCATCGCCTCTGAGGTGAGCGTGGCTGATCTGGGAGGCCTCCCCCTCCTTACCGTGCGGGATATCGCCCTGCGAGGATGGAAACTGACCCTGAAAAGGGCCATGGATCTCCTGGTCAGCGCCGTGAGCCTAGCACTGCTCTCCCCCTTCATGCTCCTTATAGCCCTAATGATAAGGTTGGACTCTAAGGGCCCCGTCTTCTATGCTCAAGAGCGGATGGGGCTCGATTCGGTGCCCTTCCAGATGATAAAGTTCCGCTCCATGAAGGAGGGCGCGGAGGATGAGACGGGACCCGTTTGGGCTACCAAAGACGATCCTAGAAGCACCAGGGTGGGAGCCTTCCTCCGCCGCTTCTCTCTAGATGAGTTGCCTCAACTGATGAACGTCCTTTTGACAGAGATGAGCCTGGTAGGGCCTAGGCCCGAAAGGCCGATCTTCGTGGAACAGTTCAAGCAACTGGTCCCCCGCTATATGGAACGACACCAAGAGAAGGCGGGGCTGACGGGGTGGGCCCAGGTAAACGGGCTCCGAGGCGATACCTCCATCGTCGAGCGGACCAAGTACGACCTCTACTACATCGAAAACTGGTCCATACTCTTCGATATCAAGATAATCCTCAAAACCTTCCTCTTGATCTTCACAGATCGTAACGCCCACTAACAGGGCGCCTCAAAGGCGAGCACCGTGTCAAGTCAAATGAAAATGTTACTGAAAGGAGGTTATTGGTTCAAATAATAATGTTACCGAAGCGCCCTCTCCTTTCAGCATCTGAATTGGTTGCGATAGTGTCTGATAGACATCTTCTGTCACACCCGGCTTGGCACCAGGCAAGTTGAAGATGTAGTCTATTTGGTCGTAGATGTCTCGCCGTAGTTTTCGTGGGTTTACCTGATCTCTAAGGGATAGGAGCTCCTCCTTTCGCCGTTTGGAGATTGCATCGGTTTCACAGAGGCGATCGAGAGGGGTGCGAGCCTGGTCGTACCGCCGTTTGACCCGTGGGGGTTGGCCATCTCTTGAGACGATGATCTTCTCCATTACGCGCATGACGGGCTGGAAGAAGTTGTAATGGAGCCACATCTTGTCATAGAGTTGGTTGAGGGCATTGGTTTGGGCGACGGAGTCGAGCCGATCGTAGCCTAGATAGGCCCGCACCAGGGTTGATTGCTTCTGTTCGACGAAGCGATTGTCGTTCTTCTGGTAGGGCCTGTTCCGGGAGAGCTGCAGATCTACTATGGCATCCTTCCAGGAGCGGACCAGGTGGTCATTGAAGAACTCGCTCCCGTTGTCTGGATGGAGTTCCAAGATAGGGAATGGCAGGCGGGTCAAGATACGGCGGAAACCATCTTTCATGACCAGGTAACTGCGCCCCAGCACGGCTACTCTCTCGCTCCAGCCAGTAGCCACATCGATCATTTGGATGGTATGGATGTACTCCCCAGAAGCGCTGGGGCCACAATGATGGACCAGGTCCACTTCGAAGTGGCCTGGTTGTTGTTCGTTCCAGGCGATTCGTTTCATGGGGACGTCTCGGGTTACTTTATTGCCCCTGGAAGGTCTTCTGCGTCCTTACAGGATCCCGAGGGAAGGTAGACGGGGCTCGTCTTGCCGGATGCGCTTGAGGATTCGTTTCACAGTTGAGACGCTGATCTGGCTCAACTGATCCAATAGACGGTGGGAGGTTTCCAATTCGCCGTGGTGAGCCAGGTGAGTAGCCATCCATACCAGGTTGGGTTGTAGACGCTCTGCACAGATGTGATCGAAACTCTCGGAGATAACCCGCAGTGCATCGTCGACTTCAGGGCCATATTTACGACCACGGTGCTTACGGCGGGGCTTGCGTTTTAGGTCGCTAGAGATGAGACGGATCAGGCTCTTGCGGTGCAGGCCGGCTATTACTTCCATCTCGTCCAGCAGCCATCCCCGCTCGAGCTTACTGGCTTTGAGATATCGCTTTTTGATCAGTCGTAGATACTTCCTGCGTTCGTTTATGGTCATCTGTTCTTCGTTGGGCATAGCTCCCTTTCGGTAACATTTTTATTTGAGCGAACTATACCCTTTTGGTAACATTTTACGTGAGTGAATACGAGCACTTGACAGAGAGAGGAATTCGTGGTATCATTTTTTAGCACTCTAATGAAGAGAGTGCTAATTCCTTGTGGAATGTCTAGATGCTGACGGAGAGACAGAAGACTATATTGGATCTGGTGGTGAGAGGGTATATCGCTACCGTCGTTCCGGTAGGCTCTAAGGCGCTGGTAGGGCGACCGGGCTTGAATGTAAGTTCGGCTACCATCCGCCACGAGATGGCTTCCTTGGAGGAGGCGGGGTATCTGACTCACCCTCATACCTCAGCCGGGCGGATGCCCACGGAGAAGGGGTATCGCTACTTCGTGGAGCATCTGATGGAGGAGAGAGCGCTATCCGGAGAAGAACAGCGTATGATCCGCCATCAGTTCCATCAAGCGCGAATGGATCTAGATCAATGGCTGAAACTCTCGGCCGCCATCTTGGCTCGCAGCGCGCGGAACGCGGCTCTCGTCACGGCGCCTAAGGCCGCTCGCTCTCAGCTAAAACATCTGGACCTCATCTCTGTGGGCGAGTCGGTGGTCCTCTTACTCCTGGTTTTCCATGAGGGCAGCCTGAGGCAGGAGATCCTCGCCTCCGCCCCACCCTTGGAGCAAGGGGAGTTGAGCCGTCTAGCCAACGAACTGAATGTTAGACTGGGCGGTCTCACGAGCGAAGAGATAGGGACGCGGATGACCGGGTTCCAAGGCTTCAAGAGGAGGGTATCTCAACATCTGATAGAGGTGATGGCACAGGTTGACCAAAGGCGAGCCAGCGAGATATACCATGACGGGATCGCAAATATCCTGCGCCAACCCGAGTTCGTCGAGGTGGAAAGTGTGGAAAGGGTTCTGGGCATACTAGAGCGCCGCACCTTCCTCGAGTCCCTCCTGGCGGAGGTGGAGCTCACCCATGGGGGGGTGCAGGTCCTCATCGGGGGAGAAGGTCGCTGGCGCGAGGCGAGGGATTGTAGCATCGTTTTGGCCCGCTACGGCGTGGCTGAGCAGACGATGGGCATCCTAGGGGTCCTGGGCCCCATGCGTATGCCCTATGAGAGATGTATCTGCGCGGTGCGCTACATGGCGAGCCTGATGACCGATCTCTTCTCTGAATCTTACGGTCTCTCTACTGAGATCTGGAGGTAACATCGATATGCCAAAGCAGAAGGAGCAAGAGCCTCTACAGGAGAGGATTGCCGAGGCCGAAGAGGCCGTGGCCAAGTTGCCTGAGGGGCCTGAGACCCCAGAGGAACTCCGCTCCGCCCTGGAGGAGGAAAGAGCCAGGGCGGAGGGGTACCTGGATCAGTGGAAGCGAGCCCGAGCCGAGTTCGCCAACTTCAAGAAGCGGAATGAGAAGGAACGGGAGGAGCTCCTGAAGTTCGCCAACTCGGTCCTCATCGCCAGACTCCTCCCTATCCTCGATGACTTCGAGAGGGCCACAAAGACGATACCGGACAAGATACACACCCTCACTTGGGTGGAGGGGATATTCCTGATTCAGCGGAAACTCCAGGCTATTCTGAAGCAGGAGGGGGTGACGGAGATAGAGGCGGAGGTAGGAAAGGAGTTCGATCCTGCCGTCCATGAAGCGGTGGTGCATGAGGAGAGCGAAGAATTCAAAGAGGGCCAGATCATAGACATTTTGCAGAAGGGTTACAAGTTGCACGATAGGGTCGTGCGACCAACTCTGGTAAAGGTAGCAAAGGAGAAGAGCGCATAATAAGGCGCTATTGAGGAGAGATAGATATGGCTAAGACTATAGGTATAGATTTGGGGACCACCAACTCCGTGGCCGCGGTTATGGAGGGTGGAGAGCCTACGGTGATCCCTACCGCTGAGGGGTCGCGACTCTGCCCCTCGGTGGTGGCGGTCACCAAGACGGGGGAGAGGTTGGTGGGCCAGGTGGCCAAACGTCAGGCGGTAACTAACTCTGAAAACACCGTCTTCTCCATCAAGCGGTTCATGGGACGCAAGTATGGGGACTCCACGGTACAGCACGATATCGAACTCGTGCCTTTCAAATTGAGCGAAGCCTCTAACGGGGATGTGCGCGTGCATATGGGGGGCAAGGAGTACTCGCCACCCGAGATATCCTCTATGATCCTCCAGAAATTGAGGAGGGACGCTGAGGCCTACCTGGGCGAGCCGGTGACCGAGGCGGTGATCACCGTCCCCGCTTATTTCAACGATTCCCAGAGACAGGCCACCAAGGAAGCGGGCAAGATAGCGGGACTGAACGTCTTGCGCATCATCAATGAGCCCACCGCCTCCTCCCTGGCTTATGGCCTGGACAAGAAGGCGGACGAGAGGATAGCGGTTTTCGACCTGGGGGGCGGCACCTACGATATCTGTATCTTGGAGATAGGCGAGGGGGTCTTCGAGGTGAAGTCCACCAACGGGGACACCCACCTGGGAGGCGATGACTTCGACCAGCGGGTCATCGACTGGATAGCCGACGAGTTCAAGAAGGAGCAAGGGATAGACCTGCGCGAGGATAGCATGGCCCTCCAGCGGCTGAAGGAGGCAGGGGAGAAGGCCAAGTGCGAACTCTCCACCGTGATGCAGACGGAGATCAACCTCCCCTTCATCACCGCTGACTCCTCCGGGCCCAAGCACCTCACTATGACCATTACCCGGTCTAAACTGGAGCAGTTGGTGGAGGATCTCGTGGAGAAGACCATGCCTCCTATGAAGCAGGCGCTGGAGGATGCGAAGGTTAAGCCTTCGGATATCGATGAGGTGATCCTGGTAGGGGGGCAGACGCGGATGCCCGCTGTGCAGAAGATGGTGGCCGAGTTCTTCGGCAAGGAGCCCCATAAGGGGATTAACCCCGACGAGGTGGTGGGCCTGGGGGCGGCCATCCAAGCCGGCGTGCTGAAAGGAGAGGTGAAGGACATCCTGCTCCTCGACGTTACGCCGCTAACCTTGAGCATCGAGACCCTGGGCGGCGTGGCTACGCCCTTAATCGAGCGGAACACCACCATCCCCACCAAGAAGTCCCAGATCTTCTCCACCGCCGCCGATGGGCAGACCTCGGTGGAGATCCACGTGGTGCAAGGGGAGCGTCCCATGGCCGGCGACAACAAGGCCCTGGGACGCTTTATGCTGGACGGCATCCCGCCAGCGCCGCGGGGCATCCCGCAGGTCGAGGTGACCTTCGATATAGACGCCGACGGCATCCTGAACGTCGCGGCTCAGGATAAGGCCACAGGCAGAGAGCAACATATCACCATCGCCGCCTCCAGTGGCCTCACCGATGAGGAGATCGAGCGGATGATGAAGGAGGCCAAGGAGCACGAGGCCGAGGATAGGAAGCGGAAGGAGGAGATAGAGGCCCGAAACTACGCCGATTCCGTGGCTTACACGGCGGAGAAGACCTTGCGCGACCTGGGCGATAAGGTGCCCAGCGACGTGCGGAGCGAGGTAGAGGCCAACGTCAAGGAAGTCCGGGAGGCGATGCAGGGCAAGGACATCGCCCTGATCCGCCGGAAGACCGAGGAGTTGGGCCAGGTCTTGCAGAAGATCGGCGCTTCGATGTACGAGGCCGCCGGAGGCCCCACACCGCCCCCAGAAGGCGAAGAGAAGCCGCCAGAAGACGAGGGGGCGGTAGAGGGGGAGTTCAGAGAGGTATAAAGACAAGGGGCGGGGGCCTTAGGCTCTCGCCCCTGCGCTATTGCCAGGTCTTTGCGAAGCTTGGAACAGTTCTGGGCTCGGCGGCTTTGGCAAAAGTGCCGCCAGGTAGTGACAAGAGGGGATCACCATGTCGTTCTTAGCAATTCTGCGGCAAGAAATCAAGGCAATTGCCAGAACATTCTCGGTGCCGCAAGATAGGGCTTTTGCCGTGTGGTTTGCAAAGCTAGAGTTAGATTTGGATGACGATGACGCGTTCGATGCACTCAGCGTGGAAGGGGCAAACGACAAAGGGATGGATTTGTTCTGGGTGGATCACCCCAATCAGCGTGTATTCATTGGACAATGCAAGTACTCGTCTAGGGGAACGCATAGGCCAAAGGTCAAAGACTTAGAGAGCCTGCTTTCCTGCACCGACTGGCTCGCCTCACCAGAAGCACTTGAACGGGAGGGAAGGCCAGAACTGGTTTCAGCCGCCAGGGACTACCTTGAATCAATGGACCGAGACTACAGTCTCCAGCTGTGGTTCGTATACTGCGGCGAACGAGACGAAAACATCGACAAGCGAGTTCGCGTCTTCAATGCGAACCCCGAGAACGAGCAAAAGAGGCGGATGGCAAGGCATTGCGACCTGCGGCTATTAGAGAGCATGTATGAAGAGGCACGGGGTGAGGGACGGAGGATTGCTCAGGCCAGGATCAAAGTTGATCCGCAGGCTTTGGAGGTGACAGGGACTTTTGGGAAAGGCCTTGTGACCGCAATCAGCGGTACTGAGCTAGCGTCGATGTATGACGACTTCGGTGACAAGCTCTTCGACAGAAACGTGCGATTATTCCTGGGTGCAAGAAAAGGCTCCGTGAACGCTGGGATCATCGATACGGTTGAAACTGACAGGGAACGCGGGAACTTCTGGGCATACAACAACGGCATTACCATAGTGTGCGACGATTACAAACATGATTCCAAAACAGGGAACCTACAGTTGTCAAACTTTAGCATCGTGAACGGGTGCCAAACAACAGTTGCTCTTGCGCGGAGCCGCGAAGCCGTAACGGATGAGGTGAAGGTCCTTCTGCGCCTCATATGTCCTCCTGAGTCAATAATCGACTCGATAATTCGATTCACGAATTCACAGAACCAGATTCGACGGTGGGATATTGCTTCGCAAGATCGAACACAGCGTCGCTTGCAGAGAGACCTTGAAGGATTGAATGAACCTGTCTACTATGTTCTTCGGCGGGGCGATTGGCGTGCTTTGGACCCTGCGAAGAAGGAGAAGTTTCGTGGCGATGGCCGAGGCTCGCAACGTACGGTCAAACATGACTTGCTAGCCCAATATCTCGCCTCTTTTAATGGCAAGCCAGTAGTCGCATACAAGAACAAGGCCTTTCTGTTCACTAGATATTATGAAGAAACGTTTCCCGCAGATCTTCGAGTTGAGGAAGCCCTATTTGTGTGGCGAGCTGGGGAGCGCACCCAACAACTCGTCAGAGAGGAGATACGGGAGGAAACCAGGCCCGGACGCGAGAAGTATGTCCTAATGCTAAAGCGTGGGGGGCGCTTCTATGCCCTCGCGGTCTTCGGGTTGCTCGCAAAGTTGCGTAACGGTCCGGATTACCTTCGCTCGATCACCGAGACGCGCATCGCTAGCAAAGCAGCAACTGAGAGAATGGATAAGTACGCAAGAATAGCCATCGTATGGTACAAGCAAGCCGTAGATGACTTATTACAGATTACGGAGACAGATCTCTCGGTTTTGATACGCCAGCCAGACTTCTTCCACCGTGTGGCGGAGCGAATATCCAATACCTATAGGGCATGGGCTGTCAACGAAGAGTGGCTACGAGGTGCTTTGCCGAAGCTCTATTGAGCTCGCTGTGAGAGGCTTACCCACACATGTTTTGGGGCTGGCGATTTCCCCATCCATATTAGACTCGGATTTGCTTTGCCATAGTGAGCCAATAGCTGAATCAGTCAATTAGCCCATGAGCGCTAGACGCGATTTCTACCAGATACTGGGCGTCCCCCGGAACGCCTCGCAGAGCGAGATTAAGCGGGCCTATCGCCGCCTGGCCCGCCAGTATCACCCTGACGTGAACAAGTCCCCGGACGCCGAGACCCGCTTCAAGGAGATAAACGGGGCCTACCAGGTCCTAAACGACCCCCAGAAGCGCGCCAACTACGACCGGTTTGGCCGCGCGGATGTGGGCGGCTTCGGCAACATGGATTTCGGCTTCGGTGGCTTGAGCGATATCTTTCAGGACTTCTTCGGCTTCGGGATGCGGCCTCGCGGCCCCCGGACCCGCGCTCAGCGGGGCTCGGACCTCCGCTATGACCTTAGGCTGGAGTTCGAGGAGGCGGTTTTCGGCTGTGAAAAGGAAATAGAGGTCTCCCGCCTCGATACCTGCCCCCGCTGCAACGGGACCGGCGCTGAGCCGGGCACCGAGCCCATAAGGTGCCCCGAATGCAACGGCACGGGTGAGGTGCGCCATGTCCGCCAGTCGTTGTTCGGTTCCTTCGTCAGTATGACCACCTGTCCCCGCTGCCGCGGGGAAGGGGAAGTGGTGGTCACCTCCTGTGGAGAGTGTCGAGGGAACAGGCGCGTCCGGGTCACGAAGACCATAGAGGTGACCATCCCCGCGGGGGTCGATTCCGGCCTCCGCCTGCGCCTGGATGGGGAAGGAGAGGCGGGATTATGGGGTGGGCCGCCCGGAAATCTATATGTGCACCTCTCGGTCAAGAAGCATCGCTACTTCAAGCGCCAAGACTCCAACATCCTCCTGGAGTTGCCCATCAACATAGCCCAGGCTGCGCTGGGCGATGAGGTGGAGGTGCCCACCTTGGAGGGCAGGATCACCCTCACCATCCCCGCGGGCACCCAGACGGGCGAGACCTTCAGGCTGAAAAATAGGGGTATCCCCCGCCTGAGGGGCGATGGCCGCGGCGATCAGTTGGTCGCCGTCTATGTGGTCATCCCCACCAACCTCACCGAGGAACAGCGAGAACTCCTCAAGCGATTGTCCAAGAGCCTGGGCAAAGAGGTGATCCCCCAGAGGGAGGCGGGGTTCTTGGATAAGATGAGGGATGCTCTCAACCTCTAACCTCTCTCCACGAAAGGCAGGGCGTTGAACTGGCTGGAGATAAGCCTGCGAGTTGATAAAGAGAGCGCAGAGGCGGTAAGCGCACTCTTCAACCAGTACGGAGAGGGAGGAGCGGTGGTGGAGGTATCGCCTGATGATCCCTTGGTAACGGTGAAAACGTTCGTGCCTTCGCCGGACGAGAGGTTGAAGCCCCTTTACGGGGCCCTCTGGCATCTGGGACAGATAAGGCCCTTGCCCGAGCCCCAAGTGAGAGAAGTGAAAGAAGAGGAGTGGGCCGAAGCGTGGAGGGCCCACTACGAGCCTCAGCATATCGGTCGCCGCTTGGTGATATGCCCTTCGTGGCAGAGGTATGCCCCCTCTGACGGTGAAGTGGTCATCACCCTCGATCCGGGGATGGCTTTCGGGACGGGGCTCCACCCCACTACCCGCATGTGCCTGGAGGCCTTAGAAAAATACCTCTCTCGCGGGGCGAAGGTCCTCGATGTCGGTACCGGCTCCGGCGTCTTGGCTATCGCCGCCGCCAAACTGGGAGCAGGCACTGTTTTGGCCCTCGATACCGACCCCTTGGCAGTGAAGATAGCGAAGGAGAACGTTCTGGCTAACGGGGTCCGTGAGGCGGTGGAGGTCAAAGAGGGGTCGCTGGACGTGGCGAAGGGGTCCCTCTTCGATCTGATAGTAGTCAACATCCTGGCCCGGACGATCGCAGATCTTATAGAAAAGGGTCTCCTCGATCACCTGAAACCGGAGGGCCTCCTCATCGCCGCCGGAATCATGGCTTCTGAAGAAGAGGAAGTGAGGAACACCTTTAGAGAGGGGAGGCTCAAGAAGTTGAGCCCTCTTCAGAAGGGAGATTGGGTCACCCTGATAGGAAGGAGAGAGGGGAAGTAAGTCTATCCCCCCCTAAGGATGCATCTACACCGTTTTTTTATCCCCCCAGAATGGCTTCAGGGGGAAGGGGTGGAGATCACCGACCCCTTGACCCACCAGATAAGGAACGTCCTCCGCTTGAAGCCCGGCGACCGGGTCATCCTCCTCGATAACTCGGGCTGGGAATACCAGGTGGAACTGGGCGAGGTGAGCCAGGGGCGGGTAGCGGGGCAGGTCCTGCAGAAAAGCCTAGCCACCAGCGAGCCTCGGACGAAAATCACCCTTTACCAGTCCCTCCTCAGAGCACGAGCCTTCGAGAGCGTATTGCAAAAGTGCACCGAGGTGGGGGTGGTGGCTTTCGTCCCCGTGGTCGCCGCCCGGTGTATCATCTCCAGCCTGGAGGATATCGGGGAGAAGAAACTGGAGAGGTGGAGGCGGATCATCCTAGAGGCGGCGGAGCAGTCGAGGCGGGGTCGTCTTCCCGTCCTCCGGCGGGCCTTGCTTTTGCGTCAGGCCTGGCAAGCGGCCAGCCGAGGCGGGCTGACCGTCGTCCCCTGGGAGGAGGCTGGCCCAGGGAGGCTAGCCCAAGAGAAGAGCAACAGTTTGGCCTCCGTCCTCAAGGGCGTCCAGCCCACCCCCTTTTCGATCAACCTCTTCATCGGCCCAGAAGGGGGGTTCACCCCTCAAGAGATAGACCAAGGGCAGAGATACGGGGCCGTCCCCGTCACCTTAGGCCCCCGCATACTGAGGGCCGAGACGGCGGGGCTGGTGGCCACGGCGGCGACACTCTACGAGTTGGGGGATATGGAGTGAGGAGGGAAGCCAGGGATGGGTAGCCCCGCCTTTGACGGGGCTTTTTGCTTGCCTGTACCAGAGGTGCGAAATGGATACCTGCCCTACTCGCCCTTGCCGGAGACCCAGGGGGGGCCAAGGTTCTTGAAAATGGCTTTAACCGATGCGGAACGGTTCAGGCAGTAGAAGTGAATGCCCGGCACGCCCTGTTCCAAAAGGCCGAGAGATTGCTGAGTAGCGTAGTCGATGCCCAGTTTCCGCACCGCGGCGTCATCCTCGCCCAGGCGCTCCAGGTCGCGCGCCAGGTTAGGCGGGATGGTAGCCCCCGAGAGGCCTGTAAAACGTTTCACCTGGGCCAGGTTGAGGATGGGTAGGATGCCGGGGATGATAGGGACGCTGATGCCTATCCTTTGGGCGCGCTCCACAAAGTCGTAGAAGTAGTCGTTGTCGAAGAAGATTTGGGTAATGACGAACTCGCCGCCGGCGTCCACCTTCTGCTTGAGGTGTTGCAGATCCTGCTCTTTGTCCGGGCACTCGGTGTGCCCTTCCGGGTGACCGGCCACCCCGATACCGAAGTCGTAGCGCTCTCTGATGAGGAGGACCAGTTCGTATGCATAGCGGAAGGTGTTCGCGGATGGGGCCGACGATGGTTCCTCTGGCCGGTCTCCGCGCAGGGCTAGGATGTTCTCCAGGCCCAGGTCCCGGGCCATCTCTAAGTCCCGGATAATCTGCTCTTCGGTGGCGCCGATGCAGGTGAAGTGGAACATAGACTCTAGGCCCAACTTCTTCTTCACATGAGCTGCGATCTGGAAAGTCCTATCTCGGTTGGTCCGGTCAGGGCGGAAGGTGACGGAGATAAAACTGGGTCCCAGGGCTTTGAGTTCGGCGATGGTACGGTAGAGTTTGAGAAGCCCGCGGTCGGTCTGGGGCGGGAAGACCTCAAAGGAATAGGTGAGGGGCGATCGGGCATAGAACTCTCGGATCTTCATCGTTGTGCCTCCTCCATGACACTGGGGACGGAGGGTAATGGCAAGAGTATAGCGTCACAGAATGGGGATTGCAAACGGCAGAGGGATCACAAGGGGCCAAAGGAGGCTAGGGGACACGAAAAGGAATGTCAAGGGGCTTCCTAGCCGAGGCTGCGGCGGATCTCCCGTTCATATTCAGGGAAGTAGAAGCCGATCTTGGTGAGGTCAAAGCGGCGGAGTATCGATTCTTTGGGCTCCCGTTGGAGAAGGAACTCAAAGGAGCGCTCAATCAGGCTTTCGGGCGGGGCCTTTCCCTTGGCTAGCCGCTCGTAGTCGGTCTTGCTCAGCGTGACCGTGTGGACGGTTTCACTCCCCGGCTCGGATACAGCCACCTCGAAGACCCAGCCGGTAGGACTCTCTTCTTTCGCGCTTACGCTAATCTTTGCTGGCATAAGTCTGCTCCTTCGATGGATTCTTGTCCCCTCTCACCCTGCCGCAGAAGACTTAGCCCAGATGATACAGTGGAGGGTCATCGGTGGTCGCCTCGGGTTCTCATGCGCTGCCCCTCGTCGCGATTGTCGTTAAAGAATTGGTACTAACTTCCCATTGATGGCCGGGGTAGGAGATGATAAGATTACTGTGGAGAGCCTGGGCAGGGCATACGATGCAAGGGCTACCCTGCATTGCAGCGTCTTCGGCCCAGGCTCTCCGCTATTCCACTACCGTCGTTACTCAGAAGCCACCTCCACGGTGGTGCTGCCCACCACCGTCTCACCGATGAGCGCCTCAATCTTGTAGGTGCCCGGCCCAGGTGGAAGGCCAGTTGAGGAGCCGCAAACAGGCTGGTTTGGCGCTGTTCGCTTCTGGTTTGCGAGCATCGAACCACTCTTGATTTGCCAGAACCAAAGAGGTTTCGATCTGACGTTCGGGGATCGACCAGTATTTTCTCAGCAACCGATCCTTCTCTTCCGAGGAAACCAATCGAAAACCAGGTTTTTCATAGAAACGAATCGCCCAAACAGCGTCCGCCCAAGTGCCGACTAAGATCGGGCGAGTCGTCTCCTCTCGAAGATGGGATAGCAATCTTCCCCCTATGCCCTGATTTCGCTTGGCCGTGCGAACATAGGCGTGTCTGATGAGGGTCACGTCTTGAACCTGCTGAATGCCCATCACACCAACCAGTTCGCCATCTTCTTCATATCCCCAGAATACGACGCCCTCATCCACCTCACGCTGAAGCTCGTCTTTAGACATGTAAGGTTCCTTCCAACAATCCGCAGGGATAACCCCTTTATACGCTTGAGCCGCGTCGTTGATAATGGAGTAGATCATCTCAAAGTCGGTATCGTCACATTGACGAATCATGACTTTCTTCCTTGCTAGGAGCGAGGAGACTGGCCCAGTCTCTCAGGCGGGAGCTGTCAACAGCCAGGCTCACCGTAGTGTCCACAGCAGTTGCTCTGCCTTCGGATCTTGATCCAGTTGTTGCGCAAAAGCAAGCGGACCTTGCGCCCCAAGGGCATGGGCGCTTGTAAGTTGGTGAAGAATGAGGCGATGCTGGGTCGATTGCCTGTCACCGTTCGCTATCTCCTGGTCCAGTCTACTAGCCGGACTCACTATACCGCCCACTCTGCCTCGGAACATTCTCCTTTGATCATTGCACTTGTGATAGGCGTCCTAGCTCGGCATGAAGAAGGGATTCGGCCTCCTCCCATCCTCCACCCTGCGTGTTGCGTAGGCGATCAGAGGATGTCTAGCTCCCGTCAGGCGAGCTTTCTGCATGTTCTTCCGCATAGTCCTTGAAATGGCGCCAAAAGTTGTCGGTTTCCAAGTATGAGCGCAGTGCTTTGGCTTGCTGGCCGTAGCCCCGCAGAGCTATGGTGCGAAAACCGACCAGATCTCTGTACAGTTTCGCATGGTCAGATTCGTTGCGAGGGGCAATATTAAACTCGAGAACATGTGGAGCAAGCTTTTGTAGGAGACGGCCGTCAAGCTGGCGGAACATGTACGTGTTGAGCCCATGCACGAATGCGTTCCGTATTTTACGAATTGGGTCGCAAGATCCTAGAATGCGTGATGGTATCAGACGCATCGCCCGGGTCATCTTGATCTTCATTGAAAAGGTAGAGTCGGTAGTCTCAAGAAGATTAAGATAACCTGGGACAAGGCTGTATAGCAGGTAATCTAATGAGTCCTCAACGCATAGAGCTCCTACTAGAGCGAGCAAACGATTGTCTTTGATATCTCCATAATGTTTCCACATTTCGTCGATCTGGCGTTGTAATTCGTCAGTGTGTTCAACGATAAGCCACGACTTAAGATGCCAGAAGAGAGTTTCGTGGGGTGGACCTTCAATATTGATAATCTGGTCTGCGCTTGGAGTGTATGTCATCTGTTCGCTCCTATCCGGAAGTTCGTCAATACCCTTCCCACGGCCTCCCATACCTCCTCCACCGTCACGGCCTCGATGGAGGTGTCCTCCGGCTTCACCTGCCTCAAAGGAGGGAGGCTTTCCGACCCTTTCCACAGAGCCACGCTTCTATCATCGTAGGGGCCATAGATGCGGGGGTCGGAGGGGCCGAAGATGGCCACCACGGGGGTGCCCACGGCCACCGCCAGGTGCATAGCCCCCGTGTCGTTCCCCAGGCAGAGGTCGCACTTCTCCAAGACCGCACCCGTCTCCCCCCAGGTCAGTCGGCCCGTCAAGTCCAGGGGTTGGTTCGTCATCCGCTCCTTCACGGCGGCCGCCACCTCTTCATCTCCTGGGCCACCAAGGAGAACCACCGAGCCCCCTATGTTTTCGATTATCCTGTTGGCGATGGCGGCGAACCGCTCCGGGGGCCAACGCTTGGCCGGGAGGTACATCCCCGGATTCCGGCCCCCGGCGGGATGGACAGCCACCAAGGGGTGGGCTCTGTCTAATAGCAAATGGGCTCGCTCTCGTTCCTGAGGTCGATGGTGGAACTCTAGGGTTGGACGCTCGACGTCGAGCCCTACCGCTCGGGCCGTGTCGAGGTAGAGTTCCGCCTCATGTTTTATACCCTTTACGGGCACACGCACGGTCAAAGAGAAGCCCCGCCCGCCGCTATCTAACCCCACTCGGTGGGGGATACCGGCCAGATAAGGGAGGAGGCTGATCAGAGGAGAGCGCTCCAGGACGAAGCAGGCCTCGTACTCCCTGGCTCGCAACCGTTGGACGAGGGCCCAGTAGTCGCTCCAACCGTACCGCCCGCTCCCCACCCGCCCGCAATCGATGAGGCCGTCCAGATGGGGGTTGGTCTCCAAGAGAGAGCGAGACCAGGGGCCCACGGCGTAGTCGAGGCGGGCCTGGGGGTAGGCCCTCCGTATGGCGGCCAGGAGAGGGGTGGAGAGGAGAACGTCTCCCACACAGCAGGGCTTCAAAATCAGGATCGCCCGGGGCGAGGGGGGAAATGCAGAGGGCTTCCGCAAGCGAAAGGGGAGACCCAGGAGCCGGCAACTGAGACCTACCAAAACGTCCCTAAGAGAGATCTTCACCCCTCCTTCCAAAAGGGGACGAGAGTCCTCGTCCCCCAAAGATAACCTTACTATCCGATATACTACCGCTTTCTGGCCCTCTTCTGCCTTTTCCTCACCACCGCGCCTCGGTAGGGAGGGGCGGCTATGGGATAGATAGCACAGAGGGAATGGTCCTGCATGCGAGAGCCTAGCCGAGGGTCTATCTCCTCCAAGGTCTGTTGCATGGTGATGACCGTGGGCAACTTGGCCTGGTAGCGGAAGTTGAATATCTGGTATAGTTTCTCCCTAGCCCAGGGGGTGGCACTCTCCGTGCCCAGATCGTCCAGGACCAGGAAGGGAGCGGTTCGCACCTTCTCGAACTCCTTGTCATAGGAGACGGTACTGTGAGGAGCGAAGGTGGCCCGCAGATGGTCCAAGAGGTCGGGGACCACCACCAACCTAGCTGGGTAACCCAAGCCTTGACGGTAGTTGGCGATGGCCGCCGCCAGGTGGGTCTTCCCACAAGCATCCCGCCCCATAAATACCAGCCAGCCCTCAGGGTTCTTGGCGTACTCCTTTGCGATCTCATAAGCCTGCCTCAAGTTCCTCTGCTCGTTGGCAGGCAGTTCAGTCCGCTGGGGGTCAAAACTCTCAAAGGTCATATCGGAGTGCAGGCTGAGCCTATTCAGGGCATCGTAGGGGTTGCCTACGAAGCCGCGGAAGTCGGGAGCCTCGATAATGTAGATCTGGCATAGGTCGGGGTCAGTCATCCGGGACAAGAATCGGGGGTCTATCTCCTCCAAGCGGTGATTGGTAGTGATGACGGTGGGGAGTTGAGCGTTGTAACGGTAGTTGAGGATCTGATAGAGTTTCTCCTGGGCCCAAGGGGTGGTGCTTTGAGCCCCTAGGTCGTCGAGGATGAGGAGAGGCGCAGTGCGCACCATCTCGAACCGCTGGTCATAAGTGACCGGGCTATCGGGCCTGAAGGCCGCCCGGAGGTGATCCAGGAGGTCGGGGACTACTACGAAGAGGGTAGGGCGCCCCTGCTCCACGCAATAGTTGGCGATGGCCGCTGCCAAATGGGTCTTGCCACAGCCATAACCTCCGGTGAGGATCAGCCAGCCCTGGGGCTGCTCGGCGTACTCCCTAGCCAACTCATAGGCCCTACGGAGATTCTGTTTCTGTCTGGGAGGGAGGCCATATCCCTCCGGCTTGAAGGTCTTGAAGGCCAGGCGGGAGAGGAGCCCCAGGTTGCTGGCCTGCCGCAGATCCTCTAACCGCTTACGGGCCAACTCGCCTTCCTTGCAACGGCAGATTATGGGGTTGCCGAAATCGGGATGACCAGGCTCCACGTCGCGGTAGAGGTAACCTAACCCCCCACAGACGGGACAGGTCTCCTTCTCACTCTTCGAGGTAATCGGCATACTTCCCCTTGAAGTATCGATAACGATCCTCCTTAGAACCCCGTTTAGGGGCTCCGTCGTCTTTCCCCTCCCGAGCCCAGCGCTGAAGGATAGCCTGTATGTATCGCCAATTTCGGGCGTTTCGCTCCACCGCTATCTTGAAAGCCTTCTCTATCCAGGCGGGGGGGTAGGTTTTCTCCGCCTCCCGCAACTCTTCAGCGATCAGGGGTTGGAGGAGGCCGATGTTCTGCTCATAGAGGGCGAAGATGTTGGGTCGTTCCACCTCCACCCCCTCCCCTGGCCTGGAAACCATCCCCTCCAACCTCAACTCCCCCCGCTCTATCTCCTCTACAGCCTGGCGCGATGGGGGGTCATTCACGAAATACCAACTCTCTTGGCTGTCACCAACCCGTAAGAGAGTCCCCCGGGCCACAGCCCTCTCCAGCCCCTCGTCGAGGAGATCCTCTGGGCGCCGGCCAGCCACCTTTCCCTCGGGATCCTTTACGGACAACCCAGCCAGGAGCAAGGGGTCTTCTCTCAGTTCCTGGAGGCTAGCATACCTGAGATGGCCCTTCTTGCCCTGGAGGAGCCAGAAGAGATGGAGGGTGACCTTTAATTCCGGCAGGTTATCGATGCGGGGCATAAGTTGACTAAAGAAGAGATCGGGGAGAGGAGTGAAGCGGACTTTTCCTTCGGGGATACCAGCAAACCCTTTCATCTTCTAACCACCAAAGATACCTTCAAAGCGCGGTCTGGGGTTGCTCTTCTACTCTTTCAGGTCGTACAAAGTTCAAGAACTTGGCTTGTTTCTTCTGGAAAAGGAGTTGAAATTGCCCAGTGGGGCCGTTGCGATGCTTGGCCACCACTATGTCCGCCAGGCTGGTCTCATCGGAATCCTCTTCTGCAACCTCACGGTAGATGAAGAGGACCACGTCCGCATCCTGTTCGATGGAGCCCGACTCTCTAAGGTCGGAGAGCACGGGCCGCTTATCCGCTCTGAGTTCGACAGCCCGCGAGAGTTGGGAGACGGCCACCACAGGGACCCTCAATTCGCGGCCTAAGGATTTGAGTTCCCGAGAGATATATGAGACCTCCTGGACGCGGTTCTCGGCTCTAATCCCAGCCCTCATCAACTGCATGTAGTCGACGATGACCAGGTCCACCCCGTATTCGGCGTGGAGCCGTCGGGCCTTAGCCCTCACCTCCATGGGAGTTATGGCCGGAGTGTCATCGATGAAAATAGATGTCTCTGATAGCTCACCCATAACCTCGACTATCCTCTTTAACTCTTCCTCCTCGAACTCCCCGATCCGAAGCCTCTGGGACTCGATCTCCGATCCGGCAGAGACGAGACGCTGCACCACTTGCTCCCCGGGCATCTCCAGGCTGAAGAGGGCGATGGTGGCCTTCTGTCTCCGAGCGATCGCCTCGGCCATAGTTAAAACTAGACTGGTCTTACCCATGCCCGGTCGACCGGCTACGATGATGAGGTCCGCTGGTTGTAAACCGCCCAGAAGTTTGTCCAGATCGTAGAAGCCGGTGGGGAGGCCGATAGTCTCCCCCCGATGCTGGTAGAGGTATTCGATCCGGTCGTAATATCGATCCAGCACCTGCTGGATGGGAGCCAGATCCC
>Ga0209979_1001169_pt1 | contig 30138 bp, 24 predicted proteins | sample AnhtaG_FD_183114 | JGI IMG/M metagenome (GOLD analysis project Ga0209979, IMG submission 183114) | Deep subsurface microbial communities from Anholt, Denmark to uncover new lineages of life (NeLLi) - Anholt_01485 metaG (SPAdes) (version 2) | ecosystem: Environmental > Aquatic > Marine > Oceanic... | reverse complement strand
TATAACTCCCTTGCCCTCACTACGGAATCCACAACATCCTTCAATGTTGATGCCAGCCTTCCCCAGAGCCTCGCCCATGTCAGCTAGCGTACCCGGGCGATCTTCTAAAATAACAGTAAGATCCTTAGCCATTTTGTCCCCCCTTTATTTAAAATGGAATAAAGTAAATGCAAAGGGCACCATCCACCGCCATTAAGTTAGCGGTTCCAGTGCCCTTCCTTTATCCTCTTCACCTTTCCTACCACCTAAATAATATCGTTTTTAAGGTCAGTTCATATATTGGTACTCTAATGTAGTCCTGTCTTGAGCGTTTGTCAATACCTCCAAATATACAGGGTAAACCATTCTCGGTGCTTACAACCCTTGTTAATGTTGGGACACAGCTCGCACAATGGCGTTCCCTTTGCTTTGGCTTTGACGAAGTAGAAGGCTATTACTAACTATATGATGAACCCCTATCCGTATAGAATGTAGTTACGACTTGGGAGAGAAGAGATGTCAATTAGACACTTAGGTAGCACTTCGACAGAATGTTGAGCCTAGAAAAAGGAACGTCTTTGTCCCAAGGGGTAACAGACCGTCAATTCGTTACATATCACACAATCTGGGGGAAAAGTACCAATTTTGGATTAAAAGTACAAAATTGGGAGTAAAAGTTAGGTCAAAGGTCTTGACCTCTGCCATATGGCGAATTATGCTATTAATTACTCTATTGAGTGTGAGAGGAGGGGTGCTTTTGTCGTTAGGCGACTAATGGGTGAGGTGGAGGAAAAATGAGCTAACACCATGACCAATAGCCGGGTAAGGAGGGGGCGTTGAACCGCCACCTGTAAGTGGGCACTTGGGCGGCGGGGAGCTAATAGTGAAACCGACCTGAAAAGGTCGGTTTTGTGTTTTGAAAGGGGGTGGTTGCATTCAACAGGACATACAAAATTGGGATGAATAGGCAGATTAGAAGATTCTTGTAAGAAGGGAGGTGAGATGAGGTGAGAAAGGTCGCGATCACCTTATTACTATCCATGCTTTTAGTTCTAACGCTACTAAGTCCCGTCTCGGGTGACCAAGGTAGCAGCGACAATTCAAATATCGCTTATAATGATTCAATCTCAGGGACGACTATAGAAATAGCCTTCAACTCTACTGGCTCTAACACTGAGAATGTAATGAGGCCAAGACCCGAGTTCCTGTTCTTCTACACCGATTGGTGCTATTGGTGCGAAAAGCAAAAACCGATTATAAATGAGCTGGAACAAGAATATGGCCAACAGATCCAATTTATACGTGTCGATGTTGCAAAGAATGGCGCGATGACACATAAATTCGGCGTGCAAGCATTTCCGACTATGTTCTTGATGTCGGGCCCAGGTGAAGATGGAGAATATACATATCAATGTTTCGAGGGTTTTACAGACAAAGAAACATTGAAGGACAGACTTGACACCGTAGCACTTGGGATAGCTGGTTATATTAGCGCCAATGGTAGTGGACTTGGTGAGAGTCGGATTATACATTTGGGAGGTCTGCCGGAGTCGTGGATCGTAGCTAACAGCCCTTTCCCCTGGGAATATGACCTGGCTCAGAATCTGCTCAGTTTACCAATTAACCACTCTCCTGCTCCCTACGTAGTAGACTGGGACAATGACGGCCTCGATGACCTAGTAGTTGGAATGCGCGACGCCAGCATCTACGGTGGCATAGCGGTCTACCTACGGAATAGTGATGGGTCTCTTCAGACACCGTTTTCGACTTTCACCAGCGGCACGGCCACTACAGCAATAGGATGGACCCGATACTTCAGGCCAAACGTTGCCGACTGGAATGGTGACGGTAACAAAGACCTCATCTATGGGCAGTACTACGGCAGTAAGGGAGTCATCCTGTGCCTGAATCAGGGATCGGACGCAGCCCCGGAGTTTCGTGGCGTTGACAATCAATCGATGTATACCGAATCAGGCACGCTTGTAGGCTTGACCACGGGCAGTACAGTTGCATACGTGAGCCCCGAGGTAATCGACTGGGACAATGATGGCGATCTAGACCTATTGGTGGGTACAGGTGCATCGGCTACAGAAAAGGAGATCCGTTACTACGAAAACATCGGGAGTGCAATTGATCCAAAACTGGATGAGCCAGTAACAGTTGTATCTAAGACGACATCAGGCCTCCTTTATGAGAACTACTACGAACCTGACGTGGTTGACATCAACGATGATGGTAAAAAAGACCTGATGATCGGCGGCAGTCAACACTCTGTGTACACTGACAAGTTTGTTCTCAGGCAGTGCCTAAATACAGGTACTGATGCCTCGCCATCCTTTACCAGCTGCTCCTACATGTTGTTGCCCGGGCTAGTTAACAATGTCATCGATTTCCACGACTGGGACAATGACGGCTATCTTGACTTGTTAAGAGGGTTCCATAGTGAATACATAACTAATCCAGTGACTTACTTCCACGGTAAGGGACCCGATACCGATGGTGACGGCCTATCTGATTCCGTGGACAACTGTCCATTGGTACCTAATCCACCAGATCTTAAACTAGATGGTGTCAATCCCGTACAAATCGATACCGATGGTGATGGGCAAGGTGACCCTTGTGATGACGATGATGATGGCGATGGGATCTTGGATAGTGCACCCGATAGTTGCCCTTGGACTCCTAACGCTGACCAAAGCGACGTCGACGGTGATGGCCGGGGTGATGCCTGCGACCCAAAGGATGACCGACCAGGCTACCCAGGACCTGGATCCTATGAGTGGCAGCAGGCCGAAAAGATGGAGTGGGGACAGCGACCAGTGATAATCCTGCGTGCCGATGCTCTATCACTAACCTTCCGGCGAGAAATTGCTACCGCCCTTGCCAACGAAGCCATGAGTAGGGGTATTCCGTTTAGTCTAGCGGTGATCCCGTGGGATGAAGCACGCTTTGCTGGAAGCCCATCAGCTGATTTCCTCAATGACTCCAATGATGATCCCAACTTCGAAATTGTTCAGCATGGCACCTATCACGCTTGCATGTATACTGGTGGCAGTGGCCCAGAATTCGACTGCGGAATGGACGAGGCACGCTCCTATAACTTAATGCGAGTAGGCCACGATTCCCTCGTTAACTCTGTTGATATGTCAGATGCCTCCCATGAACTCAAAGGCTTCATTCCTCCTGAGGACGGATATGACGACGCCGCCTTGGAAGCAATGACTGCAATTGGTTACGAGTATGTTTCATCTGGCTTCTGGGTGGAATACCCTGATTTTGTATCGGTGGATGGCCGTGGCATGGTACATATCCCTTGGTCGCAAACAGCCTGCGGCAACGGCTATGCTTCTTGGATTAATTGTCAGACTACTAATATCGATGCTCATACGGGTGTTGATTGCACTGACGAATCTATCTGTAAACCGACAATGGATGGCAAGACCTACGAGCCATGGGAACAGTATGCTGCGAATAGCCTAAAGGAGCGCTGCCGTTATGACTTAGAAAATCGCTATGGCGTTTGCTCTGTCCTATTCGAGCTGGCTGTCTACGACGACGGAAGTGCCCAATTGGATCCAGTAGCGTTCAAAAGCTATCAACAGGTGTTAGACGACCTAGAGGATCTCGCTGACGAGACCGGCGCCGTGTTCATGACGCTAGGTGAGTTCGCTGCTGCTAATCTCGCAGTAGCTCCAACGGTGGATATTCTGCAGGATGCGGTTGAGTATTTGCTGAATAGCGGGGAGATTAGTAAAGAGGGAGTCGCCAACAGCTTACTTAGGAAGCTAGAGTCAGTGCAAGAAGCTCTGACAAACGGGCGTTTAGAGATAGCTCAGAAAAAACTCTCTGCTTTTATTAAAGAAGTCGAGGCACAGCGGTCTAAGAGCATTACCAATGAGGCTGCTGACTTGCTGATAGGCAATGCTCTCTTCATAATGAATCATATGTAACATAGCTCAGTTATTGGGTTACTCCCAATAGAGGCTTGCATTGTAGGCTATCAGTAATTTTAAAAAGGGGAGCTTTAGAGTTCCCCTTTTTGTTTTATGTTATTGCACAGCGGGGAATTTCGCCAAATTGACAAATCATAGGCATTCGGTCAGCAGGGCTATTCCTATTTATCGGGGATGAAACGAGTAGTATAATTGGTACTGGCTGGCCAGGCTGGAAGTATTTCCTAAGAAATATTTCGACTAGCTGAGGTATAAACTTACCCAAATAGGGGCACCCCAGATGGACATGCTTCGTACGTTCTTTTTCCGGCAAGTCTCTCTCTCGCAAGTTCAAGTTGAGACTCTCTAGAGGAGTGTCATGAGTGACTTTGTGCGGATTCGTTGGTGGCTCCGTATCAGAGTATACGGGCACTCTTCTCTCTTCATTGGTGAATTGCACCTGCTTTTCAAATAGGTCTATAGTTGGCTCCAACATTTGTCTATAGTTTACACCAAACAGGGAGAAAACTGAAGTGAGGAACACAGAGGAAAGACGGTCTCGAGTGACGGACAAATGCGAGAAGGGTGGACAAGATACGACTACACACTTCGTCATATTGTTCGACGTAAACCTATCTGGTGCCTCTAGCCAGTCAGTTAAAACCGGTAATATAAATAAAATCACAACCTTGGGGAGAGGTGATTTTGGTAGGCAGACGAAGTGGGAGTCCCTCTATGTTATGTAATACTTTCATGTTATAATTGATATATGGCTCACCACAAAGTGAGCGTGTATTATTTCTCCACACATGAAATATAGGGCATCGAATGCCAAAAGGAGCTACGTATGAATAGCTCGATATTGATACGTCCTGAACTCTCACCTAAAAAGAACGTCATTAAGTCTATTGATAATTTCCTCAATGGCTTTCAGCCACATGAAGTCAAGATGGGAACAAAACTCCTCCTTTACTTCGATGAAAAAAGTGAAGCTTATTACTTAATGTGTCATCTTGATGGGAAAGTCCTTGCACAACACTGTGACTTGGAAGCAAGCCTTGATGCTGACGAAGAGGATGAGATTTATAAGCTTAATCGCGAGGTTACGGAAGACCAAGCAGCATACAAGCTAATGGAGGAAGATGCTCTAAATGGTAGAAGTTTTGAGGATTTAGTACTGGAGTATGACACTTCATATCATACCACAAAGCCTTTGAAAGTCTATGGTGGTCAACACCGCCTTAGGGCAATCACAAAAGTTGAGAGTAATAAAGGAGCAGTGTTACATGGCGTTAGAGTCTACTTTGATCTTTCTCGCGAACAGAAGGTTGAGATAGCCACAGTTAGTAATACTTCAATTGCTGTGCCAAACGATCTTTTGGATCGAATGCGTGAACAGTTGCTCGGCTCGGAATTAAGAGATTGGTGCCAAGCAGTGGGATTGTTGGACAAAGGAGTAGATTTTGCGGATAGAAGAAGCCCTGAAACGCCAACCGTTAGAATAGTGAGAACTCTGTTGGTGAATTTTTACCAGGGGATAAACGCAGCAAAACTGGATGATTTTCACCAACCAATAGTTTGCAAGTCTGGCGGAATTGACGAGGACTATATTAGTGTAAGGAGCAATGTCAACTGGAGTGATGGGAGCTTAAAGGAAATGGGAAAGCATTTCGCCCGTCTGCATGAATTACAGAGAGATAGTGTCCTAAACAGACAAGAAGACAACTATGCAGAATTTGCACGGAAGGCTCTTTCGCTTTCCGTTGCTGCCGGATGGGCGTATGCTGCTGGTCTTTTTCAGCGAGACCAAGATCTGCTTAATACTCACTATTCGATCGCCGAATCCACTTCGCCTCCTGAAGATCCATTAAATGCTAAAGCTTTGTCTCAGGCTAGACTGAAAGGCACTGACCCCGACACCTACCGCGGTTTAGGCACTCGAAGTAGCCCCAAAGAGTTGGGAAGGATGCTTGAAGTATTCATAGTTTTAGCGACAAAAGCAAGCAAGAAGAGAATTACCAAGGAACTTGCAAATGCAGCGATTCAATCTTACGAAGCTAAAAGAGCTGTCTACGAAGCAGACAAGGTATTAGGAAGAATCTAACATTGTTTGAAGAGTATCTTCAGGACTCACATAACTTTCTGTCTATCGCGGAAGACGCTTTCAAAGTATCGAATGAGAGAGAGGCGAGACGGTACTATAGAGCTTCTGTGTTCTATTCGGCGGGTGCAATTGAAGCATTTGTGAATTACATTGCTGACTCGTTCGCAAAGGCTGAGAGCCTTACAGCCCATGAAATAGCTTTTCTAAATGACAGACGACTTGTTTTCTCGATCGATAGAGGCCTAAGTGAAAGAACTGAATACCATAGCATAGATGATAAGTTGCGTCTTCTATTGAACAAATTTGTGCCTGGTTTCGATTTTAGTAGTGGGACATGGTCTAGTTTTATGCAATTCAAGAATTTCAGGGACTTGCTTGTGCATCCCCGACAAGCTGATGACAAAACGGAGATAATCGAATATCAAACGAAAGTGCAAGCAGGCTTATCTTCAATCATAGAACTAATGGACTGTGTCTCAAAGGGTATATTCAAAAAACCTCTTAGAAAGCAACTTCTTGACTTAATCCCATAACGATTTAAATGTGTCCCAGCGAAGTGCTGCGTTCGGTGTTCCTTTACTGCGCTATGGAGCGTAGCCAAACCCAGCTATTAAGCAACATTGCTAAGTGTAAATATCCGGGAAGCAAACCCAGTGGGACCATATACTCGTGTGGTTGCTATTTATGATGACTTAGTTCCTGCAGATGTATTAATTAGGTAACAAACAGCCAGATTGTTAAGCCAAGGCCCTCTACTGGTATCTCCACGGAATAAAGCAGTTTAGTTGCGACTTTGGAGACAGAGGCGGTGTTATCGAAGAAACAGGTAGTGTGTCGCGTTGAAAGCGTCTCTTCTATCCAAATATCGAAGGCCTACACAAGAGACAGATGCCCAAGATAAAATCCACTGATATGAATAAAATTACCATGCCATAAATCAGGCGATGCCCAGACAGCCATTTGGGCAGACGCTTTCTGTGCAGAACAGTTCTATCAGTCCATCTTATTACCTCGCCTTTCATGTCACATGGAAGTAGTTTTTTAGCCAGCTTATCCATGATAGACTCGTTTACTTTCATGTCAGCATAGTCCCCTACTATGAGAAAATACAAGACGAGGGTCAATAGTCCTCCGATAACAAGCAGCCAACCACCCAAGAACGAATGGCCCCAAACGGAATGAAGGGCAAAACCACCTCCTAGAACTCCCACCTGAACCGCATGGACAATTTGAATTCTACTCCACAGCAGCTGGTCTTGGTGTATTTTATGTTGCACCAACGATTGATATAGACCTGAAATATCATTGGTTTGGGCACTGGGGTTCACCATTTTGCTTCACCTTCCTACCCGAATGTCGTTTCTCAGGTTAATTTACCACCCCGGGTGCACTATTGAATTGAGTATTACACAGTTACCACCTCCTTTTCAAGGGCCTTATCGGGACGAAGCAAAGCCCTATAGCTCTTACCAGTCAGGGTATTAATGTGAACTCGATAATACGAGCGAAGTAGTTGAGCCATAGTTTTTTTCTCATGTTCAACATCCTCCTAGTAATAGTTTATTAGCTAGTACTTATATAAATTTAAATAAGGTTAAATAAATTTGAACTGCATAGCGTGATTTTAGTATCCAGTCGGTCCTAGCGTCAAAAAAAGGTAAAGCAAATGAACTCCTAGACGTGCGGAATGTAGTTACGACTTTAGCGAGGAGCCTGATAGCGGCGACATCGGAAAGTTTACATGGACATAAAATTGGCTTTAACAAGACGTCAGAATGTTTACTGATACTCCGATTGTGCCAGAAATGTAACAACACAGATGTGTTCAAATTCTTTACGGATAAGGAGCACTTCAGCCTGCAAGACGAGGTTATTTTGGGGATACAGATGGGATGGTAGGTCTTAGCTGACCTTTGCGTTGCTGCCACCTAAGAGATGTAGTTGTCAATCAGAGGACTCTGGATTTTGAGATAGGGTGCATAGCTAAAAGTAGGCTCTAGGAGAAGGCCTTTAAGTGCGCCAAGTTCTGTTTTCTCCCGAATGAGAGAGGTGTAGGTGCCGGCGTGATCTAATTTACCCACCAGCAATACTCCCACCAGAACATCACCGCGGAAAACGAATTTGCGATAGGTCTTCTCTTTTTTCTCCACAAGAACTTCGTAACCTTTACTCGCTGGGGGGTGTATAATTCCGACCGAGATGACGGCTAGACCAGCTAACTCCATGGCGTTCATCAAGGAAAAGGCGCCTTTAGCTTGTCTCCTGCCCCCGGCCATGTTCTCCCCGGCGGTCTGCCCCATCTCCACGGCATTGGTCCAGATGCCGCTGACCATCTTGTCACCAGAGACTACATCTGTTGTCTCAACAACATCCCCGGCAGCGTAGATTTCTGGCACATTTGTCCTCATATAAGTGTCGACGATAATCCCAGTGCTTACCTGGATTCCAGCTTGCTGAGCTAACTCAATATTGGGCTTGACTCCTACGGCTATCAGTATCATATCGGTGGCCACTGTCCGCCCATCTTCCAGGAGAACACCAACTACAGCATCATCCTGCCTTAATATCTGGCTTATACCCTGACCGGTGATGACCTCAATCCCCAGCTCTCGCAGCGCTTTTTCAAAAAAGGACGCTGCCTCTTTATCTAGCTGAGGAGGCATAAGGCGGTCGAGCTTTTCCACCACGGACACTTTTATCCCGAGCTTGTTGAGTGCCACGGCCACTTTGCAACCAATCCTTCCACCACCGACAATAACCGTCCTCCCGGCGTCGCCAGCCGCTTCTTTTACTGCTAGGGCATCCTCCAGGCGGTGCAGGAAAAAGACACCATGACCAGTAACGCCGGGGACAGGTAAGGAGCGCGGTGAAGAGCCGGTAGCTATTAGCAGCCTGTCATAGCTGATGCTATCGCCATCTTCCAGCAGTACGGTCTTCTCTTTAGGGTCTATCCTCCTTGCTCGAGCCGCGGTTCTGATAAGCGTCCTCCGCGGTAGCTGTAACTTGTCGCGGCAGATCTCCTCGGGTGAGCGTTCCTCATCAATAACCAGTGGTATCAGCGGACGATAGTATGCCAGGTAGGGCTCGTCAGTGACGATGGTGATGTCACCCCGCGAGTCTATCACTTCTATCGTCTGGGCAGCAGCTATTCCAGCGGCGCCATTGCCTATGATTACATAGTGCATTCTCTCTTACTCCCGGGCACCCATCACCAGAGCAGAACCTGAGTCCTTCCGGCGCTGCTTGGAGAACTCGTCAGGCTCAGCCCAGACCAGGGCCCTGGTAGGACAGGCGTCCACGCAGACTGGACTCTGGCGCGCATCACACAGGTCACACTTGGCTGTGATCCACCTTCCCGCCAGCAATTGACGGCTGATAACTCCATAGGGGCAGACCATAATGCAGGTCCAGCAACCGATACACTTCTCTTTCTTGCGTCGCACGGCTCCCCGTTCGTCTCGCCATAGGGCACCGCTAATGCATGAGTTAAGGCAGGGGGCATCTTCACAATGGCGGCAGAGAATGGGCACTGCCCGTGACGGAAAATACTCCACAAAGAGGCGCTTCTTGGGTAATGTGGGTTCAGATATGGCAGCGAAAAGCTCTTTGGAGACTGAATGCTCCACCGCACAGGCCAGCTCACAGGTGTGGCAGCCAGTACACCGGTCAAGGCGAACAAAAATTTGCTTCATATCTAGTCCTCCTCATATCATAGCCACACAATCTAGCTCAGGCCCAGACCCTTGCGCCGCTCTTTGATGGCCTCAAGGAGCTTGGCCGCCGCCGCTTTAGGCTCAGGCTCAACAATAAAATAGCCACCAAAGAGAGACTTGACGTCCTCAGTAAGTACCCGGGCCACTACCGGGCCTCCCAAAACGGGCGGGATGACACCCAGGTGAGTGGGCAGTCCGGCCGCCATAGCCCAGGTGCCAATGGCAATCGCCTTCTCCGTGGTAGCTTCAGGGGCACTGGCCACCACGGGCAGCTTGTCAATATCCACGCCCAGCTTGTTGGCCACGGCAACGGCTAGATCGGCCGCCCTAGTATTATCAACACAGGAACCCATGTGTAGGATAAGTGGCAGCGGTGCCCCAAGCCCCGCTGCCTGACCCACAGCAGTAAGCACCGCCTTTAGGCCGGGGCCGGCATACTCATTGGTTGCATCGGAGTTCATTAGGCCGTGGCGGGCAAAGGAGCCGGCGGCGCAGCCGGTGGCCAGCAGGAGGACATTCTCCTTGGCCAGCTCCTTGGCTATGGTCACAAAGCTGGAGTCCTGAGCTACCTTAACATTGTTGCAGCCGGCAAAGAGACAGATGCCCAGGATGTTGCCCTGGACTATGTTATCAATAAGGGGCTTTAACGGGTCTTCTTTGTCAACCTGGCTCAGGGCGGCCACGATGGCCTCTGCGGAAAAGCCGGCCACGGTGACCGAGGTATGGGGAGGGATGTCTATGCGTGCTTTGTCTCTGTGTTTGAAGGCCTCAATGGCTATACGGATAACCTCTTGCGCCGCCTCTTTGGCCCGTTCTTCAGTGAACTCAACATGAGTTGCCCCTGGTATCTTGGCGATGGGCATGGTGGTGATAAGCTGCGTGTGGTAGCACTCAGCAACATTGGCCAGTGCCGGCATGATACATTGATAGTCAACGATTATGCCATCAAGGGCTCCGGTGATGATGGCCAGCTCCTGGGAGACGGAATTCGTCGCTAGCGGTATGCCGTGGCGCATGAGAACCTCGTTACCGGTACAGCAGATGCCAACTATATTGATGCCAGCGGCAGCACCGGCTGCCTGTGCCTCACCATCCATGGTGTGGGCCACTCGAACTATAACATCAGACAGGACAGGGTTATGGCCATGGACGGCGATATTTACCGCATCTTTCTTGAGCACCCCTAGGTTGGCCTTGCTGACAACAGGTGCCGGGGTGCCGAAAAGTATATCCGAGAGGTCAGTGGCCAGGTGCATACCGGCATAGTCGGCCAGAGCACACTTAACGCCGCCCAAGAGCAGGTTCACCGGGTCAGCATCAACGCCGTAGGTAGTACGGTGCATCATCTCGGCCACCGTGCTATCAATACCTATGGGAATGACACCCAACTTGGCGAAGGTCTCAACCCGTCCCTTGGTCAATGTAGTCGCCGCCCAGGCAAGGGGGGATTCCCTCTCTGAGAACTCGGCCAGGGCCGCCTCGGCTACCTCCCTGGCTATGTCTGCGGTTTCCCTGCCTTCAGTGGTAATGCCCAGTCGGCTGGCCACCGCCTTTAGCTTGGTCTCATCCTTCACCGGATAATCCGGCGCCTTGCCCAGGCTGGACTTCATAAGAGTGTGGACCAGATGCTTGGCATGCCCCGAGTGGGAGGCGGTGCCAGCAGCGATGGCCCGTCCCAAGCCACGGGCGACCATGGTGTCGGCAGAGGCGCCGCAGACGCCGACCTTTGGTCCCTCACCGAAGGGGTCAATGCGGCAGGGCCCCTGCAGGCAGTGACGGCAGCATAGCCCCAACTGGCCAAATCCACATTGGGGTAACATAGCCTCATAGCGTTGCCACACCGTCTCTATGCTATCAGCCTCAGCACGTCCCAACATATGCTGCGATGCCAGGTCCCAGGATTTAGATTCGAATTTACTGCTCTTCACGGCGCTTTACCTCCTGAATTGTTCCAGTCCCCTATTAGCGAGGGAACATGCCTTTTATATCTATGCCCCATAGGGTTTGTTAAGCTTCAATGGCAGTCATGACAATAATATAAATAAACCTAGTATAGACTCCTACCTTCACTATTATAGACCCTTTGTCAAGATTTTGCAGAACCTTAAAACAACCTTCAAGCTTTCTGCTCGCCGCTAACCTGACATTTCCGAGAGATGATTGACATCATTATCTTTGTCAGCCAAAATCAAGGGGACGTAACAATAAGCCATCTTGTTAAATGTGACAGGACGGAAATTCTTAGCTTGAAGCTGATATGAACCAGTGGGGAATTTCACGTCAACCTTCTTTGAGCGCTGGCTCTTATAGTTATCCTAACTGCTCTGTTTTTCTCCATATCGCTGATCACAATGAGGCGTAGACTAACCGTATAAGATAGTCTGGACTATTTCGTCGCTCCACCAAACCCAGCCGCAGGGCGGAGAGTAAACAGAACGTCGCTTTGTGTTAAGATTTCTGGCCTAATTCGGTGGGGTTGATTAAGAAGTTAAAAAACAACCAGCTTTCATTCCCCTATATTTTTACATAGAGAAAGCCATACAGTACTTGCATGTTAGTGATATAATAAATATTACGCGGAAAATGATGCAAAGATGAGAAAACTATTTACTCTGATATTGATAGGTGGATTAGTATTTTGTGGTTACATGGCGGTTGATGCATTCATCCGCCAGAGCAATACTGTCGGGATAGCGCGTGAGGCATTTGTCCTTATAAATGAGTATCGCCAGGCTAATGGAATAGCACCGTTAGTTTGGGATGACAATTTAGAGGAACTGGCAATAAAGCATAGCAGGTATATGAACGACACTGGTGATTTCAGTCATTCTCATTATGGTTATGCAGAGAATATACTGAAGAGCAGTGGTGCTATCTTGGGTGGCGGTGCTTTCCCATCTGGACATAGTATAGTGGTTGAATGGCAACATAGTTACTTGCACAACTTAAACTTATTGGATAGCAGGTTGCATTATGGGGCTATCGGAGTAGCAGGGAACTATGCAACATATCTTGCAAGGCAATAAAATGCTTTGAAGGATGAACCAAAAGAAAGGTAGAACGACCAGCGTCGTCTTCTTTTGGAAAGTCGAGATTGGCAGGTAGCTGCAAGCGAACCCGCAAATCGGTTGTCTCTTTGTCACCCATCATCAGATGTTGCTCCCGGGCGGCTGCCGCTTAAGTCATCGCATAAAGAACGCTCTTGTGCATTCGTATACGCAGCCATCTTCTACTAGATTCTAGGGCTTTCTACGTTCACTGTCCAGTGTTGCGACCCGCTTATCGAAGCGAGTCACGATACAAAACGATTGATTGTCAAAGGCCCCATGACACACAACCTAACAATTCCGAGGAATGTTGATTTCAACCCAGATGGCATCAGTTTGGATAAACCCCCGTTGAGCGATACACAGCTCAAGTGATCCACCCAAAGCCGAGACCATGAAAATGCTTATCGAGAGCCAGCCTGTCTTCGGGACGCATCTGGAGAAGGTGGAGTTCCTCTTGATGGAAATAAGCGAGGCCATCACCCTCGTGGAGCTTCAATTCCGAGAGATTCGAGAGGAAAGGTATAGAGAAATAGTGCATTGTTGCACAGTCTGAGTCGCGTAACACCCTTACAGCTCCAAGATAGTGGAGCGACGTTAGGTCAATGTTGTACTCTAACTCTTCTTCGATCTCCCGGCATGCGGCTATAGCAGGTCGCTCGTCCTCTTTGATTTGGCCTCCAAAAAGTACCCAGTAGTTGGGGAACAATTTTGGCCTGCTGTCGCGCTTTTGAAGCAAGACTTTCCTGTCCTTGTGCAGCACTACGCCGACACCGTCCGGTTCTACCATGTCTTATCCTCCCCGCAGTTCCCAATATAAGACTGCACCGGTATGATAAGATGCTCAACAATCAGGTGTCAAGGTCCAGGGCAAGTCTGCAACGGGTCACTCGGAGCACCGAAATTATGGGACAGCAAGGCTGCACAATTGTCAGTTTTGTGCAACTATGGTTTGAAGCATCACACAGAGCGTCAAGATGTGCAGTAGCCTTTGTCATGCTTAGTGGGCCAGTTAAAGTTCATGGGCAGGCTCATTTCCAGTGCGGGCTTTACGAGGCAGTTGCAATACTTAGGAGTCGTACTGCTTCTTCGATTTGATCCTTTGACCTTAGGATAAGATACCGTGTGGCGGATTGGATAATGTAGTCTGTTTCCGGTTTTTCCACTGTTTCCAAGGTGGTTTCTTCGTAGTGTTCTTCCACATTCTTAATCAAGAATACAAGGCTAGCTTTCCTTGGGTAGATCACTGATACCATCTTGCCACCCCTGTACAGGCTGATGTGCCATTTGTGTATTCTAACCTCAAGGTTCAATTCGGAATCTCTTAATCTTTCGACGAGAGCGACGAACAGCTCCTTGCCATATTTCCTTTGAATAGTGAAATGTCTGCTCCAGTTCCCTTTACCAACTGAGACCCACTCCGGAACTTCCTCTGCAACCTCCTGTGCCTCTTCTTCCCCTACGACTAACTGCAAAACGTCCGGATGCAGTTCCCATTCCAAGATGTTGTATTTGAGTTTGTCCAGCTCTAAAGCTTTCTTACGAAGCTTTGAAATATCCTCATCTGCAATAAGGTAGAATCGATCAGATATGGTGTAATACGGGTCACTTTCCTTCAACTTGTAGAATCTGTTGCTATAGGAGGCTGAGATATCGCTAGCTTTCTGGACAACGACGAAAAATTTACAGTCAAGGTAGTGCCGGAGTTGGTAAAGCCGCTGCATTCCACGGTCAACACCCGTACTATACTCGATTTCAAAGGCATATTTTGGGAAATTGTATTCGTTGAACCAAATTACGTCTATCTGGTCCGCTGAAGAAAGGACTGATAAATCTATGGTTCTTGGCAGTTGAATCGTTAGGTCACCTACGTCATCTGAAGAATAAACTCTGAAGCCAAGGCTTTTCCCTAGCTGTATTAATTCCCTCGTAGTAGCTAAGTGCGCATCTTTTGTCATAAGTTACCTACAGCCAAGATGGTCCGACATAGCGCCTAAAATCTTTCCTGGTTATCCCCAGCATACTCAAATCGCTTCTGTTAAACCGCGTGATATTACTTTGTCGATTCTTAACGTATTCATAATAGCATGTTCTTTTAGAATAGTATCTTCCTTTTCTAAGTTCCTAACTGAATTTCCTATCTCTCTTATCGTCTCTAAGGAAGGTAGAGGGAGGCTATTAATTTCTGTGGCATTAACCTGGGTATTTCCGTTGCTAACTTGGAAATATATATTGTACAGTTTTGAATTCAAAAGGGCTGCAAGGCCATATGTTTCGTTAATAGTCAATTCACCTTCTTTTTTATAGATATAGTTCACATGGTTCTCGATACCAATATAATCCGAATCAAAGGTATCCCTCAAATAGATTCCTGCATTGATACGTTGTTTACCTTCTTTAGTGCTAAAGCGTTTAACCAAGACATAATTCCTGCTAGGAATTAGAATACTCTTTGATTCCCGAGTTTTTCTTATTCTTGTTGGCTTATTCTCTTTCTCAAGCGGCCACCTGACTACGCCATTTACAATATTATGCATCCAAATCAGAGGAACAGAGCTACCTGATGTCTCTGTTGAAAGAAAATCTTTTGCTCTAAAAGGAACGACTGGTCCTGTTGACACTTTAAATCCAAGAGAATTTAGATCGTTTTTGAATTTATCGATATATGCTGATATCAACTCCCCTAGCATAGATGTCGGTATCCGTATTACCAGATCATTATGTTTTCTAACGACAACTCGCTCGTATGGTGTATGTCTTACATTTTGTTCTTCATTTTGATTGGGTATTCCTCTACTCACACTGATCATTACATCCTTTGGTGTATCTAAAGTCTTTTTCGCAGAAAGAATCACATTTTCTTGAAGCACGCCGTATTCTTTGAAAACTTCCTTTCTGGACTCGAATACGTGTATTTTGTATGGCTTAACAATGCCAAGAAACCAATTCCTGAATTTCCTATAGTACCACCCGGAGCAATAGCTTCGTGGTGTCAGTGCTGTCATTTGCCCGCCATTCTTCAATAACTTGGCAGCTAGTGCCATGAATAACGGGTAGATATTAGGTGGCCCATCAACAATACTCTTGATCCTGACTAATTGAGGTGAACCTTTCCTAAGTCTATAGTAGGGGGGATTAGCTATTACTAAGTCATATACTGTTTGATCTGCCTCGTGGTTTTCATTTTGATTATTTAGGGTTGGGACATTTGATAGAACAAAATCATCGTTGAATACTCTATATGAAATATCAAAGCCCTTTCTGATCATGTCTTCTTGACATGCTTTCATATTGAGACTGAGAATGGGCACTATGTTGGGATCATTCTCATAGAGGTCAAAAACTATTTTTATCTTCTTATCTAGTGACTTGAGATACTCGCAAAAACTGCTTTCAAAAATACCAATACCGGCCCCTGGGTCGAGAATTCTTATTTCTTCTTTGTTAAAATCTTCATATTGTCTTACCATAAATTCACTTATTCTTACTGGCGTGAAATACTGCCCTGCCTTTTTTCGATATTGGATATTAGTATTCTCAACATACCACTTGGTGAGAGTTTCGGCATAGTCCGTAAGTGTTTGGCCCGCCGTCTTTTCTGGCAGTCTTTCCATTTCCTAAATGCTCACGTCCATGTAGCTTTTGCGAAAAGCTTGCTAATTCTTTATCCAGTTTTCTAACAGGGTACCTGCATCGTCTTTCAGGTGGTTCACACAATTCGTAAAATAGTCTTTCTGGAAAATGTCTTGGCTTTTTCTGACCAAGCTTCTCCATTCAGGTTTCTGTCTTAGCCCTTCTGACTTTTCATGAAAGAAGTTTACCAATATGAATTCGCATAATAAAACTACGTCCATAGGTGGGTGATGAAATCTTGGAACATCAATGCTTTTATGGAGCCAACAATTCTCGTCGCCCCTTGGATTTCCTCCTACTTGTAAATGATATAATGGCTCCGGTTTCCTTACTTTTGGATCTCTTAGATCCAAGTGAAAGCGCAACATCACTCTTTTCCAGCCGCAACTTGCTAGAACGTCTTTAAGCTCGATCGCATCCAACATTTCTCTATAACTGATCCTTTCATCCAAAGACCATACTCTTAACACTATGTTGTACTTATTAATATCGTTTCCGCACCCTTCAATTTCACACACGATATCCACTTGTAATTTCAAACCATCCACGTCACTTATTTTGAAGACTAATGGATGTTCAAAAGGAATCGAAAACATCCATCTCGCAGGTGTCTTTTTCCTCTTGTTCCTGATGAAAAAGGCAAGTTGCCTCGCTCTTTGAATTAGCATTTCTTTAGAGCCTTCCGCTAAATAATCAGTGATATACGATCGAGCAAGCATTTCCAGGTTCCTGGGATACTCCTCAATTCCCACTGTTATCTTCCTTGCCTTTTTGCGTTTTACGAATTCTTGGTAACATCTCTCGCCCTAGAGGGTCAAATAACTCGTCATTGACTTCATTGGATATTCTGATTGCCTCAAATGATACCCTTGCTTCATCCATTACTGATGGGCGTGAGTCTGGTTTATAAGATAATGAGTACTTAATCATGACCGGTTTCTTTAATATATAGCACACCCACTCAGCAGGAGACTCCCCACTAAAGACACATTTTGATCTTTCAATTTCCGTCTTTTTTCTCCTTTCCCAAGCGAGTGGGAACCCCTTCCTTAGAGGTAAATCTCTTTCTTTTCGATTCATCATTGCATTTGCAACTTGTTGTAATCTTGATTTCCACCAGCGACCTTCTGAGGGGGTGAACAATTCAGAGTATCTAGCTCTGGCAAAAGTTTCCTGAACAGGATCAGATAGAAAGGCATCTTTGGAGATGCCTAAAAAGGTCGCTGAGTGGACCGGATCATATAGCAGGCCTGGATACCTGATCAAAGTGTTACGTATCCATGTTGCGGCTTCAAGTACAGCCCATTTATTTCCAGAATTTATCGGAGGGTTTGCAAGTTTGAGATTCTCGTAGTCAATTTCAGGGGCTTTCATAGTCTTCAGCAAGTCTATCCAGTTCCTAGACCTTTTATTACGAAGTTTCTTAAAGCCGATAGCCAGTTCATAAAGGTAATATAGTAATGCTGAATCGGGCTTAAATAGGTCTTTTTTATAAATAATTTCATCTATATTGGATAAAGTTCGCTCAGAGTAGTCTTGAACTTTGAAAACACTGGGTCTTGTAAAAAGCACTATAGGAGCCTCTGGGAATCTCTGTCTGAGTTCAGTTGAAAAGGTTACACCAGAGATACCAGTTACATTTCCCTCTGAGTCAGGTTTAGTCAGATCGACATCTATTAACATTAGTTCTGGGTAATCTTTATATATCTCTCTATAGTCTTGGGCTGACTTTGGTGAATTCCGTGTGATTATTATGAATCTGTCCTTGGATCTATCATCAGTCTCAAATTTAGTCCGATATTTTTGTAATTCTTCTTGGAAATCATCTATGTAAAGAGTTTTGATCATGTCACCCCTCCATGGGTAGTGTGATTTCTACACAAGTCTTCCAATTATTAGGCGGGTCAACAAACTTCACATCCCCACCACAAGCTCTAACAATGTCTCTAGCTATCTTTAAACCTAAGCCAGTTCCTGCACCCCATCTAAGGTCCGGCTCGCTATCACTCTCAAAGGGCTCAAAAACTTCCTCCCAACGGCTTCTATCTAGGCCTTTGCCGGAATCAAGAAATTGAATGTGAACTAACCCATTGTCCTCAAAACCTGTTACTTCAATGCGCCTTTCCTGTTGGCCTTTTACTGCTTTAGTTGCATTTGTCATTAGATTATGCAAAACAGAGACTAATTCTGAGCGATACATTCTTGGAGTTCTTAAATTGTTAGGTATCATATTATTGTAGTCAATTCCAAATTCCCCTAAGTACAACCTAAACGGCCTAAAAACACTTTCTACTATTGGGAATAGAACCCACTCTCTCCTTTCTAATCTACTTTCCTTGCCAATTGTCAATCCTAGAAACTCGCCTAATTCCTTTATCATTTCTGTGCGGTTGCCAAAAGATTCCAGAGCATACTTGTAATCCCTTTGTTCGGCCTCAGACATACTTTTTAGCATCGACGAGGCATTTGTAATCATTTCCTCCATATCTTCAATCAATGCTTGTAATTCATGTTCAAAGATCAGAACTAATGTTCCAGTAGAAGCAAGTACTCTAAGTTGAGATAGTTCCCTTGCATATTTTTCCTCTCTTCTCTTCAGTTCCAACTCTTCAATTTTTCTTCTTTCTATCTCGGCTTTTCTTGCTTCGGTATCGGCGCTTTCTTTCTCCTCTTCAGCCGCCCTTCTTTCTTCCGCCTCCGCTCGCCTTAATGATTCCTCTTTTTCCCTAGCTCCTTTTTCAACTTCAAGAAGCTGTCTTTCTTTGGCTAGTAAGGTCCCGACTAGCTGCCATGCTTTGTCATCGTTCGTTCTACGAGCTTCTTCTTCAGCCGCCCTCCTTTCTTCTTCAACTGCCCTCCTTTGCTCCTCGGCGACTATTCTTTCCTGTTCTGCTCTCCCAACTTCCTCTACTATTCGTCTTGTCCTCTCTTCGGCTTCCCTTCTTTCCTCTTCAGCTTTTTTAGCTGCTTCTTCTGCCTTTTTCCTGGCTTCCTCTAGGGCTTTCCTTCGGGCATCTTCTATTGCCCTTTTCCTTTCCTCGATTTCTTTTAGCTCTCTAGCTATCTCATTTGCATACAATACTGTCGCAAAATCAATGCCTAGGCGGGTAAATTTTCTTAATTCATCAACTGCTTCACCCTCTATCAGTCTCTCACGATTAACCGTTATATCTAGACCTGGGTTATCTTTCCTTGCAAATAGGGCGTGCCCATATAGGTTTTGATTCCTAAAAAGACGTAATCCTGGGCGTTTATCCTCTGTGGCCAACATCCTGACCTCTGTATCCACACCAGCCCTGGATCTGGCTCGGTCATAATCAACCGCTAACCAATCATCTCCCTTTGCGCCGTATCCAAACACCCTGAAATTATCAGCATATACTTTCACCCCACCTCTCTCTTCACCTATTCTTTGCGTCCTATTAAGGCCCCATTCCGAATTCCTGAAAAGGTCGGGCCGGTAACTGAAAATGTAAACCTCCAGTCTGGCGTTTTTCAAATGACTAAATACTTGGGCTCTTTCAAAAGTCTTCTCTATTTTGTTTTTGATTTTGTTTATTACCCTTATGTCATAAGTTGCTACACCTTTAGCATTGACAGAACCCGATAGCTTTGCCCAAGCATTGTTAAAAAAGGTTGTGTCGAGCCGTTCATATGCCATAGGAAACTCAGCACAATCAAAATCTATGACAAATCCAGGGTCATATTTCTCTGGGGTTGTTTTGAATTCACTTTCTGGTGCAAATGTTGTCGGGGAAAGTAAGTCCATGAGTTCAATTCTAAGGTGTCTAATGTCTAAGGCGTTCCAAGGCTCACTCGTATTCTCAAGGGTTAAGGTAGTACCCGTCAAAGTCTCACTATCCACGGACCTAACAAAGTATTTAATTGGTGTTTCATTAAGATCGGTGCCCGGGATAAATGAAGACCATTCAAAAGTTGCATTTAACTCCTCTTTATCTCCGTTCTCCGTTTCGGCAACGGACCTTAATACAAGCCTTTTTGACAGCTTTCGGCATGCAAAGCGGCCAATACCTTTCTCGCCGGCTTTTTGCCTCCCATATTTCATTGTAATTGGGTTCTCTTCTTTATCGATCGTAGCAATTCTCATCCAAGTTCTCTGGAAAGTTGATAGGTTCATTCCAGTTCCATTATCCTCAACTACTATTGTTCCGCCGGTATCCTTTATGTTCTGCATTCGCACAGTTACACGCGTCGCATCCGCATCATATGAGTTCTTGATGAGCTCTGCCAGCGCAACGGCCCTATTTGTTACCAGTTTCTCACCCAGCTGAAATAAAAGGCGTGAATCTATATTAAAGAATGTACTTCTTTCGTCTACCATTTGTTGTCCCTAATTTGCTACGGTGGTGTTAGCTGATTTCGACTCTATTTATTTTGTCCTTCTTATTTTACACGCTTTCTGCAGCCGGATGCATGTCCTTTTGTGTGAATTCGCTGGGTATCTACTTATTGTATCATGTCATGTAGCTGTTAGCCTTATAAATGGCAAAAGTACTCCACTGCCTTATGTTTACCATTTATTATGTTATTATGACATTTTCTGTCCAATAATGCATCTGTACCTCCGCCTTCTGTCGACCCTTAACGATTAGCCACAATGTTAGTTAAACCAATATTGGCTTCTATTCAGGGGCTTCCACAGTTGGACGAGTCTCATGAGACTACTTGAATTTCACCTTCAAATACTGAGCTTGGTTTAAGCACAAGCGTCGTCTTGTGGAGATACGCTAAATCGCTCGTCCAACCACTCCAAAGTGCAGCCGCCCCGATTAACGAGAAAGCATTTTCGGTTCTAACTGCGTTTACTCCTTGTAGATTTCGTTCGTTATCAAAGAAGAAAACGACTGCTGTTGCGGCGTCCCTTATGTGTTGGTCGCTATGGGCTCCTCCAGAAACAAAGGCTTCCCAGCAAAATAGAGCCGGTCGATGACCAGAAGGTGGCCAGCACTGCAAATCCAGCGTGAAATCACACTTACAGGATGATGACTCATACAACCTTTTCAAAATCCAGGCAGACTGGTGGATGCCCAGAGCGCAAACTGATAATCCTACCGGAGACGCAAAGGAGCGATTGCCATCTCCCTCGCGTCCTTTGCTTAGGTCTCTGGAATTGTCAGGAATTGGGATGAATAGAGGCGATTCAAAACCAAGAGAGACACTGTATCCTTCCCCGATGTCAAGCTGTAATCGCTCAACAAGCTGTTGAATATTCGAAGATCCCTGAATTGATTTGATTCCCTCATTGGGATTCAACCTAGCCCAAGCGAAAGCGGGGCCTCTCTTCTTTTTTTGATAAAGAGTTGAACCAATGTCACAAGTGTAAATCACTCTTTTAATTTTATTCATTACGCTCCTATTATACATATCAAAAGACACCACAACAATTCATCTTCTTGTTCACGGCTTCCTTCTAGGTTGAATGTGTAGGATACCCTTGAACAAGTGAACGAGAGCGTAGTATGATATCGTGTAGATTGAGTAAGACATTGTAAAGGGAGAGGCTGATATGGCTCGCAGTGCTGGAAGCTACCAAATATTTCCGATTTCATCTGAACCATTAAACGGAGTGCTCCATATTCAAGATAGAAAGAAGCCATGGAGCTCATGGGAATTTTATGTTGGCGACGACAAAGAATATCATAGATATGGCGTTAATAAAAACGAACTAAATAAGTTATCTGATTATCCCGTTACACATATAGACCATCCCAATGGAATAGAAGTAACAATTAAATATGGTGAGAATCAATGTCGAGCCGCTTTTCATGGGTATAATGAAAATGCTCGTGGAGGTAGGCATATTTATATCGGTAGCAAAGGGAAAGAGGGGCGTGAATTTACTGAGTTTTATAGAGATTTCTTAGGAAGATTTGGGGTCAATGTGGGAGTAGATATAGACCCGATTCCAGTTAAATTGGATTTTCACGCTGGCAATGTTGTGTATGTTTCTCATAGATTAATAGACCAGAAATGACAGCAAACAATCGGATTTAGGGAGGATAAAATGCCAATACCTAGAGAGCAGTTTGACAAAGAATTAGACCAAACGGAGTATAAGATACTTGAATTCTTGAAGTAACACCCTCGGGAAGCATATCAATGTCATGAGGTAGCTGAGGGTATAGGAGAATGGCACCCGCCAGAAAGCACAGGTAAAAGGATTCTTTATGCCATTGGCACTGTTCTAAGTGTTGGGGGAGCGCTTGACGAGTTGGCTAAGAAAGGCCTGGTTGATAAAAAGACGGTAGACGGAACGAGTTGGTATTCCGTACACAAGTAGCATGTGCCGTTCGAGTCTATCATTGTTGATTTGCAGGTCAAATGCATTGGGTCAACACTACCCTCTGTAATCTATCAAGTCGCGCCACCTTGATAGGAAGCAAACAACCGCTGCAATGCTGGACTCAACTGCTTCTTCTCAAACAAGAGTTCGGAATGCTTCCAATGCGTGCTAGCGGGTTGGATTCGAACAGCACGTCTTAGCGCATTTCCACTTTGTTTCTGACCGGTGGCCAGACGAATATTACTGAAAAAACCATCCCCGGCCAGCTCGAATTGTGCGGCCTACCAACTTTTCAGAGCCAATTATTCTCCTATTGATAAATGTTATAGATAAAGCTAAAATTTACCTAAGGCCTCCCATAGCGAGCTTACTTCTTTCCCGTGAGCCAAAGGATAATGTAAATGAGAATATTAGGTGCCGTTTCAGGCGTACTGCTACTGGCCATACTCATATTGTTTTACCTACCTATACAACTTGACACTAAAATATTATGGATGACATATCTCTAGCTACCACTGGTTCTAATTACTGGAGGCGCAGCTATAACACTTCTGCCAACTTTGATAATCAAGTTGGCAACAGGAGTTGTTACAGCTGCTATAATTGCATGGATGATAAAGTATTTGCCTGACATAATTGCTGGTCTACTTAAGGAGTAAACCAATTTGATAAAGAACGAGTTGCAGTTGGCAGACATTTTACGGGAAAAGCTTAGACCCAATTTTAGAAAGGTCTACAGCAATATTAACCTAGCAAGTAATAAATTTTACCACTATTGGAAGGAATGGCATGGTGAGCGAGTACCTTCTGCTCAACCCCAAATAGACCTCCTGATGGTAGATTCCAGACTTTGGCTATTTGCAGCAGAGCTGAAATACTTCAGGAAGACACGAAACGGGCAGATTAACCATCCATTCTATGCTGGGATTGACGAGGCGCTTGCTCTGTTACGGTTTGGCTTTTGGGTAGTATCACTATGGCATCTCTTTGGCGAGGATATTGGTTTAGAAGATGTCAGGAGGCTCTACCAAAGTTGTGATTTCCTAACATGGAATATTGAATTGCCGATAAACTATCAAACTTTCAGAGTAATCAAAACTGGTGTGGATATCGAATTCAATCGACTTTATGATAGCGGCACAAGGGAATGGAAAGAGCTACCAAGTCCATACGCTGGCAGGTCAAATCCATTGTTGGAAGACCTAAATGCCCAGAGGATACAGGATATCTTACGGACTGTTCTCAGGATTCCGCATGCAACATGAACTAAACACTGTATAGAAACCTGCTTACACTGAATAATGAGACTACTCGACCAACTCCCGTTTCCCATACAACCATCATGTGTCTTTTTCCTCGTTAGACCAGTGCATTGATATCTCAGATTCATCATCCCCGACGTTTACCCTACGAGTAGGCCCAGTTAATGACCAAAGGAAATTCGCTAGTCTCCTTCGTTGCATAGGGGTAAGCTCATCTAGAAAAGGTCGTGATGCCTCTAGGTCAATCTTTCCTCTGGTGACTACTACTTTCAATGATTCCGCACCGCCCTCAGGTTGTAGTATTTCGACACGCTCATGCTCAAGTACACCTGGTTTTTCTGCAGTTTCTGGAGCCTTAATGTCACCTCGAACCATAGCTGTCACAGCTATCTTAAACCGCCGAAAGACTTCAGTAGAGAAAATTCGCCAATCATTAATTGCGCCTGGTGTCTGTAATGCCACTGCTAATACCGCTAGAAGCAGAGTTATGTCGATGGACTGCTTGGTACTTACCGACGAAGTAATAAATCTAGGTTGCCCCGCCGAGTATCTTCTATCATATTCGCCAGGGCTCAAGCCAGCAATGCTTCTGAGAGCTGCTTGAAGCCTAATCAATATGTTGCCTAGCTCACCAACTGTAAGATGGTCATAGTCAATATGCATTGTTAGGGATGGTCTGTCAATAGTTTTTATTTCTTTTCTCATGCAAACCTCCTTAAGAATGGGTGAGTGTCATAAGAGGATTATAAACACATATCTTTTGATAGTGTCAACAGCAAATATGTCGTTATCATATTCTCGTATTGGTGCCCTTTCGCTTGAGCTATTAGAACCTGATGGAACAAGCCAGAAGGCCCCTTATTTAACAATTCATCGAATTGTTGGATGACTAGAAAGCTGCTCCCATCTGTGGAATAAGCGAGTTCAGCCTCGGGTATCCTGTTTGCTGAGGCGAACTTGATTCAAACTAGCCAGAAGCAAGAGGTAAATCATTTTGAGAATTCTACTCTCACTTAAGAGCAGTGATAAATGTACGGTATTCTCCCGGCGATACTGACCTAGCTCCTGCTCCATATGGATTAGGTCTTACCAATACGAAACATCTTAGTGCCACACACGGGACAAACCCCTTGGGTTGCTGGGCGCCCATTCTTAAAAGTAATAGCCTTCGGATCCTTAATCTCTCTCTTAGCCCTACACTTCACACAGTACGCCTGCATCATGAACCTCCTCTTTGCTATTTCTAGTGAAGTTAACAGATACCAGTCGTATCTGTCAATAGACCAGGTAAGAATCACATACCCCTTGTTCCTCCTGCCGTTAATGAGGAAGGGGGCATCGCCCCTTCAAGCCAGAAGCATCCGTACCCAATTCCATTCAAAAGCCCGGGAACGGGGCTAAAAATTGATTCTAGGGCTTGTCAGAACCTGCTCCACGCCTTAGCGGCAACAATAGGGAGTCCTGGCGAGGCTACTGTCGGTGACAGCTTTTGTGCCCCCATCCGTGCTCCTTCATAAGGCCTATCATTGCCTTATGGTCGTCGTCGTTGGGGGACATGTCCATTCGCTCTCCACAGACATTGCAGTAATACCAGATTTGGTACTCCTTTTCGGCTTGGTCATAGCCTTCGCCCCACGCTGTCTCCCTTATCTCCTCGATATCGGGGATTCTAAGCTGTAGAAGTCCCAGCGAGTCCTTAACAAAGTCGGCAAATGATACTCCTCCCAAGTCCTCAAGGCGTTGCTTCAACAGGTCGTGAGCGTCTCTATCAAGCCTACAGGACACCGTGGGGTGGCTCTGCTCATACTTTATCCGGGCTGGTGGTTTGCGGGTAGCCTTTACCATATCAACTTACCCTATGGATTACCATATCGTTTACCACTCAGTTTACCATAGTGGTTTACCATAGGCAAAATTGGTGCTCGCAGCCTCTTTCCTTACCTTTACCTTTGCCTCTTTCCTTACCTTTACCTTTGCCTTTTCCTTACCTTTACCTTTGCCTTTTCCTTTGCCTTTTCCTTACCTTTGCCTTTGCCTTTTCCTTTTCCTTACCTTTGCCTTTTCCTTACCTTTACCTTTGCCTTTGCCTTTGCCTTTTCCTTACCTTTACCTTTGCCTTTTCCTTAGCTAATTTATGAAATCCGTATCTAATTCCATTGTTGACAGCAACGAAGAAATACGCTACAGCCATTACAATTTGGTTTTCTCCACGTCTACGTGTGTTATACTAAAAGGTGGGCTAGGGTGGCTTAATCCCCAGTACATCCCAGAAGAAAGGCGGGCTGCATCGGACTAAAACCGGAGGAAATTATGGTGGAGAATAAGACCCTATCGCTTACTGAGCAGATTTACCAGGAACTCGTGGATGGACTTAAGACAGGTTTGGACTGGCCACATTTCCTAGCTGAACACAAGGATAGCAAAGGGCCAACATATAATGCGATAGGCCGATTCTTTAACGATATGGGCCCAAAAGTTAAAGCTCTCGGTGAAGTCCAAGCTAAATTGGATGCCGGTGGACTGACGCTGGACTCCTTGGACCAGAAGATAAAAGAGGCGGAGAGCAATGTTGCGTTCTTGCAGGAGAGGGAAAATACCCTCAATCAGCAGATAGAGACCTTTGAGACGAAACTTGCCGAGAAAAGCGGGGTCATAAAGCAAGTTGTGGAGCTGGGAAAGCTTGGTTACGATATTGAGAGACTGAGACAGTTGCGAGAAGCCCTCACTGAGATTGGGGCAAAAAACGGGCTCACGGGTAAAGAGGCAGTCAGCAAATTCTTCGATGACCTAAAAGATTATGATACCAAGGCTGGCTTTGAGCGAGAAATCCAGAGATTGGAAACTATCACTGAGACAAAGAAGCTAGAGGCGAAAAGGTGGCAGGCAGAAGAGGAGGCACTTAGGAGAAAGCACGATGACCTAAAAGAGGTTATTGGAGCCGTGCATGCCCTTCGTGCCAAGGGTGTCAAAGTAAGCCAGATACCTACCTGGCAGCGAATCTTCAACCAGATTGAATCAGTAGAACAGTTTGAAAAAAGCCTGACTCAATATGGCGGTATAACCAGGTTGCTTAACGCGAGGAAAGAAGAGGCAGAAAGCTATAAGCTGAAGCTAGCGAAAGCCCAAAGCCAGGCGGAGACTCTGGAAAAGGAGAGGGCTAGAATCGAGGCACGAATTGACGCCCTGAAAGTAGCCGGCGTTAAACAACTTGAAGCGATGACTGAGGCAGCAGAGAGGCAATTAAAGGCAGTGGCGGCTAATGAGATAAAGGAAACTCAGGATGTAGCCCGGGAAATTAGGAGCGAATTTGCTACTTTCCTTACCCAGCTGGACAAGCTATTGGAAAAAGCCGTTCACCTCGGACAAGAGCTTGAGAGGTCGAAACAGGAGATGCAGAGGTATGAGGGAGTTAAGAACACTCTTGAGTCCCACGCTGTCGCTATGGAAGAAGCAAAATGAGTTCGTTTCTAAACAGTCTTGAGGATAAGCTAGCGGCAATGGAGCGGGAGATCCAAGCCCTTCCCGAAGAGCTTGATTCCGCTGTGGCCCGTCTCTACCGGGGTAAATTGAGAAGCCTCGGCTTTCGACTTAACCAGGATTTTAACAAGCTGCTTGACAGACTATTTGATGGTCAGAGGATTAATGCACTGCTATTCCCCTTCATATTCATGCCGAACGGCCCGAATGGCCCTCTTTACAGGCGCATAACTGAGGATGATTTATCCAGGTGGCGCTATGCTCACAAGTCGGACATACGGGTGGTAGTAAGCAAGGAGGGTGTGGAAATCATAGCCGTCTCCGAGCTGGCCAGGAAATACCAAACGACGGTTCCTCAGATAATCCTTGCCGCCCAACAGCAGGGCTACATAGTGCTGGGCTGGGACGAGTATCAAAACCTACTGGATGAGATAGGTAGGCTGATTGGTGAGGATGAGAAGTCATTCCCCGGGGCCATAGTCGGGATAGCGGTGACAACCACGGACTCCCCACAAGAGGTAAAAGTGCTTCCTAAAAGTTCTCCCCTTTGACCTTCGACAAAAGCTCCTTTAGAGAGTCGCTTTTTGGCGACATTTTGGCGACAAACTAAAAAGGACAGGATGTCACCAAAAGGCACTTTAGCTTCAAAACGGGGTTCTGGCAACTGACACAAAAGTCCTAGTTTGTATCTAACGGCACATAACGGCATATCTGGCCTAGGATTAGAAGGCAGCCGCTCTGTCCAACTGAGCTACAGGGACAAGCTATTTACTTCTCAAATGTAGCATAGGGTTAAGGGAAGGTCAAGATGATGACCCTTATCTGGTTGCCCCTTCCATCTACCCAGCTACTTTTTCACGATGCTAGACTTTCCATAAGCCAAAGATAGCTAGACAGCTAAGTCCAATACCAGCAATTATAGCCCCAACCCAGCCGAGGAGACACAAGCAGGTAACAATTGTGCCAGAAATAAGTATCCCAGCGAAAATGGATAAGAAGGCGTGTTTGAATTTTAGCCCAAAAAGAACGGCAGCCAGCGAGCCTGTCCAGGCACCAGTTATAGGTAGGGGCACGGCAACAAACAACACCAGACCAATTCGCTTGTACTTCTCAACGATTCTGCCCCGCCGTCTGGTATGCTCAAATAACCAGTCCAACGCCCTGCGGAAGAATTCTATTTTGCTAAGCCACCGAGTAATAGCTTCAAGGAATAATATGATGATAGGCACGGGGATCAGATTGCCGATGAAGGCTAGAGGAAATGCATGATACCACGGCATACCAAACGTGTTTATGCCTACTGGTATGGCAACACGGAGTTCAAGAACTGGTAGTACGGCAATAAGAAGCACTACCAGTTCTTTAGGAAAACCCGAATTGAGAAGCCATTCTGGTGGTGACACGACCTTCCTTTAGCATCTCTTAGCACCTCTGGTAAAAGAGATTCTACTTTGAGAGCGTACCAAATAGGCGCTGTAGCGTCAAGCCGTTTATAGAGGCACTAGCTTGACAACCATTTGTCTACATTGCTAGTATGAGGTCGGCTTTTACAGTTGGTTGGTCAGTAGGCTAAAATATTGCGATTATTAGACAGAATAGACAATCCCGCAGATTTGAAAGGGTTGACGCAACCGGAGCTCAGGCAATTAGCTTCTGAGATTAGACAGGAACTGGTGGCTACAGTAACTGCTAACGGGGGGCACCTAGCTTCCAATCTGGGCGTGGTTGAGCTTACTATTGCTTTGCATCGGGTATTTGATAGCCCACGAGATAAAATTGTATGGGATGTGGGACATCAAAGTTATACCCATAAACTGCTTACCGGCAGGAGACGGCGTTTTGCCACTCTCCGTCAATATGGAGGGTTATCCGGTTTTACCAGCCGCGATGAGAGTCAGCATGACCCGTTTGGTGCCGGTCATGCCAGCACCTCAGTTTCGGCTGCCCTTGGTATGGCTGTTACTCGTGACCTCTCCGACGATAACTACTATGTGGTGGCTATTATCGGTGATGGTGCTATAACCGGCGGTATGGCTTTAGAGGCATTAAATCAGGTAGGGCACCTGGGTTCCAGGCTTATTGTGGTTCTAAATGATAATGGGATGTCAATTTCGCCTACGGTTGGAGCCTTAGCCAAACTATTAACTAGGATACGGTTTAACTACCGCTACTATCGGGCAAAGAAGGAAAGCAGACGGCTACTTACCACCCTCCCATTAGGTGACAGGCTATGGCAAGCAGGTCAAAAGATTAGGAGCGGCTTTAAAGGATTAATTTTGCCGACAACGCTTTGGGAGGAACTCGGCTTCACCTATATCGGACCTATTGACGGGCATAACATTTCCGAATTGGAACTAGCTTTTAGCCAGGCAAGAGGCTATCATCTCGAGCCAATTTTAGTTCATGTTATTACTACCAAGGGCAAAGGTTATCATCCCGCTGAAGGAGATGCTGTTTACTTCCATGGTGTGCCAGCCAAAGGTGTAAGCGCTAAGGCAACACCGACCTACAGTGAGGTATTTGCTCAAACTGTACTTCGCCTGGCTCGGGAGAATCCCAAGCTAGTAGCGGTTACTCCAGCCATGCCTGAGGGAAGTTGTTTGAGTATTGTTGCCGCTGAATTTCCACAGCGTGTATTTGATGTTGGAATCTGCGAGCAGCACGCGGTTACCTTTGCCGCCGGCTTG
>Ga0209979_1001168_pt1 | contig 30167 bp, 28 predicted proteins | sample AnhtaG_FD_183114 | JGI IMG/M metagenome (GOLD analysis project Ga0209979, IMG submission 183114) | Deep subsurface microbial communities from Anholt, Denmark to uncover new lineages of life (NeLLi) - Anholt_01485 metaG (SPAdes) (version 2) | ecosystem: Environmental > Aquatic > Marine > Oceanic... | reverse complement strand
CTATCAAGGTTGCTTATAATCAGTTCTGTATGTCCCTTACGCTTGTTACTCCTACAGCTTATGGCGCGCAACACTTCGACAGTTTGAATGTCATATCCCTCGTAAATATCTCGCACTTTATGCGTGTCAGAATTACTCAGAACGATTTGGCAACCACGTTCATCTAATTCTCTGAACAACAATCCTAGTTGTTCTTGTTCCTCTATCGAAAAACCGGAACCAGTGTAGTTCGTGAAGTTTGCAGTAGAACTCGTTGGGTGGTATGGGGGATCGAAGTATATGAAATCACCCCTTCCTGAACCTCTAATTGCAATCTGATAGTCTAACCAAGTTAGTTTCACATTAGACCAGACAAGGACTTTGCTTATTGTACGAAGATTTCTCTGGTCGCAGATTTTTGGGTTCTTGAAGCGTCCAAAAGGAACGTTGAACTGGCCCTTCTTATTTACTCGGTACAATCCATTGTAACATGTTTTATTCAAGAATATTAAACGAGCAGCTCTACCAATAGGATCAGAGCCACCAGATTCTGTTCTCACAGAATAGTAGTACCTTCTAGGATCGCGTTTGTATTCAGATTCATGGTTCCTTAGGGTTTCAATCAACTCTTCAACCTGATTTTTCACGACACAATACGTCTCAACCAGTTCTCGGTTCGCATCCGATAATACAGCATTGAAACGAGGACGATTATGCACGAGATGAAAAAAGACAGCTCCACCTCCTAGAAACGGTTCATAGTAAGTGTCAAATGATTTGGGAAAATAACGTTCTAAATTACTCAACATTTGAGTTTTTCCTCCAGCCCACTTGATAAATGGACGGGGTTTATTGTTCCAAGGAAAAAGGACGTGTTTTTCCATCAGTATTCGCTTAATTATGTACCTGCAATACTTATAGGAATACGCGTGGTTAAGCTCAACAGTAATTTGGGCGTGCTCGCGCGCGCAAGCATTCGAGAATTGGTGCGGCCACCGGGATTTGAACCCGGGTTGTCAGCGTGGCAGGCTGATGTCCTAGCCAAACTAGACCATAGCCGCTGGAGCCAGGACTGTGGACACTTTACAATTTGCCCATTTATTTTCTTTTCCCAATCAAGATACGTGTGAGATGTCTCTCTCGCGCGCGCCAGTAGAGGATATTATCTGGACTCTAATGATTATAAAGAAGTCTACAATAGAGCTAGGTTATGCGCGCGCGCAATAGTCGAAATTTGTAGACCATTGGTAAAAACGGTGGACTCTTCGAGTGGGTTAATGAAGCAAAGATTGCACCTTGGACCATCTATGTACTGAGAAGCGGATAGAAGGAATATACAAGGCTTTTTTCATATTATTCACGTCTAATGTGCTTTCGCATTTTTAGATTAAAACTTAAGAACATCCGCTAAGTGATGTCTTCTGAATTATACATGCAACTATAAGATACCTCTATAAGGTTTAAAATACCTATTAGTTGTGTTCTTAAAGGTCATGGTTGGGAGTTGGAGGCGAAGCCCCCAGAAGGAGAGAGGAGAAAGGAGTTCTCAAAACCTTCTCCCAACCAATCATGTAGAGGCATTTTATAGAACTAAGTTCTATTTATCACTTGGGTTTAATACGGAATTCTAACTCCTTTGAAATGGGAGTTTCACTCAAAAAATCGATTGTGCACTCTACTTTTTCTTCGATGCACATGAGCCTCGCACTGTCAGAGCTTTATTTGAGTTTATAGTTTACCTCGCGCACGTGAGTAGTCTTTTGGTCGCATGTATTGTAAAAGGGGAAAATGTAATGTGGCTTAAATATAGAATTAGCGGAATATTGTTGAATAGGGTTTGTATATGATTAGTGTTCAAGAAGTAACTGCAGAGGCTTGGGAGAAGGAGGTTCTACAATCTTCTATTCTGGCGGTTGTAGATTTTTGGCATGAGAGTTGTCTATGGTGTAAAAAACTTGAGCCCATTTTCAGAGAAGTAGCTGAAGAATATAGCAGTAAGGCAAAATTCATCAGCTTCAATGTTCTAGCAAGCAGTGATAGTCAACAGATCGCTGTTGAGTATGGAATTCTTGGTGTCCCAACAATAGGTTTCTTTTGCGAGAAAAGACCTGTGCAGATAGTTGTAGGCTTTAAGCAAAAAGAAGAGCTGAAAAAACTTATCGATGAAGTGATCGCAAAACATAAAGAATGTTTGGAAAGCAGTACTGAGCTAAGGATCAACTGACACCAATCCTGTATCCTTTTTTTTGGATCGGATGCACCCATAGGTGAAAGAAGTGATTGAGCTTCCATTAGGATAAGCATAATCAGCCGAGAGGCGTTTGAACCATTACCCTCGTTGTCTCAATCTATGGAGTGAAAAACCTTACTTAGAAGAGATTTACATTATTGGAGGTTGGATAAGGTGAAGAAAATGGATCTAAAGGCAGACCTAAAAGGAATGTCGATGAAGTTAGGAGTTGACCTCTTCGGAGTTACTCCAGTAGCTGCTCTAAATGATGCGCCACAAGGACATCGTCCATTGGACATTCTACCGAAAGCAAATTCTATTATTGTACTCGCGATGAAAATGCTAGATGCCCAAGTTGATATTCTCCCAATTAAAGGAGAGTTTTTCGGAGTGTCTTCGCGACAAGACATGTTTAAAGGTCATAATTATTTCATCTCGCAGGAACTTGATAGAATTGGATTTGCTCTAGCTAGGTTTCTAGAGAAGAAAGGTTTTCGAGCCTATCATCAGATGGCTTCAACAGGAGGAACAGATAAACGATTTCTCATGGGCTTATTGTCACTAAAACACATAGCTGTTCAGGCAGGTCTCGGAGTTCTTGGACAAAACAGTCTGCTCCTGACCCCCCAATTTGGCCCCAGGGTTCGATTGACAGCGATTGTCACAGATGCTGATATTCAACCCGATACTCTTATGGAAGAGAATTTTTGCCAAGCCTGCGGGAACCATTGTATATCTTCCTGTCCAGCGAAAGCTTTGGAACTTCCAGATGTGGATACACCGTACAAGATCAATAAGTACGCTTGTCAACAATATCTCACCACTCGACCAACATGTAGCGTGTGCTTAAAGGTGTGTCCTGTGGGAAAGGAACGCATCAAATGAAGCCTGCTCCCTTCATTTTCTTGGCTGTCACTGAATGATGAAAGTGAATTCCATTCCTAAAAGTTATACTGTGATTGAGAGGCTTTTAGTGGGATTCAGCCTTGAAAAGAAAAAAGGGAAAAAGGTGATGTTGTGTTAGCGCGCGCGCTTGACTCCAATAACAAGCTCTCCCCAGTCATGTTCAGCAGATTCAAAATCATTCGCGCGCGCGCACCAATGTCGAGGTTACCATCAGTCAAACAGCAGTCTGTAGGTCTGGGTATGCGAATCTACATGGGCGTGATCAATGTGGTACATAATTCTTTTATGCAAACAGGTTTGAGAAAATAATTATGATTTCTATCATCGGAGCAGGAAAAGTTGGAAGCGCTTCAGCATTTAATATTCTAAGGTTTAGACTCGGTGATGTTATTTTAGTGGATGTCGCACAGAATCTGGCGAAAGGTGAAGCTCTAGATATGATGCAAGCAGCGCCAGCGATAGAGTTTGATGGCAGGGTTAAGGGAACAGACGATTTCAGTGAAATTAAGGGTTCGGAGGTGGTGGTCATTGTCGCAGGTAGCGGTAGAAAAACTGGAATGACACGTCTTGATCTTGTGAAAGTGAACTCAAAAATTGTCGAGTCTGTTGTGCAGAAGGTTGCACGTTATGCTCCCGATTGTAAGCTTTTGGTTGTGACAAACCCTGTGGACATAATGACGTATGTGGCTTTCTTGGAATCGGGATTTGAGAGGAACAGAGTTTTTGGGATGGGAAACATCCTTGACACCATGCGCTTCAGATCTCACATTGCAGCTAAACTTGATATTTCAAGAGAGGATATCCGGGCGTTAGTAATAGGGGAGCATGGTGACTCGATGGTTCCATTAGTAGATTACGCTACTGTCTCTGGAATACCGGTGAGAGATTTGCTGAGAGAGGAGCAGATAGAGGAAATAGTGAACCTGACGCGCACTTCTGGCGCTGATGTTATAAAATTGAAAGGAGCGACAACATACGCTCCCTCAGTTGTCATTGCCATCATGGTCGATGCAGTGTTGAGGGGGAGAAACAGAGTAATGAGTGTCTCCACTTTCCTGCAAGGAGAATATGGATTATCTGACATTTCCATAGGTGTACCTGTGATACTCGGAAAAAATGGTGTTGAAAGAATTATAGAACTTAAACTAAGCCTAAAAGCCAAAGAAGAATTCAAAGAATCCGCTTCAATAGTCAGACAGATGATCAACAAGCTGAAACCATAATCTGCTGGGTTTTCTGAACATAGCGACTCTAACCACGCATAACTAAAGTGCTTGTGGGTTTAACGTTTCATTTCCTGATTCAAGTATGTCTCGGATTCCCAAAATTCATCAGGGTCTTTACTTTTCCCATAGCCCAAGAAATCATCAAGTTTGACCCAAAACCTGTTGAGAAATCGCAGGTTCCTGATAAAGAATCGAACAATATCATGCACTGCCCCTGGTGGTTTTGTGAAGGGGCATACTCGAACGCAATTAGAGCAATCTGTGGCATTCCTAACCCAAAAGTCATAGCAGGTGTCTGCATTGACATACCATTTGTAGACTCCATTATTGTTTGAGGGAGTGTTCCAAGGGCTTTCCCAAGTTGGCTCCCCGTCCGATATTGATTGAGATGGACAGAATTTCGCACATTTCCCACATACTCTGCAGAAGTCGACAGCGCCAAAATTAATCGGTGAATCAGCATTTAACGGGAGATCAGTAAATACTTTAGCAATTCGAACACTTTGACCAAATTTCGGATGTATAAGCAGACCATTTCTTCCGAACTCACCCAACCCTGCTAGAACCGCCAAAGGCACTGAGGGCCCAGTTGAGTTGACGGATGGAATAGCTTGATAACCCAGGTTTCTTATAGCTTCCGCTATGCAACCTACCGCAAAGGCAGCACGCGAATAGGCATTACCTACAGTTATGCTGGCAGGTAGCTTCGGTGATGTCATTAGAGCTGAATAGTCCATTTGAATCAACATAACGATTGCATGTTTTATCTCATTCGGGAGATTGGTTTGCTTCCCTTTTCGGTTATGTGTGTAAATAAAATGCTGTTTTGGATCAATGTTGACGATGCCTACATCGCAGGCACCAAAAATCTGAGCTAAACGCTTAACGCGATCTGAATTAAGATTCAGATCACCTGACTCGTATCTTGGCAGATTCGAGCTAACTTGAGCGAAACCGGTAGGCTGTAGACTTGTTTCTTCTTGCGAAAACTCTCTCAAAAAGTAATCATGCACCATCCATGATGCTGGGCTAGTTGCAAATCCAAATCGGCTGTATCCTTTCTGTCCCACTAGCTCAGCTTCCCGATCTGAAATTCCCCTTCGGAACGCTTGATAAGAGGTGTCCCAACCTACACGAGAAAAAATCGTGTTTCTCTCAGAAAAACGATGATAAGTCGATTCATCAAGGGCAAAAGGGATTTTACCCATCAGAAAATCTCTTCGCAATTGGTCTCTATTTTTGTCTTCTGACATTTTATCCAGAGCTAGTTTCAGAAGGGGAAATAATAAGGATTCTCTGAGAGCAAGTCTCGCTAGGCTCACTTGTGCAGGCCAGCAGAAAGCGCATAAACCCGCGTGAAAAACCGTGGTGCGTTCGCTGATTACAAGTTTGCTCCGTAGTTGCCTGCAGCAACAACGATGTCAAAGATATCAATGTCACCATCACCGTCAATGTCAGAATTGGCAATGTACTCTGGTTCTCCTTCTTCAGATCCATAACATCCAGCAATCTTAACTATGTCAAAGATGTCCACATCTCCGTCGCCATCAACGTCCCCCGGAAGTGCAATAACTACATCATCAGCAATGAGAGAATTATCCCCTATATCCCATTCAACCTCAATTGGATCGACGAGAGCTGTTATCGAGTAGTTGCCAAAAGCAAAGCTCGAAGTATTCCAAGCGAATGTGATGGGTATGGAGTTACCACTTAGCAAGGCAATTTCCCGTGTTTCGATCTCGGTTGCGTTGACATAAATTGTGACTTTGAAGGTTTCGGTATAGTTTCCCTGGTTTGCGACTGTGACAAGTATTTTCAGGTTGTAGCCATGGCTGACAACTGTCTTAGAAGGCGCGACAACAGTTACTGCAATGTCGCATATCCTTCCGATTGCATACAGATTGCCATCATAAGAACCCACATACGCGCGCGCATCCAAAACCGTAGACATGAGTTTAGGTCAATATCTTATGTATAGCAATCTTAAAAGCGTGACTAATTATAGACGAATGTGCACACGCAGTTTTTCGCCTGAGTTATAAACTCAAGGGAATCACTGACACGCTGAAATCTAGCGCGAAAAACATACCCCCCCCCCTACCCTTTTACCATACATCATTTCACAGAAATCAAGCGGACTGTCTACTCTTTTGCACACGAACGTAGTATAGAAGGAGAAAACTTTAGATGAAAACCTATTTTACCTTACTCTCCCTCCCTGTAAACTATTGAATGACGCTACCTCCAATCCCATAAAAGGACCCTTGGTAAAACTTTTGATGTAGACTTCAACACTCATGGAGGTGATTGTTGATGATTCGGAAATCCTTGTTTGATCCTTGGGAATGCAGCTTCTGCGGCTACAAACACGAAGACCCAGCCGTCGTTATTGAACATGAAAACAATGATCATGGTTGAAGAAAGTAAGCGCGTGCAAAGCAAGAACCCCAAATGAAATTCACCAGCTCATAGAAAATGGCTTCGAATATGTCTGTGACTTGAGCTTGAAGCTTTTCAGGAAGCGAAAGTAGGTTGTCCTCCACTTATCCCAAAAGTGCGCGCGCGCGCTTATTCCAGATGTCCATGAAGGTGCCGAGGGCCGGGTTTGAACCGGCGACAACCCGGTCTTCAGCCGGGTGCTCTCCCAGGCTGAGCTACCTCGGCAGTGTATCAAATCTTGCCTTAGCAACTCTTTAAGTTTTTCTAGCATTTAACAAAACCGATGCTTTACTAAAGCTTAATTATGAAGTTTTCTGCTCCATATTTTAGAAGTTCATAACGAGAAAGTAAACATGACTGACAGAGAGTTTAGGTTCCACCTACTAGCAGAGTCAATTGGCATCTCCTTTTTGATAGCCATCGCAGCCTACGTACTCAACCTTTTACTTTTCTCCTCCAGTAAGATAGTCTCCCCTACGGAAGCCTGGTTCATTGAAGGAGCAGCCAGTTTTTTACTTGGATTCTTGCTTCTCCTAGGAAAAGGAGGAATTAACTATTCCAGTAAGGAAGCAGCTATTCTGTCTGCAACCACTGAGGCAGTCAGTGGAGCTGAAACGGTTGGTCCAGCTGAACAAATGAGAAGAGATGCTTGGAAATCAAAGGGTTTTCTTCGCGCTGGGCTTATTGGAGTCACCGCAGGGATCTTCATGCTCATAGGATATTTCGTAACCCTTTAGATCCCCATTCACCGTTGCAAATTCTCAAGAAAAAATAGTTGATTCAGGCTCTAGTCCTACACAAACGGGAACGGATTGAGACTCAACATTAGATATTGGAATCTGAAGCTAGACTCCAATGCTGAATGTAAGAGATATTATATGTTTCCTCAACAGAATTAGAACAAGTGATTTCTATGGAAGCCTACGTCTTAGTTAATTGCGAGGCAGGACAATCTTGGAAAATCGCCGATGCAGCCCTTAAGATGAAAAATGTTAAAATGGCACATGCAATAACTGGCCAATTTGACGCAATAGCCTATGTCGAATTTAGTGACATGGACGTTTTGACGGAGATTCTGGATGAGTTCCAAAAAATTCCAGGAATCCAAAAGACCCACACAGCGGTAGCAATACCACCCAAGCTACAATAACCTTTTTTTTCCTTTTCCTTCAAAATAAAAGAAATAGCAGCTGAGAGTCATCAACCTAGCTTACTAATCCAACACTTGCCTTCGCCAACATAACAAACCTTGATCCTCTACTTCAGATGTGGGCCGGGCCGGATTTGAACCGGCGATCTTCGCCACGTGAAAGCGACGTCTTAACCCAGCTGGACTACCGGCCCTCGGAACATCAATCAGAGAGAACCTTGCTTGAAAATTTAGAGCTTTCGGTGTCATAACTATCTCCTAGATAATTCTGCGCGCGCGCGGACCGGAAGTGTTGACGTAAGTCGATTCACTGTCTCCTTTTCTTAGTTTTCTGTTTGAAGACATCAAAAGTGGCATAGAGATTCTTCTCTGATGCTATATTGATTGACTTCTGCATTGGAGTCCTACTCCTTTGATTCGATGATAAAAATTCTTATGCCAAACCCAAGAAGTTAGTGTGCCGGACAGCTTGAGATGAAATTCGCGTTCATTAGTCCCGAAGCCAATATGGAACTATCTTCAACCGAGAAAAGTAAGGCTATCGGTTCTTGGCCTCCTTTAGGGATATTATACATTGCTACAATTCTTAGAAGTAAAGGTGTGGAGGTTGCTGTTCTCGACCAAGCAGCAGAAGGCTACACTCTGGAACAAACTGTTAGATGGGTTGAGAAGCAGAGTCCAGACATACTAGGTTTTTCAGCTCTCGCAAGCTCAGGTAAAACCGCTGCAAGAATAGCCGGGAAAGTGAAGGAGAAGGCACCGGATATTGTAACGGTTTTCGGGAACTATTATGCAACTTTCAACGATGAAAGACTACTCAATTCGTATCCACAAGTGGACATTGTCGTCCGAGGCGAAGGAGAAGTAACAACCAATGAACTTGTTGAAACGATTGAGAAAGAAGACAACTTAAGAAATGTCAGGGGAATAACGTTCAGGAAAAAGGAGAAAATCATTTCCACCCCAGATAGACCTTTAATCAAAGACATTGATGAGCTACCGATTCCTGATCGTTCCCTTTTGAACGTTGAGTATCATTCAACCTTGATGGGCGCCATCGGAGCCCCAAAGAAGTTCACAACTCTGCTCTCCTCTCGAGGATGCCCCTATCACTGTAGATTCTGCGGGTGCCAACAAATAGTCCATGGAACCTGGCGCCCCAAATCGGTGGAAAAAACCCTCGAAGAGCTACAACTACTTGAAAGTGAAGGGTATAAGCAGTTTCTTTTCGTTGACGACAGTCTGACCATAAATCAGAAAAGAATCATCAAACTCTGCCAGAAAATCAACAAAGAAAAGCTAGATGTGGAGTGGATTTGCGAGGGAAGAGTGAATCATGCCTCCTATGAGATGATTCGATCCATGGTAAAAGCAGGCTGTAAAATCATCTATTATGGTATAGAGAGTGCAAGCCAGAGAATCCTAGATTACTACCAGAAACAAATCACAGTACAGCAATCAAGAAAAGCTGTTGAAACCTCCAGAAAAGCAGGGATGGACATCATCGTTGGATCTTTCATTGTTGGCGCTCCAACAGAAACACGGCAAGAAATAGTAAGAACCTTCAAATTCACCCAAGAAATCCCTCTTGATATCCCACAATACAACATTCTAGGGGTGTTTCCTGGCATGGCTCTCTGGGACGAATTCAAGGCCCAAGGCTACTTAACAAGAGAGTTAGAACAGCAACATTGGGAAATGGGTGTAGCTGTCGCTAACGTTCATCCGGAAACCGTTCCCTATGAGGAAATAAAAGAGTTAATTCGCCAATACTATCGCCAATACTTGCGACGCCCACATTTTCTTGCAGCTCAGTTAGCTAGAACAGCGAAAAGCCCCTTCCGAGTCAACATCTTGAAAGCCAACCTAACCCGTATAGGATACATCACAAGAGGATGGCGCGACTTCGTTGCCTTCGAAGGAGACACACCAAAAAGTGAAGCCTAACGAACCAACTCGCGCTTTTTCCAACGCAGGTTTTTACTCCTGCATTTCCTGCACTTAACTGCAGATGGTGCATTTCTCACGCCACATGCACGACATATTTTCATGTACAGCCTATGACGTTGAGCTATGGCTTTTTTCTGCAAATCAGTAACAGGCATTAACTAGCTTCCCATTAACAATTCAGTGTTTCACTAACTACACTAGCAAATATACTTTGCTATGTAGTTCTGAAACCTAATTCCCTCGTGCCTAACAACCGCATCTGTTTTGGGAGTTCTAGAATCTCATTATATCGACTGGCAACCGCGACAACATCAAAGATGTTAATGATTCCATCCTCAACTAGATCAGCTCGAGGATTCCAAGATGGTTCTCCCTCTTGACAGCCATATATTCCACTCACGCTAACGACATCAAAGATATCCACGTCACCATCTCCATCAACGTCAGGATACATAAGCACTTCAACCACACCACCAAAGCAGACGTTATCAGTTGTATCCGTCTCACCTACTAGAATATCCGCAATCGCACTTAGGGAATAACGGGCTGCAATAATCTCGGAAGCATTCCACTGGAACATAAGTATATTTTGACTGCTAGGGGGCATATTTTCCACTGTCAAGGTTTGGAGGGGGATATGAGGATTTGGGTTGAATGTTTCAAAGTTCGTGTTAGGTAGAACATCTCCATTAATAGCGATATTATACAAGAACCATCCATCGCCCAGGTAGCCGACATCAGTCATGTAACGGAACCCTAAGAGTACACTTTCTCCAGCATAATCACTTAGATTGAACGTCATGGTCATCCAGTTAGGCCAAATTCCACTTGTTCCAGTGAGCCCAGGAAGATTATCAACAATATCCATAGATGTGTCAGGCATAGAATCATAAGTGGTGTAAGCATTCATCAAAGAAATCCAAGAAATCCCGCCGTCTACAGACAGCTGCACGAAACAATAATCATAAAGATATTCGACGTCATATTTTGTTTCAAATGTCAGGAGCGGATTATTTAACGGTATGTCCACTGTGGTTTGTAATAGAAAGTCTTCCGAGTACTTACTGTCGGAATACCATGCCAACCTCCCATCTATTTCAGCAATGTGCCAGCCATGGATTCCTTGAGCGTAAAGGGTGACATTGAACGTCTCAGTTCTTATGCCTTCATTAGCTACCAGAACAGAGACATTAATTGAATGATATTTGTAAACTTCAGTTGCGGAAGTAATCGCGTTCAGAATTGCCAAATCATATGCTCCTGCACCAATCGTAATAGTCGACTGTGCATAATCTAAACCGCCATCATCATCAGTCACCGTCAAAGTAACCGTGAAACTCCCATTGGACAAATAAGAATGGTTAACTACAACTCCGGTTGCGTTGAACCCATCATCAAAATCCCAGAAGTAACTAACAATATAGCCGTCCGGATCATAACTCGCAGAAGCATTGAAACTGATGGACTCGCCAACATACGCAGTCGTAGCAGACTCAGTGAAACTAGCCACAGGAACCCTATTCAACACAGTCTTCAAAGCACTCACAGAATCAAAAGCACCATCATCATCAGTCACAGTTAACGTAACCGTGAAACCACCATCATCCACATACGAATGACTCACAGTCACCCCAGAACCATTCAACCCATCACCAAAATCCCAGAAGTAACCTACAATGAAACCATCAGGATCAGAACTCCCAGAAGCATTAAACAAAATAGACTCACCAGTCAAAACCGTGGAAGCAGACTCAGTGAAACTAGCCACAGGAACCCTATTCAACACAGTTACATCCTTGGTAACTGTGTCTGTTAGCCCTTGGTCGTCGGTTACTGTCAGGTTTACGGGATATGTTCCATCATCATTGTAAACGTGAGTTGTTGTTAGGCCTGTTCCATTTGTTTGATCGCCAAAGTCCCAGTAGTAGTTGACTATTGACCCGTCAGAGTCAAAGCTGGTAGAGGCATTGAAGGTAATTGCTTCGCCGGTATAGGGACTTTCAGGGGTGTAAGAGAAGTTCGCTACTGGTGGATTTCCACCGCTTGTGTGAAGTAGTGTGCAGTCAATTTCCCAAGTGTCTTGCGAAGAGTCTCCTGACTCTATTCCTCCTTTAAATCGAATAGAAAAGGTGGGGCTAGTTAAATAGTCTGTAACTGAGACGTTGTTCCACCCAGTTGAGAGATCGTTTAGAAGGTTATTCCATGATGAGCCAGTCCATACATCTACACGTATGTTTTCAGCGCCCATTGTTCCTCCATATATTGCTAATTCTTCGTTAGGCTGATCAAATGTTGCATTTGTCCATTGTACTTCGAGGTCGAGTTCATAGTTATCTTCTATTGCCATCGCCCACGAAGCTGCAACTCTTTCAAGTCGGTTGACCGTGGTAGAGAAGGTGGAAGATAAAGAGGTTTCTCCACTTGCACCTCGTAATTCCGCCACAGTAAAAGTTGAAGAACTGTCTGCGAAATCATGAACTTCAACTTGGCTTTCTCCATGCGTCCACGAACCAGTATTACCAGAACCAATCACCGATAGGACCCAAGCGTTCTCTGAGGGGCTAATATCGTTTGTAATTGTGGTGCCCATTGTTTGATGGTGTTCCGCAGTCGCTTCAGGAGCACCTTGACTTACACCAGTGTATTCTGAACAAAAGGCATTTACTTCTAATGAACTTGCCGTGCCAGTAAAGGTGATGGCGACTGTTTGTGAACCCTCGCTGGGAAGGTCAGCTTCAAGGATATACCAGATTTCAGACAGGTATCGAAAACTAGAAGTACCAGTGATCCCCTCCACAGCGAAAGTCATCGTTACCCCACCGTAGGTCACTGTGGAGACATCAATTGTATTGCCGTTCTCAACGCCAATAGAAACAATAACTATCCTAGCAGTCCCGGAAACAAGAGTATGCGAAAAGGATAGTGTTAAGCTCGTTCCGGTTCCACTAGTATCGGTTCCTATCTTAGTGATTTCTCCTGCTCCTGTATTCTGTTCGGTGAGCGTATCATAGGTTGAGTCTGGACCAGCTTGTTGAGCTGGAAAGCCTGAATGAGACCCTATATCAGCAGCTCCGTCTACGTTACTAGTGTTATTGTCAACATAGTCAAATCCTTGTCCAACCGGGCACCAAACTGGGTACAACAATGAAGCCAAAAACAGGACGACCAGAGCAGTCAACAAAAAACGTTTACCATTATGCATTTAGATTATCTCCTTCAGAGAACAATAATTCACACATGAGCCAGAAAACATCGAATCGAGGGGTAAAAACCAAATACTTACTAGCTTCATCACTATACAAACTAACACGATCATTCTTAGTTCCTCATTTCTCCTCTCCGCACAAAGAAAAAACCACTGACAGTGTAAAAAACGTTGTGGAATTATCTTCTAGAAGAGAACTACTAATTTAGTGATGCGTGTCACACGCTCAAGTGTAGCATTTGAGAAGAAGAAATGTGCTCCTGTCAACAAGCTTACCAGACTTGCGTATGCGTCAGCAATTTAGTTTCTCTAAAAGTTGCGCGTGCATTTTTGGAGTTCATTTATCGGACTTGTGCTTCCAGACCTTATACCATTTTTTAAGGGTTGAAGACTTGGCAATACCTGAGACATAGTATTCGACTTCACCGCCTGCCTTGATGGCTTCTTCCTTAGTCTTCCCTGATGCGATCATCTCATTCATTACTTTGCGTATATTGAGTATATAGTTGAGTAATTCTTGGACTTTGGCTTTTCTCCCGACTGGTCCATGGCCAGGGATGAAATACTCGGCATCAAGAGACAGATACTCTTTCAAGGATTGAATCCACATATCTGGATCACCGTTTCTGGCACCACCCCAAGGATAGTAGTTAATCCAAAGGTTATCTCCAGCAGCAATGACTTTGTATTTTGGACAATACACATATGTCGAGCCATCAGTGTGTCCACCAGTTCGCTTTATGACCACTTGAACGTCTCCTTCTTGAATCTCCAATTGATCTTCAAAAGTTTCGTTGGGGAATGTTAGTTTAAATCCTATAGGTGGTTTTCGTCCTGCTTGTTCAAGATTCTTCAACAGTAGGTTGGAAGAGATGATCCTACATTTGGAAAATGCGGGTAAGGCCCGGGTGTGATCACTGTGAAAATGCGTCAATATCACGATCTCGATCTTTCTCATGGAAATCTCTTCAATTTCTCTCCTGGTTTCCAACACTGCAGGTAGTTGTATCCCAGAGTCAACCAAGACCACTCTCTCGGGTAAAATGAGGGCGGTTACATTCGCATAAGCAGGAGGTCCTACAATGGAAAAAACGTTTTCAGAGACTTTATCAAAGATCAATCGTCAATCCTCTGCCTCTAGATGTAAGATTGAACTGCTTCCCGTTATTTATTCTCTATGAAACCCAGGCATTTGCTTTCCATATTCGCTTCAAGAGCCATAAAGGTATGTTAGGGGACGGAATTGTCATTTAAGTCTTGAATGCCACTTTCTGTCAGGAGCCTTGAAATATCACTTGGCTTCTCAGCAACTTTCACCCCACTGGTTCTTAGGGCATCAATCTTGCTTCTAGCTGTTCCTGCTTTACCAGTGATTATAGCTCCAGCATGTCCCATGCGTTTATCAGGAGGAGCACTAAGTCCTGCTATGAAAGCTACTACGGGTTTGGAATATTTTTGATTATTAATGTACGAGGCTGCTTCTTCTTCAGCTGTGCCGCCAATTTCACCTATCAAAACTACTGCCTTAGTCTGCTTGTCTTTATCAAACTTCTTTAATGCATCGACAAAACTCAAACCTACAATTGGATCTCCACCTAAGCCAAAGCACGTGGATTGTCCATAACCACGTTTTGTTAATTCGGAGGCAATTTCGTAAGTCAGAGTTCCACTTCTAGAAGCGATGCCAACAAAACCTTTCTTGAATACGTGAGCAGGCATTATTCCAAGTTTGCATTGATCAGGAGTGATTATACCAGGGGTGTTGGGGCCGATTATTGTCACGCCTTTCTCTTCTGCGTGTGCCATGAGTTGAATAGCGTCCTTAATTGGTATGTGTTCAGTAATCACAACAATTGTTTTGATGTTAGCTTCCATGGCTTCTAGGGCAGCTTCAGCAGCAAATGGTGCAGGTACGAATATTATCGAAGCATTTATGTCATGTTGTTCTGCTGCTTGCTCGACGGTGTCATAAACTGGAACACCATGTATTCTTGCATCGGGTAAACCTTTTCCAGGGGTTACTCCTGCAACAACCCTAGTTCCATAATCTAGCATAAGCCGTGTGTGAAAGCTGCCTTGAGTTCCTGTGATTCCTTGAACCACGACTTTCGTGTCTTTGTCTACGAAAATTCCCATGGACCTCTAGTCTCCTCTCGCTATTTCCACTGCTTTTTTTGCAGCTTCTTCCATAGTATCCAAAACCTGGATCCCAGCTTCTGTCAGGATGAGACGTCCTTCTTCTTCATTAGTCCCCACCAACCGTATCACAATTGGCTTATCCAGTGTAGATCTTTTCATGGTTTCAAGAATCCCGTTAGCAACATCATCACATCTAGTTATACCGCCAAGGATGTTGATGAAAATCACAGACGATTTCGGGTCGTCTAGAAGAATCTCTAACGCTTCAACTATCTGGTCTTGCGATGCACCACCTCCGACATCGAGGAAGTTCGCAGGTCTCCCACCATAACTCTGAACTATGTCCAAAGTAGCCATCACCAAGCCTGCGCCGTTTCCCATTATACCGACATTGCCATCAAGCTTTACGTAAGCCAATCCAGCCTTTCTAGCCTTGATCTCTTGAATCGATAACTCGGTTTTGTCTGAAGAGAAAAGTCTCTCTTTATAGAGAGGGTGCCGGAAAAGGGCGTTATCGTCAACTAAAATCCTAGCGTCAGCAGCTACAAAATCTCCTTCAGTGGTCTCAACTAGTGGGTTCATTTCGATCAGTTCAGCATCATAGTCCATTGAAACTCTGTATAGTTTCTGAAGTATGCTCGCTAACTTAAGCATGGTCACTCCTGAATAGCCCATCCATCTTGCCAACTGTCTACCATGATAGCTACGAAAGCCTAACAGGGGATTGATGACTTGCCTCTTAATCTTCTCAGGTTTTTCAGCAGCTATCTCTTCTATATCCACGCCTCCTGCGGTGGAAGCTATAGCTACGTAACAATGACGGGAACGGTCGATTGTGATTCCGAAATAAAGCTCTTTTTTTATGTTGATCTTTTCCTCTATCCAGACACTGCCAACTTTGAGCTCCTTTATTTTCATATTCAGAATCTTTGCAGTCTTGGACTCCACAGCTTCAGGTGTTTTAGCAAACTGTATGCCACCAGCTTTCCCTCTTCCAGACACAAGGACCTGAGCCTTCAAAACGTATGGAGGCTGTAAATGTGAAGCAGCATTTTTTGCTTGGACCGGTGACGTTGCATGTCTCCCGTTAGGTGTAGAGATTCCATACTTTGACAAAATGCCCTTTGCTTCATATTCAAAAAGTTTCATGAATTATCACATCTCTTAGAGAGAAGATTATCGTAAGGTTTGGATAGCGATATAAGTTCTGGTATCTGTGACCCCATCAACATTTGCTAGTCCTTTTAGCGCTTCCTCCAACTTCTTGCGTTCAACGATTAGGATAGCATCCATGTCACCAGCTACACGGAAAATGCGTTGAATTGGAAAACTGAATATTTTCTCATATGCTCTTTTTCGATCTAGAGGGGATATTTTGAGGAAGACAAATGCGGGATTTGCTGAGATCCCGATGAGATTAAGGCCCTTCTCGGTGACGTCGATGAAACCTCGGCCTGTTCGAAGGTATCCTTGGTTTCGAAGCTTGCGTAAATGTACATTGAGCGCTTGACGGCTTATACCCAGTTTTTCAGCTAGCTCCTTCTGTGTTGTTTGCAGAGTGTAAGTTGTGATTGGTTTTCCCTTTTCATAAAACATACGAAGGAGCCGTATAGGGCGACCTGTGAGAACTTCTGCTTCAGTCAAACCTGACTCACGCCTTTATTTTAGACAAAACAGGACTTTACGATAGTAATGATATTTTAGGCTTACTATATTCTATAGCAACCCACAAGCACTTGATTTTACTTTTCCCCTAAAAGAGCGTGCACCGTAATATATTTATTTCATTCACCGCACCTTAAAAAGCCACACATACATAAAAGCGATAAGCGCTGAGAAACAGGTCGAAGGTTCAAACCGCACAGTCAAACCGTTAGATAATCTCAGATAAAAAGTTTGAACAGGATGGACAAGCGTCTCTGGTCTTGGAGAGTTCAATATAATGAAAACACAACTTTGTAACTTCTGCTTGAAAAGTGGAATATTATGCTTTAAATGTGGCAGTAAAGTTAAGTCAGGCCAGATTAGTGACGCATACCTTAAGATCGCCAAACAACTTCTGTCATTGGAAGAAAAATATCCTCCTCTTCAAAGTATTACTTTTCACGATGCCGTTGAGGCAAATGGCATTCTTGCATTGATTGTCGGGAGAGGTGATATATCTCGCTTTTTGGGATATGGAGGAAAGATCGTCAGAGCTATAGGCCAAGAAGCTGGAAAAAGAATTCGCATATTAGAAAAGGGTGTGGATGACCGAAAATTCCTAGAAGATTTGTTTGCGCCCTCAGATATCATGACTATTAACACAATTTGGCTTCCTGACGGAACGACTGAAACTAGAGTGATCTTGAGACAGGGATGGAGAAGAACTCCACAAGTTAATGTAAAAGCAATGAAAGAAATTGCCAAAAAGGTTCGAAACGTTGTTTTGAGGGTTGAGTTTTCACGCTGAGGCGATTGTCGAAATGAAACTTGACTCGCTTGGAGAATGGCGTAGAACTCTTTATACAAGCGATATTGGTCCAGCACTGGACGGAAAAGAAGTAATTATCCTAGGCTGGGTTAGAGAGATTCGAGACCTGGGCTCTATAAAATTCATTATCCTTCAGGATAGGGAAGGAACCGTCCAGATTACAATACCAACTAAGAAAGTGAAGAAAGAGATCTTGGATAAGGCAAACTCTCTGCAAATTCAATATTGTATAGGTGTGAAAGGAGTCGTGAAGAAGACTACGATGACGCAACGTGGCTTCGAGGTGGTTCCCAATGAAATCAGAGTTTTGAGTGCAGCGCACCATCCTCTTCCTCTCGACATGACGCGGAAAACTCCTGCAAGTATAGATACACGGTTGAATGCTAGAGTCTTAGACCTTTGTCAAGATGAGAATCGCGCTATCTGGAAGATACAACATGAGGTATTGTCCACTCTTCGTAGATTTCTCTCAGATCAGGGCTTTATAGAAATTTATACTCCAAGAATTATTGCCACTGCAACAGAAGGTGGTGCAGCTCTTTTCTCTTTGGATTACTTTGACAGGGAAGCTCATTTAGCTCAGAGCCCCCAACTCTACAAGGAAGAGCTGACCCTTTGTTTTGAAAAAGTTTTCGAAGTCGGTCCCTTTTTCCGAGCAGAGGAGTCTCACACAAGAAGACACCTCAGCGAGTTCATATCCATAGATATTGAACAGGCCTTTGTCACCCAAGAAGACGTCATGACTCTGCTTGAACAGTGTATGTATAACATTTGCACGTCAATAAACAAGGACTGCAAAACAGAACTGGTTATTCTGAAGCATCAGATAGATACTCCAACACTGCCATTCAAGCGCTTCACCTATGACGCGATTCTGAATGAACTCAACCAGAAAGGAGTGTCAATTCCATGGGGCGAAGACATACCAACACAAGCCTACCGAGCCCTAGGTGAGTTTCACCCATACTTTTATTTCATAACCGATTGGCCATTGAAATCTAAACCCTTCTATATAGAATCCAAAGAAAATAATCCTGAAGTCAGCCAAGGATTCGACCTCATGTGGAAATGGATGGAGCTGGCTTCCGGAGGAACCCGTGTTCATTCCAAAGAACAGGTGACAAAACGGCTGGAGGAACAGGGACTTCCACCAGAATCCTTCAAACACCATTTACAAGCGTTCGATTACGGATTGCCGCCACACGCTGGTTGGGCGACTGGTCTGGAGAGGCTTTTAATGATGTTGACGGGGAAACATAATATTCGAGAGGTTGTTTTGTTTCCTCGAGACCGCACTAGGCTAACACCATAAAAAGATTGTATCTTTCTACTATAGAAGAAAATTTCACAAAAATATAAGAAAGACAAGAACGCAGATTTCTATGGAGAAATACAGGAAATGTCACGAAAACTCCTTGGAATAACGTTAGTCATGGTTTTGACATTCGGTATACTTAGCGTATCTTACCTCTTACTACCAACACAAGCTGAATCCTTGAACATGGAGGCTAGGTGTAATGGGACCGTGAAAAAGAGAGCTGGTGAATCTTTCTCAGTTAAGATTGATTTTAAGAACAAAGACAATGTTAATGGAACATGGAGAATCACTGTAGTCTTTGAGGGAGAAAAGTGGATTTGGAAGGGGGAAGAAAAGCAATTAGCTTTAGACCCCTTTGAAAAGGAAACTTTGACCTGGGAAGGAACAGTACCAGAAGATGCAGAGACCGATAGCATAGCAAGACTTGTAGTTTATTATGACAATAACTATACTCCACTAGACTGGTGGATCCATGTGGTTGCAAACCCTGAACTATCGATAACCTACAGCCAAGTTTGGTAAAAGAGATACATGTGTATTTTGGATACACTTACATACGCGTGCGCACCTGACAATCGTGAAGACCCCGGTGCCTTCAATAGCACGACTATTCACTCGCACGTTCTCAATTCAACATCCTGCCACTCGCATGCATAGATCATCAATCCACATTATTGATTCACAACTGTTAAACAAGAAGTGAGATTGAAGTAGTTATTCCTAGACGGAGACTCAAGAAATGAAAAGAAAACTGATTATTGTAATGCTACTCGCAATAACTTGTATATTGGCTACGCTATTCATCCCGAGTGCACAAGCTACCACAATTACATCTGCTACTTTTAATAGAGATGTATATCAGCAAGGCGAAACGGGCTACATTACTGTCACAGTTTATAATGACCGGGAAGAAAAGATTCAGGTCACCGAATTGACAGCGACAATCGATTACTATTACAGCGACGAAAACATGTACATCCAAACATTCTATAGTGACGAAGACCTGCCCCTCGAAATTGAACGAGGAGAAACCAACTCACTTCACTTGCCATTCAGCTTACCAACCAATATTGCTCCAGGCTACACAGAGATCTACGTTAGAGCTAAAACAGAACTCTGGCATAATCAATCGGAGATTTGGTATTCATCAGAGTATCCAACTTCACGACCAGTGATTTATATAGAATCTCCCTACAAGGGATGGTTTGAAAGTCAAGATGCAGCCAATGACTTGCTACAAAATGAAATACAGGAAATACAAGCAATCAATACAACCACAACGAGCCTAATGTATCTCTTCGCGTTCACTACAATAGCTTTCGTAGCAGTAATGATCCTCCTGATAAGACTGAAGGGTAGACCAAGAGTAATACCGCGACCTGCAGCCTAATCACTCAAGTCCCAGTAGCATCTTGCAGATCTAAGAGGAAGCATAGTGCACTTGTCGTTCCAAGGTGCTGCTAAGAGGTCGGGATAGCAATAATCCAAATACACTAACCTTTTTTCTTATATTCTTACAAGAACATAAAACATCAATTTTATGCTGTACGCGTGGAGTGATGGAAAGCTTAGGTCGCGTGTGCTTACTCGCATAGCATGAATTCCGTAAAGTGCGCACGTATTTCACAAATGGAAAGAGCATAAAAATTTGGAGTTATTTATTAAAATCCTGCCTTCATGGGATTACGGGTTTTCATAAACTCACGTAATGCAATTGTCGCATAACTGCCACGATTCAGGGTGAAACGAAGTCTGAGTCTACTCTTACCGGGATATGATTCATCTCCAGTTGGCTTTCCGACATGAAAGCCCTTTATTTTTGCAAGAGTTGGACGGAGTCCACCAGAAGAACTTACTTCTGGCATAGAAGCGATATGAAAATCAGCTGGACCGATTTCTTCGTCTTCAAGTATGGATTTTTCGATTTCACCTTGTACTCCTTCCGAAGGAAATTGTTTGAATCCGATCATTGGGAGAGCGACGCGTTTTTTTTCAGCTTTCACGTCTTTCCGCAGTTCTGTAAGATTTGTTTCAGTGACCAGTGTATAGGTCCTTGTTGGTAGTCCATAACGATTGATTCTTACAGTGTAGTCACCGACATGAGGTTGGTTAAGGGGGATTTTTCGAATTATACGCTGACTGAGGAAGCGATTAAAGAGATAGGATTGATAAGCTTGAAGAAAGAGACGGTTTAATTTCCTTGGTAACTTTCTGAGGGCTCCAACATCATCTCCTGGATTCTTTGCCAAGTGGCTAAGCACTAGTCGTTCGTATAGTAGGCTTTGGGGAAAAAAATCCAGTGCTTCTGTGAAATCTGCATTTTCCAATAGCTTCTGCCGGGCGTTTCTCGAGTCAGGATGCTCATGGGGACTAGGTTTAGCTAGGAATAATTGAATAGCTTCTTTCAAATCATTTCTAGCCAAGGCTTTTCCTACCAAATGAGTTACTGGGCGAGTTGTTCCAAAGCGTTGGTGTCCATAGTAGTTTGGTGCTCCTCCCAAAATGCGAAGATCATCAATTGTTTGATTAGTCCTTTTCTCAATAATCGAACTACCTAGTTCAACTCTCCTTATCATCAAATTGAACATGTTCCCAAAGTGCATGGTGGGGAAAAACATGTTTCCCGAATAACGAAGAGGAGAAATCTCGATTCCTCTTATTTTAGCGCGTTCAAGTTTTTCCCATCTTATGTTTTCAATGCTTATATGCTGGGAGGTCAGAGCTTTCTTATCTTTCAATCCCAGTATTTGTATGCGCTTTAGGCTGATTCCTAGTTGCCTTGCGATTTTTCTAACTGCCAGTAATGTGTCCCAGTTGCGTTTGATAAGTATGCAGAGTAGATATCGTCCTTCTCCAGGCACGCGTAGAGGGATTTTCGGTCTTAGTGATGCCTGGGATCCGTCGACAAGCATCTCTTTTACTGTAAAATCTTCTGGTTTCTGTTTTATTACTCCGCCAATGCCGGCACCTTTTGTGCCGAAAGTTTCGATACCCAACTGCTTCTCAATTAATGGAACTCTCAAAGGATGCCCTGCTTACAGGAGTTGAAGCTTCCCTGTTATTTTATCGATTTTTCGGGCTAGGGCGGGTCCTATTCCTAGACAGGTAATGGTGGCGGGTGGTATCTGGGTCAAACCGCGATCCCTAATTAGGCTGTGGGGAAGTCTCATTTGTCTGGCTTCTGTTTCCAGATCCAGTAGTTCAGGGAGGGTCTTCACCTTCAATACAACCTTGCACTGTCCTTCCTTCCACCATTTTTCCCACAATTCAAAATTCCTCTTTCTAGCTTCTTCGGCTGCAGAAACTGATGCGTGGGCAACTTGTGTCGCAAGTTTGCCCTTGCCCATCTTAAGATCGGTTCGCACTACAATTGCCTGTTTGAGCTCAAACTCTGGTTCCGGCATTTAGGATACAGCCCAATTTAGTTGTGTTTATCGTTGACACATTTATAAGGTGTATCTAAAATACGTGTGTTAATGCCATGTAGAGTCCCATGGCTATAATCCGTGGGTGTTTAATCAAGCGAATTAACGAACTACCTTGGAAGTCTATGTCCTTCGCTCCTTTCAAGCTTTTATCTAGTTTAAGCTGGCTGGACATTGAGATTAATTGGTCGATTTTTCTATCTGAAAAACTGTTGAGAAATTTCCTCAGGTGTTTCATCATTGTCATGTCGAACCCCATTTTTTTCTTCCATAATCGTTCATATAAAAGAAGGTGTTGTGTATCAGGGTTCTTTTCTTGGATTGCTGATCCAGCTACTTTGCCAGCGATTTTAGCAGCGGTTAGCCCCATGATAATTCCTCCACCGGTGGTTGGTTTAACATGTGAAGCAGCATCCCCTACAATCAGCATTCCTTTGTGGACGGTTTGGGAAATCGGTCCACCCAAGGAAATAGGGTGATAGACGACTTGAGTTATGTGACTACCTTTGAGTCTCTGGCGGGCTATTGGGTTGTGGCTGATAAATTTCCGTAAACATTTCAGAGGATGACCTCTTTCGGTTCCCAGGCCAATTTTAGCAGTACCATCTTTGCGGGGTACTATCCATGCATAGAGTCCAGGGGCAAACCTCCGTGTGAGAAACACTTCGACTGAGTCGATTTCAGAATCGTTTATTCGATCAACTTCTGCTTCGATCCCATTGACAGTCATATGACTATTGAGAGAAGGCAAATTTGCGCGTTTTAGAAGGGTGGAAGATACACCTTCGGCGTTAATGACTAATTTGGATCTAAGCTTTTCTGTTTTTTTTGATGTTGTGACTTCAACTCCTATTACAGCGTTCCTTTTGACTAGTAGAGAGGTTACTCGACGGTTGTAGAGGATGTTGACACCTACTTCTACTGCTTTGTCGCGGAGATGTTGGTCAAACTGGGTTCTATTGATTACACATGTTACGGGGGTTGAAAACCGAACAGGAAATTTGTAATTTGAGGGGGAATAGAATATAGCTGATTTTATCTCGTTCTCAAAGATTTTTTTCGGTAGCTTAAGGTCTAGCTGTTTTAAGCCTGCTAGGCTAATGTGTCCTGTACAGTGGGAAGGAGCCCCTGATTCCGTGTGTTCTTCGCATACACTGACTTCAGCGCCTAGCTTCGCAGCCTGTAATGCTGCGAAGGATCCAGTTGGGCCAGCACCAACAACCACTGTATCGGAGTTCACTACAATCACATTTGCGTTTTCAACCTTCACATCTTTAGTTATTTACGTTTTTTCTCCCTAGAAATGAATGTGAGGTTAAAGTAGCTAAAAAAAAAGGGAAAAAGGGGTTTTTTATATTTTCCTCTTGCTTAGCGCTTTGCGGAAGGCTCCACATTTGGGGCAGTCAAAAAGCCCAATTTCAAGCTCTAGCCTTTTGCCAGTTCTGTCTGGTCGCCCTGCCATCTTCCAAGTCTTACGAGGCTTAGAAACTTCCCCTCCACACTTGGGACATTTAGCCATATTCATCATCATTTGCATCATACATATTTATAAGAATAAATAATTTTCCATTAAGAATGAAGTTTGGGTTTAAAATTGAATCCCAATAGCATTTGGTGAGGACCCGAGAGGAATAAAACGCAATGTTGTCAAGGAAAAAAGTGTTGCAAATGATAAGATTCGGCAAAGGCATACTAGGTATTGAAGACATCACTTTCATGGTGAAGTATGTCGGAGAAACACCTAAAATTGGAAAACGAGCTGAAATATTCATCTGGTCAAGTAATCAGGTAGAGATGGTGCTTTATCCCCAATCGAGTTATTTTAGCGTAAATCATGAGCTCTGCCATGCAAAACTGTACAGGATGGGAATTCCCTTGACAAATACTGTAAAAGACCTGGAGCTTTTTCCTCGGAAAAAAGATTACGTGAAGATAGTAATGATTGTTGAATGGTATGTCAATGAATTACAAAAACAATTCTTCCAAGAATATTATACTATTGACAAAGCAGGTACTCCACGTCCACCTCCATTTCCAAATTTACCAGAACTCCCCCGAGAGAAATTCAGCAACAAACAAATCAAATACTTGGCTAGAATTGCCAAGAAACATAGTGACCCTTAGACTCAACCTATCTTCGCCAAAAAAGCAACGTCACAAGGCTTCTAGCCATTATAGACGCGCCTAAGACAGCTATCAATCCACCAATGAAAGGGAACCAAAAACTTGGTGATTCAGAAAGAAGAAGCTTAAACATAATGGCTGCCCCAAACCAAATAACTATATTTGAAATGGTTTCAGCTACTTTGCTCACATGGGACCTATCGTAGAACCTCAGGCCAAGTACAAAGAACTGAAACAAACCAAAAACAATGCAAAACCTCATTACCGTTTCATAAACTACGGGGTGATGAGCTTGGGGAGCAGGAAAAAACACATTAGGTATCACTTCCCGCATTTGGATGTCGTTGAAAAAATCCGATACTTCTATGCTATAGTTTGGGACGATTATGAAGAATAATGCGAAAAGCAGTATGAAGAAACCAAAGGATAGAAGCCCGAACCATTTTTCCTCTCTATGACGGGGCATCTGAATTGTCTCCTAATTCATATTGTAAAGTGTCGTGTCCTTAAAAGATTGACTACTGGATAAACCACATGTTCTGCAAGCCTCTTTCACTCAGCAAACCTATAACACCCAAACACCCGTATTCACGCCAATTATCGCCCGACACCTCGGGCTATTGGAAGCTGCGGGCTGAATGTCTCGGCCGAAGCCTCGACACGTACACCCCAGCTCCATCAACCCCATCTTCTATGGGGGCCCTCGTCCCTACAATGAACTTGTTACCAAGCACATGTTAGTAGAGAATGGTCGCCTATTTTCAGGAAAGGCTTCGAGCTTAGATGCTTTCAGCTCTTATCCATGGCGGCTTAGCTGCCCGGCGTATGCCCTGTCGGACAACCGGTTAACCAGAGGCCACAACGTCCCGTTCCTCTCGTACTAGGGACCCTTTCCCTTCAGGCGGCCAACACTCCCAACAGATAAAGTCTGACCTGTCTCACGACGGTCTAAACCCAGCTCACGTTCCCTTTTAATAGGCGAGCAGCCTCACCCTTGGCCCCTTATGCAGGGCCAGGATAGGAAGAGCCGACATCGAGGTACCAAGCCGCGGGGTCGATGGGGACTCTCGCCCGCGACAAGCCTGTTACCCCCGGGGTAATTTTTCTGTCGCCTCTAGCCCCCATCAATGAGGACATAGAGGATCGCTAAGCCCGGCTTTCGCCTCTGAATCCCTTACTGTGGAGGATTCAGTCAGACCGGCTTTTGCCTTTGCACTCTACAGCGGATTTCTGTCCCGCCTGAGCCGATCTTTGGGCCCCCTTGATATCTTTTTAAGGGGGTGCCGCCCCAGCCGAACTGCCCACCTGCAATTGTCCCAACGCATTCGCGCCGGTAAGAGACATGATTGCGGAAGGTCGGTGTTCCATTGTTGCCTACTCCAGTCCCCGGAGGAACTGGGATTAACGGCTCCCGACTACGCTCTGCAAACACAACCAAATCACAGCCACAGGCTGCAGTAAAACTCCACGGGGTCTTCTTTTCCCGCTGGGAGTCAGTGGACTGTTCGTCCACTTTACGTGGGTTCACCGAGTACCAAGCGGGGACAGTGGGGCTCTCGTTGATCCATTCATGCGCGTCGGAACTTACCCGACAAGGCATTTGGCTACCTTAAGAGAGTCAGAGTTACTCCCGTCGTTTGCAGGCCCTTAGCCCGGTTGGACCCGGGTTTTAGGTACCTGTACTGGACAGGATTCAGAAGCCGTTCACACCCTTTCGGGCTTGCGGCTTCCTGTGTTTTTATTAAACAGTCGAAACCCCTTTGTTACTGCGACCTGCGGTTCCAGTCGAAACTAAAATCGCAGGCACCCCTTATACCGAAGGTACGGGGCTAATTTGCCGAGTTCCCTCGCTCGGTGTGTACTCGACACGCCTTAGGTTTCTCGCCCAGGGACACCTGTGTTGGTTCTGGGTACGGACACGAAGGATCCTTCTCAATCCCCTTTTCACGGGCTCCAAAGATCAACTGAACTGCCCTAAAAACGGGCAGCTATTCCCGATTTCGTCTGGTTCTCGCCATTACGGCACTCCCCAGATTTATACGGTTAAACAAGGCGACAGCCTTGCTCAGCCTACCTCGAAGCGTCAGAGATTAAGCTTGCGTCGCCGCACGTACCTTCGTGGTGCAGGAATTTTAACCGGCTTCCCTTTCGGCATAATCAGTTAAGATCTGCCTTAGGATCGACTTACCCCCGGCTGACGACGCGTTGCCGGGGAACCCTTGCCCTTTCGGCGGAGGGGATTCTCACCCCTCTTTGCTGCTACTACCACCGGGATTCGCAATCCTGAACCGGTCCACCGGACTTCACAGCCCGGCTTCTGTCCAGCCAGGACGCCCTCCTACCGGATCACGGCTTTCGCCGTGCCCTAAGGTATCGGTAGCTGGCTTAGCCCCGTCCATTTTCAGGGCCATTAGCCTCGGCGGGTGAGCTGTTACGCTTTCTTTAAAGGGTGGCTGCTTCTGAGCCTACCTCCCCGCTGTCTTAGGATGATGACGCCCTTCCGTTTAACACTTAGCCAGCATTTAGGGACCTTAACCATAGTCTGGGTTGTTCCCCTTTCGGCCGTGGGGGCTTACCCCACCATAACCCGTCTCCCAAGGTCTACAGCGCCGATAGATTCGGAGTTTGAAAACGAAGCGGAACCTTTCGGCTCCTCACTTCCTAATCAGTGCTCTACCCTGTCGGCTGCCTCGCTTGGGGTTTGGCTGCGACCAACTTCGGAGGGAACTAGCTATCACCGGGCTAGATTGGTCTTTTGCCCCTAGCCCCAGGTCAGAGGAACAAGTTGCACGTTAGTACCCCTTCGGGCCTCCATCAGGCTTTCGCCTGACTTCACCCTGCCCAGGGCTAGATCGCCCGGTTTCTAGTCTCAACGCTATGACTCCGCGCCCTTTAAGACGCCACGCCTCACCAGCCGAAACTGGTTGCGCGTTTGTCGGTTTCCCTACGCTTTCAGGCTTTAAACCTTTAAGCTTGCCATAGCTATGAACTCCCCGGCCCGTGTTTCGAGACGGAACATGCAACCCTGGTACTCCATTCTCGTACTCCCGCATTGCTACGGTTTCCTTCAAATGGTATCTATCCTTCCGGGCTGCATACGTCTTTAACCGGCTGGTTTCAGACACTTTTCAGCTCCCTTCCGGGATACTTTTCAACTTTCTGTCACCATACTAGTGCACTATCGGTCTTGAGACGTGTTTAGTCTTGGAAGTTGATGACTCCCAATTTCCCAAACCCAAGCCAGGGTATGGTACTCTGGGATTCCAGCCTAATTCTTTCCGGTTTACGCCTACGGGGCTTTCACCCTCTATAGCGGGTCGTTCCAGACCACTTTGGCTTCGCCAGTTAAGATATAGCTGGGCCCATAACCCTACATCTCTCATAGGTTTCCCTACAAGATTCAGTTTGGACTTTTCCCGTTTCACTCGCCGTTACTCAGGGAATCCTAGTTAGTTTCTTTTCCACCCTCTACTATGATGTTTCAGTTCAAGGGGTTCCCCCTCCATTGCTGGAGTGCGATAGTTCCCGAAGGAACTAACGCGAGAAGTCTCATTGAGGTATCCTCGGTTCTACAGCTGCATGCGCTTACCCGAGGCATTTCGCTGCTTGCCGCGCCCTTCTTCAGCGCTCAAGCCTAGCCATCCACCAGACGGCGTAGCATGTCAGGCCTTTTTGGCGTGTAGGTGAATAGATGTTTGTTTAGTGTAGGTTTGTTGGTTGTTTGGGCTTGCATCCTATGTGGTGTTCATTGCGAGCTTCAATCGCCCATTCGAATTAGCTCACTTACATTCTCAGCCTTCCAATCGTGTGATTGAAGGCTTCATCTACTTTTTTTGACAGATAGAATTCTGCCAAATTAGTTACAGGCGAAGTTTCGAAATATAAGGATTCCTGTGTCGATTGGTGCTGCGTTTAGTCCTTTAAATTGTCGTATTTTTCCTTTGTTTCAATCGTTTATGTCTATTCCTTCTGCCTATTTGTATATGGGATTCCCGAGATAAAAGGCTTGGGTGACTGTAGAATTCTTCGATTTGTTTATGTATTGGTTTCCTTTGGTATTGGTTTCGCAGGGTTGGTCTATGTCAGATGTAGAAAGGGTGACAATGAGTCATGGTGCTGGAGGCTCGGTGATGGGGAAGCTTATTGAAGACCTTATTTTGCCTTACCTGGGTGGGTTTCAGACTGATGTTGGTTTGGAACTGTTAGATGATGCAGCTGTTGTGGATGGTGTGGTTTTTAAAAGCGACTCTCATGCTGTCCGCCCGATTTTCTTCCCTGGAGGTGATATTGGAAGGTTGGCTGTGTCGGGAACTGTTAATGATTTAGCTGCTTTAGGAGCTGAACCAACTGCCTTAGGTTGTGGGTTTGTTCTCGAGGAAGGGTTATTGATGAAGGATTTAGAGCAGGTTTTGGCAAGTATGAAGGTCACGTGTCAAGAAGCTGCAGTTTTTGTGGTGACAGGGGACACAAAAGTTGTGGAGAAAGGAAGTTTAGGAGGGCTTGTAATGAACGTAAGCGGTATTGGACGTCGCACTAGTTCCTTAGACCACAATCTAGCTGTTGTACGTAAACATAGAAGTAGTTTCAGTGCTCGATGGGTTTTAGATAGTAATCTCCAGGTTGGAGACAAGGTAATTTTGTCGGGGACAATTGGGGATCATGGGTTAGCTGTTCTTTCAGCTCAGGAAGGGTTGGCTTTTGGCAGTAAAATTGTTTCGGATGTCAAGCCCTTGAACCATATGGTTAAGAAAGTGTTGGAGGTGGGTGGAGTCGTATCTATGAAGGACCCCACTCGAGGTGGGCTAGCTAATACTTTGAATGAGTGGAGTGAGAAAGCTAATGTGGGCGTCTTTGTGCATGAGGAGAAGATTCCGATGAGGGAGGATGTTCGAGCAGCCTCTGAAATGTTGGGAGTGGATCCACTGGAGGTAGGGAATGAGGGAAAAATGGTTCTAGGAGTAGTCAAGGAGATGGCAGATGAGGTCTTGGAAGCTTTGAGAGGGACTGCTGAAGGTGGAGAAGCTGAGATTATTGGCGAAGCTACCGATGCATTTGACTTGGTGGCAATGAAAACAGTGGTGGGTGGCAATCGAATATTAGCTATGCCTGTGGGGGATCCTGTGCCAAGAATATGTTGAAAACCACAGTTAGGACCAGCGAAATTTTATAAGAAAGATGCGAAGACTTACAGGAAAGGTGTAAACTGATGCAAGTTCTTATTATTGAAGCCTTGACCAGAATGGTCGAGGACATCATCGCCTTTCTACCATCCCTTATTGCAGCCATCATCGTCATACTCGTTGGATATGGAGTTGGAGCACTATCGGGAAGAGCAGTCAACAAGCTAATTGAAAAAATGGGTATGGAACGAGCTTTCGAAGATAGCAACACTGGTAAAGCCTTCAAGAATGCAGGGTTTGACCTCTCATCCTTTGTTGGATCAGTGACTAAAGCCTTCATCGCAATCCTATCAATCATCCTTGCTATAGAGATGCTTAACATTGGAGGCACATTGGGTTCGTATTTGATTCAAGTAGCATCTTACCTACCGAGGCTTCTAGGAGGAATTGTGATAATTGTCATTGGTACAGTGCTAGTAGATT
>Ga0209979_1001167_pt1 | contig 30179 bp, 32 predicted proteins | sample AnhtaG_FD_183114 | JGI IMG/M metagenome (GOLD analysis project Ga0209979, IMG submission 183114) | Deep subsurface microbial communities from Anholt, Denmark to uncover new lineages of life (NeLLi) - Anholt_01485 metaG (SPAdes) (version 2) | ecosystem: Environmental > Aquatic > Marine > Oceanic... | reverse complement strand
CCCATCCAAGCATTCGCTCTCGCTGCCAACTCTCCCTTACTTCCAGCTCATTAAAAGACTCCGCTCTCGGGCAGTCTTGAGCAAAAATATCAATCCGCTAAATAAGCCCTTCAAAGCAGCAAGAGGTACTAAGATGTATCGCTGTCTTTTTCATGCCCATAAAATTGCCTCTCAGAGCGAGTCTTAAAATTTTCTAGCGTTATATCAGGTTCTTACTCTAGAAACTTGGCCTTGGAAGTTAAATTCCCGCCTGTGTGACTAGTCATGCACAGAAAGGAATCACGAATGTAGAATTATACCCGATCAAATTTGTCAACCCCTATTTACCCCATATTATTGCTGTGTGGAATAGTGATTATCAGGCTCAAGTCCTTCCCCGGAGCAAGCAGTATGAGGATGAGCTGAGGCAAGACATCGCTGTAATGTTTCTGAGGACTGGCGTAACAGTGACCGCTCCGGGATAAAGTTCAAGTATTTGCTCTGTGATGGTTTTTATTTTGAGATGCAGATTGACAGGACTATCGAGAAGGTCTCGGTGCTGGTGTTATCGGTATAGACGAAAGTGGCCAAAAGCATGTTATTGGCCTGAGTCACAAAGTACCATGTTGATTGGTCTTGCTGTCATCTAGTTATCAGCAGCAGCCTGCTTACTCCCAGCAAGACCAATTGCCCGTTGTTTACACTCTTGAATGTCGCCCATTGCTTCAGCTAGAATTGTCATCCTTTGTGCAGCTAGAGAACCTTCAGCATGTATTGCTACTACCTCGGATTCAGCACTTAGCGCATGCCTTATAATCTGAAACATTCGCAACCTGTCCTCAGTTGATATCCCCGCCTTGCCACCCAGGTATTTCTCTATGTAGCCTCGGGTCTTGGGATTCTGCCAGTCCCGGTAAGTGGGCGCAGTAACGAGTAGACCACCAGCGATATCCTGTATGAGCTTGGTGCAGTTATGCCAGCTATTTGCGTAACTATACTTGGCGATATTGGTTATTGTTCTATTTGGGATAGGAATGCCCCCGTATACCTCGTAGTCCAGACAGGATGCTTTGGATAGCGACTTCAAAGTCTGAAGTTGAATTGCCAGGTCTGTGATTTGCTCCCTTATATGCGAGACTCTATCTATACCATTATATTCAGCTATAGCTTGGGCCATTCCCACCAAGATTTCAAGTATGGGAATATGGTAGCTGCAACCAGTATGGCGATGGAGGGTAGCAAAGTTGTAAACAAGTGGCATGGCAAACTCCCACTCCCCAGCAAGGAATACCCGATCCCAGGGTACCAACACATCGTCAAATATAATCATAGAATCGGTGTGATTTTTGACCGGAATGTCAACGGGAAAGTTGTCAGCTCCTATCTGGTAATGGAAAGGATGACATATCTGCACAACACCTTTGGTGTTAGCAGGTATGGCGAAAGAGACTGCATAGTCGGCATCAGCCTCGGACATGTTTCGACAAGGCATTATCAACAGTTCGTTGAAGTATGCAGCTGCTGTAATGTGAACCTTTGCTCCCCTAACCACAATGCCATCGCGATTCCTATCAACGATCCTGAGATAATAATCAGGATGAGCCTGTCTGGGGTCGGAAGGACGGAGTACCCTATTGCCCTTTACATCAGTCATAGCGCCGGCCATGCTTAAGTCATTCTTCTGCAGATAGGCACGAAATCTTTCAGCCCGCTCCACATATTCCTTCTTGCCCATCATTTGAGCAGTCATGCTGACGGCATTCATAGAATCGGCGCCAATATCCTTGGTAAAAGGTACTATGCCTTGATTTGCTCTCGTCCCGGTTACCATTAGCTCGTGTCGCTTAAGCAGGTCAGCGCTGTTTTTCGGAGTATAGTAGTATCTACTTATTGGCTCCCCTGTCTTTTCATCCGTAACCACTGCCAGGTCCCGGTATTCTGGCATCTCTGCCATTTCGTAATCGAACGCTGCTGTATCGACACCTATCTTCAATGCAGGGTGTGTAGTGACATCCTCCACCTGTTCCCCATTGAGGTAGACTACTCGGCCATCTCTCAGACTCTCTCGATATTCTGCTGCATTTTTAAGTCCCATATTCTTACCTCCTGTAACTATAAATTCAGCTGTATCGCACTTGCTATCCTATAAGAAGAAAAGGGCATTGTCAACGGATATCGTAATACATTATTTCGCGAAGAAGTGGTTATGCCGTTCGAAGCTGGCTTTCACACCGGTCCCCCGGAAGAATATGACTCCCGCGTTGGCGGGCAGCTGAAATCCCAGCGGCGAACATAAAGGCAATGTAGCCTTCAGATCCTTGAAGATGGCAAGCTTAATGGATTACAATCATGACATGGCAAGCGAGGCAACTAAACAAAACATCGCCAAATTATTAGCTGAACTCCCTGACGGAGTCGAGGTGGTGGCGGCAGCAAAAACAAGAACACCTGAGGAAGTCTTGGAAGTTGTTCAGGCAGGAATAAAAATCATTGGAGAAAATTATGTCAAGGAAGCAAAGGAAGCATATGAAGTGGTGGGAGAGAGAGCGAAATGGCATTTTATTGGAACCTTTCAAAAGCATAATGTCAGGAGAAAAGTGCTGGAAATGTTCGACATGATAGAAAGTGTCGATTCTTTAGAAATAGCCAGGGAAATTGATATAAGGTGTGCTCAAATTGGCAAAATAATGCCAATATTGATTGAGGTAAACAGTGGCAGAGAACCCCAGAAATCAGGAGTGCTCCCGGAAGATGTGGAACAATTAGTGAGAGAAATATCCGGTCTTAGGAATATCAAAGTGATGGGGCTTATGACTATGGGACCTCGTTTTGGAAAACCTGAAGACTCCAGGCCTTATTTTGTTGAGACAAGAAGAATATTTGAAGTAATTAAAGGGCTGAAGTTGCCCAAAGTAGAGATGAGATATCTTTCTATGGGCATGACTAATTCTTATAAAGTTGCCTTGGAGGAAGGCGCTAATATAATCAGAATAGGCACTAAGATATTTGGCGAAAGGGTTCGTTCTTTATAATTCGATTACCAACCCTGCCCCGCACTCTAAAGTTTTATCTTTAAATAAATCTCTTATCTCCTGTTTGTACGTGGTGCAATGGCAAGGGCAAATCAACGATAAGCCACGGAAAGCTTCAAAATTATGAAATCCATGGAACCCACCGGCAATTCCATAGAGTTCCCCAAACTTTGCAGCAGCGGCGAGAATGCTTCTCATCCCAGGGTGAGCACAACCTGTAAGCACAAATATCCCCGTATCCGTTTTGAGGGCCAAGGATTGCTCTATTCCTTCGAGTTGACCAGTCGAGAAGATGTTTTCACGAATTTGAACGGGACCTTTGACCATGGTTACCTTTCTTCCTGGAAATGCTCTCTTGAAGGAACTTGGGAGGTAAAGTTCAGCAATCCCATTTATTCCAAGGATTTCAGAAAGTCCTCCGGTATGGTCGCCATGGGCATGTGAGATTAAGATTACACTTATGTCCTGCGGGTCAATATTAAGCTCTTTCATATTATGTAGTAATGTAGGGCCATCGGCGCCCGTATCAAACAAGAGCGGTGATACTTCTGCTTCTTCAATAAGGGCAGAAAATCCCCAACCTTGCCTTAGACCCACCTTTCTTACTTCATTGTCGTAAACAATTGTAATTTTCATTTTCTCCTTTCTGATAGGAGACTAACTCCAGTGACGTTTTTTAATTCACCTCCTAAATAACTGGCTATCTTATTTAGGAGCTCGTCCATACCCCATCCTTTGGCGGCAGAGATGAGAACAATGCCCTCGTTCGGCAACAAGATTTCTTCCTCGAAGTAAGGAATAGTAGTTAATGCTTTCAGCTCTGCCTCGCTGCTTAGAGCCAAGTCTAGCTTATTGAACACGGTGATTTGCGGTTTATTTTCCAGATTTAGCTCGCTGAGTATCTTTTCTACTGTGAGGCACTGATTGGCAGCATTCTTGTGTGTTATGTCAACTACATGTAGGAGTAAATCAGCCTCATCCAGTTCCTCCAACGTGGCTCGAAAGGCGGCAATTATTGAAAGCGGAAGTTTGTGAATAAAGCCAACTGTATCGGTGATTAGAAATTGTTGCCCAGTGGGTAGAGCCAACCGCCGAGTCACGGGATCCAAAGTAGAAAAGAGCCTATCTTCCACATCTACACTGGCTTTGCTTAAGGTGTTAAACAAAGTGCTCTTACCGGCGTTAGTATAACCCACAAGAGCTACGATGGGCGTGCCGGTCTCCTTACGGCGCCTCCTGTAAAGTGCTCGGTGCTTCCTAACACTTTCTATTTTATGCTGAAGGAGGTTGATACGCTTATAAATAAGGCGGCGATCGGTTTCCAATTGTGCCTCACCGGGACCTCTGGTGCCTATGCCACCGCCAAGTCGCTCTAAATGGCGCCACTGCCCGATGAGCCGGGGCAGAAGATATTGGTGCTGGGCCAGTTCAACCTGGAGTTTTCCTTCGTGGGTTTGAGCTTTTCGGGCGAATATGTGTAAAATCAGAGCGCTGCGGTCAATAACTTTAACTCCCAACGCCTCTTCGAGATTTCTTTGCTGCCTCGGCGACAGCTCATCATCAAAGATTACCGTGTCGTACTGAGTTTGCTCTTTGAGGCTAATTAGCTCCTCAATTTTACCCTTACCTATATAATAGGTAGGCGAAGGCGCGTTTAGGTTCTGAGTTAACATACCTACTACTCTGGCGCCTGCTGTTTTAGTCAGGTAGGATAGTTCTTTTAAAGAATCTGTAACTGACCAATCATTGTTAGAGGTCTTGTTTCCCACCCCGACGAGGAATGCTCGTTCTACCTTGGCTTCAGTAGTAAAAAATTTCTGCTTTATCTCCCCCTCCTACACACATTCGGACTTGCTTAGTCGCTAACGTTCCGCACAATGACAATTTCGGGCGTGCCAGGCCGATAGACGATTTATCCCCTGTTCCAGGCGGTCATCGGAAATGGTCAGGGAAAGTCTGATGTAACCCTCTCCCCCCTTCCCGTAGCCAGTTCCCGGGGTTACCGCTATCCCGGCTTCGTCCAGCAATTTCTTGGTAAAATCCAGAGATGTATATCCCTGGGGAATCTTAGCCCAGATATAAAAGGTTGCCTTGGGTATTCTGGCCTTCAGCCCTATCTCATTAAGGACTTTTAGTAACTTATCTCGGCGACGTTGAAAAATAGCATTATGCTCAGCGATATGTTCCTGGGAGCCGCTCAGAGCTTCCACAGCGGCATATTGAATTGCCTGGGGAATGCCTGAATCCAGGTTGGATTTAACTTTAAATAAGGCATCCACCATGTCAGCGTTACCTACCGCCATGCCTATTCGCCAACCTGTCATATGATAGGTTTTGGACAGGGAATGAAATTCCACACCTGTTTTCTTTGCCCCAGGTGTCTGCATGAAGCTCGGTGGCTTATAGCCATCAAAAGCAATTTCGGTATAAGGAGCGTCATGGCAGATTGCTAAGTCGTGCTGCTGTGCGAAATGAACTGCTTTCTCAAAGAAATCAAGGCCGGCTATAGCGCCGGTGGGATTGTTGGGGTAGTTAAGCCACATAAGCTTTGCCTTATCGGCTACCTCGGTTGGAATAGCTTTAAAATCAGGCAGAAAATCATTTTCTTCCTTTAAAGGCATAAAGTAAGGCTCGCCACCGGCCAATATGGTGCCCAGAGAAAATGGCGGATAGCCCGGGTCAGGCACCAAAGCCAGGTCACCAGGCTCAATGTAGCATAAAGCTATATGTCCGATCCCCTCCTTGGAGCCAATAAGCGGCAAGACCTCTTTAGCCGGATTCAGGGTAACGCCGAAGCGTCTTTCATACCACTCGGCAATGGCTTGACGAAGTTCGAGCAAACCGCCGGTTTCAGGATAACGATGGTTTACGGGGTCTTGTGCTGCCTGGCACATACGTTCGATGATATGAGATGGCGTGGGTAAATCAGGGTCGCCAACAGCAAAGCTGATTATGTCCTCTCCCCTAGCCCGAAGCTCAGCGATTTTCTGATTTACTTCCACGAAAAGATATGGAGGCAATCTATTAAGTCTTTTGGCTAATTTCATTAGCTCCTTTCTTCAAGCCATTCGCCAGTGAAAACTTCCTCCACTGGACCGCTAAGCAGCACCTCCCCCAACCTATCCCAGGATACGGTCAAAGTCCCACCTTTGAGTATTATGTCAACTTGTCTATTTACGTAGTCCAATAACTGGGCGGCCACAGCTATGGCACAGGCACCACTACCACAGGCCAGAGTTTCTCCAACACCGCGCTCCCACACCCGGGCTTCTATCTTCCCCCTGCTCAAGACGCTGGCTATCTCAAAATTAGTCCTTTGGGGGAATATGGGGTGTTTCTCCACTTTAGGTCCTATCTCAGCTAAAGGAAAATCAGCAATTGGCCGGGATAAAAAGCTCACGGCGTGGGGATTTCCCATGGATAGAAGAGCCAAAGTCAACTCTTTTCCGTTTATCACTAAAGGATAATCCAATATTGGTATTATGTCAACTTTAACTTTGACAGGAATTTGCTCCGGTTGGAACTGGGGCAGGCCCATATCTACCTCGACCTGGTTGACCTTATTACTCGACATATAAGCTTTAACCTTTCTTACGCCTGACAAAGTCTCTATGGCAAGATAGAGATTGCTTAGCTCCGCTCGCGATGACATTTTGCCAATCAGGCCTTTCTCAATAACATACTTGGCAAAACATCTCAGCCCATTTCCGGAAACCTCGGCCTCAGAACCGTCGGAATTAAAAATACGCATCTTTAAATCAGCGATGGTCGAATTCTGCACCAGTATCAGGCCATCAGCTCCTACTCCAAAGTGACGGTCACAAATAGCTCGGGCCAACTCTCGCCGATCACCTTCTCCTGGTCCTGTGAGGGCATCCACCAGGATGAAGTCATTACCCGTGGCCTGTAACTTGGAGAATTTCATGATATGAGGCCTTCTATGAGACCCTTCACTTTATTCAGGGTGGCGATGCTGGCTTTGGCTTCTGCCTCGCTAGTATCAAACCAGTGAATTCTGTTATCGCTGAGGCGAAACCAGGCATACTGGTGGCGAGCCAATCGATGGGTTTCATATTTTATTTTATCAATAGCCTGAGGCAAAGTCATCTCGCCTCGAAGAAACTGTCCTATTTGCTTGTAACCTATTCCCGACATAGAAGGTAGGGAAGGGCTGTAACCCTTTTTCAATAGCTGTTCCACTTCTTCAACCAATCCCATTTGTATCATTTTATCAACCCGCCAATCAATCTTTCTATATAGTCCGCTTCTTTCTCGGGTTAAACCAATGAGCAGGATGGGGAAACCTGGTGCCTCTTTACGTTGTAATTGAGAAGGAAGTTGCCCTGTCGCATGATAGATTTCCAGGGCCCTTATTACGCGTCGGATATTCTTGGGACTGATTTTTGCTGCTGCCGAAGGGTCAATATCCTGCAATTCCTGATAAAGGCTTTGGCTACCTTCTTGCTCTGCTCTGGCTTCTAACTGGCGTCTTAGCTCTTGGTTGGGTGGCACCTGAGGTATTTTCCATCCCTCCACCAATGACCACACATAAAGGCCGCTGCCACCGACCAGTAAGGGCAATTTGCCTTTCTGCCTAATGACTTTCAGAGCCTCAATGGCTAGTTGATGATACATAGCCAGGCTGAAATCTTCGTCAGGCTCGACTACATCGATGACATGGTGAGGGACCGATGCCCTCTCAGCCGGACTCGGCTTATTAGTGCCGATATCCATATACCGATAGACCTGGCGGCTATCGGCGCCTACTATCTCTACGGGAAAGTATTGAGCAAGGTGCAGAGCAAGCTCACTTTTTCCTACAGCAGTGGGACCAACAATGGCAATCATTCCCAAGTAGTCAGTAGTCAAAATTCAGTAGTCATGACTTGGCTACTCTCCTAGCATATGCCTCTAGAAGCCGACTGATCTCTTCTAGATTCTTTTCTAGCGTTCTTGTATCTCCATAATCAAGATCCCTGGCTAGGATCAAGTAATAGCGGCATTCCTCGATAGAGCCTTGAGCAATATTGTAAAAACGAGCCTTGTCGGGATTTCCTTTTCTCTTGAATCCCTCAGCGATATTGGCTGGTATTGAAATCGCCGCCCGTCGCAACTGAGATACTAGCCCAAACTGTTCCCCACTGGGAAAGGAATTTGTGAAATGATAAATCCCTAAGACCCATTGATGAGCCTTTTGCCAGACTATCAGATCCTTAAAACTCTTAGATGACATACTGACTACTGACTACTGACTACTTCGTTCTTCCTTTGATTTCAGCGGTTTGCTCAACAATACTTACGAATTCTTCAGCTTTGAGGCTGGCTCCGCCAACCAGGGCACCATCGATTTCTGGATGGGAAATGAACTCGGCAATGTTAGCACTGGTAACACTGCCGCCATAAAGGATGCGTAAATCCTGAGCTATACTCTTATTCCACAGCTTAGCCACAACATCACGAATAGACTGGATAGTAGCTGCTGCCTGCGCGCTGCTTGCCGCCTTACCTGTGCCAATAGCCCAAACCGGCTCGTAGGCAATCACCAAATCACGGACAGGCTCTATACCATTCAAAGCTGCCGTCACCTGCCTATTAATCACCTCCTCTGTCTTGCCAGCTTCATTCTCTGCAAGCCTCTCCCCAACACACAAGATAGGCTTAAGCTCGTTTGCCAAAGCTGTCTTTACCTTTTTGTTGACTATTTCATCAGTTTCCCCAAAATAACCTCTCCGCTCAGAATGTCCTAGTATGACAAATTCGCATAACTCGCTAAGCATTACCGGGGATATCTCACCGGTATAGGCCCCTTTAATCTCAAAATACATATTTTGAGCACCTAGCTTAATAGCCGAACTCTGGAGCATCATATTTATGGCAACTAAAGATACGAATGGTGGGCAAAGTACCTTTTCCACTCCTTTTATCCTGTCCAGTTTATCAAGCATCTCGAGGACAAGCCTTTCAGCTTCAGTCGCCGTGGTATTCATTTTCCAGTTGCCAGCAACAAAAGGGATTCGCATTTCACAACCTCCTGTTATTTCTTATCTAACAAAACCTTCACACCAGGTAAGGTAACGCCCTCTAAAAATCTCAGGCTGGCACCACCTCCTGTGGAAACATGGGTCATCTTATCAGTTAATCCCATTTCTTGAACTATTTCAGCAGAAGAGCCACCGCCAATAATAGTAGTGGCATTGAAAGTAGATAGAAAACTGGCTATAGACCTGGTTCCTTGAGCAAATTGAGGTATCTCATAAATCCCCATAGGGCCATTCCACGTGATGGTACGACATTTTGCCAATTCACTGCAGAAAAGCTCAATGGATTGAGGGCCAATATCTACGATATGGCTACCCGATGGTATATTAGTTGTTGGCACTACTCTAGTTGGGGCTCCGGCTCTGATTTCTTCCACCACAACTGCATCAATGGGGAGTAGAAATGGGACCCCCCACTCCTTGGCTTCCTGTAACAATTTCTTGGCCAGGCCCAACTTATCGTCCTCTATTAAAGAATGCCCTACCTCATATCCTTGTGTCTTTAAGAAAGTGGCGGCCATGCCACCACCAACCAGCAACATGTCAACCTTTCTTAACATATTCTGCAATAGCTCTATCTTATCGCTCACCTTAGCACCGCCTATAAGGCAGGCCAAGGGTCGCTCTGGATTATGCAAGAGCTTCTCCATAACCTCTAGCTCTTTTTTCATTAAAAAGCCAGCCACCGCAGGCAAGTATTTAGCTACACCTACGGTAGAGGCATGAGCCCGGTGAGCAGTGCCAAAGGCATCATTAACATAAATATCAGCTAGCCTGGCCAGCTTCCGGGCAAAGTCGGCATCATTTGCTTCCTCTTCAGGATGAAAGCGCAGATTTTCCAAAATCAAAATATCGCCCTCTTTGAGTGTCCTTACTTTGCTTTCTACTTTTCGGCCTATACAATCGGATGCCGTGCTGACAGGCAAATTTATAAGCTGTGACAACCTCTGTGCTATTGGTGCTATTCGCAAACTTTCGACTACTTTGCCTCCAGGGCGTCCTAAATGAGAGCAGAGGATTACCTTGGCTTTATGGTCAATGAGATATTTGATAGTAGGTAGCGAAGCTCGGATGCGGCTATCGTCGCTAATGGCGCCAGTGTTTATATTTAGTGGAACATTAAAATCAGCCCTGAGTAGAACCCTCCTGCCTTTAACCTCTATATCTTCGACAGTCTTTTTCAGCATTTTCCCTCCTAGAGGTCGCGCTTCAATAGGAAACAAGCTGTCTCTTTAAGCGGAGCTTGCCTGGATGTGTCAAGCCGAGCAGCCTCGAGGTGTGCCAAAGCTTTGTAATAGTATTGCTCAGCCAAATCCGCAGCATAATCCCTGGCGCCTAAGTGGTCCAGAATCTTCGTAACCTCAGTGATATCTTCGCCCGCGATAGATTTTTGAGAGTAAAGCTTCTCGAGTCTCCCTCTTGCCTCGCCTTCGCTATTTTGCAATCCGTAAACTACGGGCAAAGTTTTCTTCCTCTGAGAGATATCGCTGACAGATTTACCAATGCTTCCCTCCATTCCCCAAATTCCCAGTATGTCATCATAAATCTGATAGGCTATACCTAATTCTTTGCCGAACAGGTGAAAAAAATCCACCAACTTACTATCTTCGCTGCCCAGGTATGCCCCCAAAGAAGTCGATACAGCAAACAGGGCTGCTGTTTTTTTGGCTGCCATGTCAAGGTAGTCCTCGATGGTGGTGTCGAGACGGTTCTCATATTCGACATCTAAGTATTGCCCATCACAAAGCTCCAAACAAGCCAGGCTCAACATTTTAGTGGAACTGGCGATCTTTTCATCAGCTATTCCCTTCTCTTTTAGTTTAAGTAACGCTAAATAAGCCAGAGTGAACATGGCGTCGCCGGCGTTTATCGCTTGAGACTGACCCCATAATTTCCATACAGTTGGCCGGTGATGGCGCTCATAGCTAGTATCTTCTACATCGTCATGGATTAAAGAAAAATTGTGGATGAGCTCGACGGCTGCTGCGGCGGGCATTACCTGCGACGTGTCACCCTCCACCGCTTGACAACTAAGAAGGCAAAGGGTAGAGCGAATAAATTTGCCCGATTCTCTGCTACAGGAATGTCCATGCTCATCCTGCCAGCCCATATGGTATCGTAGCATATTACAAAGAACTGAAGGACAACTATCGATAACCTTCTTCAACTCAACTCGCACTGTGTTGCGATAAGATGTGAAGGACTCAGGCACGCTATATTTTATGCCCATAAAAGTCAGTCCATATTAACGGCTAAGAAAACAGATTGTCAACTAAGCGGGCTTTGTACCCTGCTGCCAAGGGTAGCCATAACGTACAAGATAACTGCCAACAAAAAGCTTGATAAAACTCTATCAGCACGCTATAATTAGCACTTTGGTAGTAAGAGTGCTAATTACAGGAGGTAATTAGATGAATTGTTCTGTATGTGGGAATCCATTGCTTTTTGACAGGGTTGTTTTCCATTGTTCCTGTGGTGCCTTTGTGCATGCCTACTGTTGGGATGAGCATGTATTGAAAGCTCATCAACCATCCTTTGAGATAGGTAGCGTCAATTTGGATAGCGAATTTAGAGCAAGAGAGAGCAAAGTAGAGGAACAGGTTTCAAAGGTACAAGTTTTGGGGGAACAAATATCGGTGGAGCGAAGCCCGGAAGAACAGAGCCCGGAGAAGCAAAGCTCAGAAGAAGAAATAGCACCTCTTTTAGAATAAAGGAGAATATCCATGCCTACTTATCAATACCGATGCCTGGACTGCAAACTGCAATTTGAGCTTAAGCAGAGCTTTCATGATAAACCGATAGCTGATTGTCCTACCTGCCATGGGATTGCCCGTCGCATTTTCTCTCCAGTCCCCATCCTATTTAAAGGGCCGGGCTTTTATGTAACCGACTCCAGGGAGGAAAGAGGGAAAAGGGCCAATCCTGAAGGGCTAGGGAAAAAAGAAAAAGATAGTGGAGGCAGTGAATCATGAAATGTCCTGTCTGCGGTAAGGAAGCCAGGGCCCATATCTATTACTGTGCCAAATGTGCCGTTTATGTGCACGAGAAATGCTGGCAAAGGCATGTAGCACAGGCTCACAAAGACTAGCTCACCCTTCATTTTTATCATTCAAGCTCTATCATGCTATACTTAATTTGATTGTCCCTGTAGCTCAGCTGGATAGAGCGGCTGCCTTCTAATTCCAAGTCAGGTGTCCCAAAACGTCATTTTACGTATAAAATAGAACCTCTGTGTTATTTGTTAAAACCCTGTTTTGTTCGTAAAGTCCCGTCATGTCCCAAACCGTCCCAAACATTTTAACGGCAAAATAACGCCAATTTTTTGAGCTTTAATTTGAAGATAACGAGCAAACCAGGCATAGTAGAATGTATCCCCGGCTGTTTTACCCCACCTCTTTGAGCCCCTCAGAGCGTAATCTTTCGCTTATCGCTGAATAGCACATCGCCTCACCAGTAAGAAAACGGCTTTCCTATGGAACAAGCATTGTCAGATGGTCATGTGGAGGCATAGATTGAACCTGGCTTGCACTAGGAGGTTTTTCTACTCACAATGGAGTGCGTCTCGCCAGGCCTTTTCTAATCGCATAGGCTTGCAGATCAGATCCGATGCCAGGAGGGAGAGTAGTACCAATACCACCGTCAGGAGAGCTACCGCAGATAAGACTATTGTATCCAGGCCGACCTTTTCATGATAAAACTGTGCTGAGTAGATTGCTGCTGCAGTGGAAGCTAACGAAATGGTCAAGTTCGAGCACACCATTAGCTTGAAAATCGGCAAGTAGACGACGATGCGTGCCGGCCAGCGAAATCTAGGAATACACTCCTCGTACCTCAGCTTAGTATCTGATGCTGTAAACCGGACGCGGATATAGGCCTGGATTCTGTCGGTAGCGTTGCGAAGAGAAATGATAATAAGTGACACTGGAACCAGGATGGTGACCGGGAGTAAGAAAGTGAGGGGGGGGAGTGTACCATGGGAACTGGCGGCAAAGCCAAGCAATGCGCCTGCCGCAAGAAGACCGACGATAAACGCCTGCGCTTGCTTCTCACGATTGTGAATCATCTCCTGTGCAAGGGACCGGTACTCTTCTTTGCGCCAATCCCGCTGTGAATTGCCTTCGCCCAACAAATCTCTCCTGGCCACCTATGAGGTGGACTAATGATTGTGACACATCAGGAGAGATTTGGCAAGAGCAAATACATGAGCGGTAGCATGTGAGCCCCTTTGAGATTTGCGTTCTTGTTCACTACACCGGACGGGGGCAGAGAAGCAGACTGTCGGCCCTCGGTGTCAAGACTCGACTGCTAACTCTAGTATGTCGAATTGGAGGCATCATGCTTGTATACTAGAGTTATCGATGTGCGGGTAGATGCGTAATGAAGAGCGAAATCCTAGTTACTCTTGGTAACAACCTGCGGCGACCTGGGTGATGTCCGTCCAGCCGCCGACATTGCACTGCCCGAGCTCATTCCATCCCACGGCGACCACAGTGCCGTCGTCCTTAAGCCCCACCGTGTGATAGCCGCCCGCTGCGACCATAGAGGTGTATTCAGGTTCGGGCTGACCACAGCCTACCATCCCTGCAATTAAGGCTGCCGCAACCAAAAAGATGCTAACTCTTGCCACGTAATGGTGTCTCTTCGAACTAAGTATTATCTTCATACTCCGCCTTCTTAAATAAGAAGGATTCTTTTCATTGGCTTTCTAATAATTCGATTATACCCCCAAGAAGCCTCAAATAGAATACATCACAAGAGAGCAAGCTGAGAATAGAAGCAACACATCAAAGATAGGACAGCACCCTGGCGTCCTCACTCATAACTTCGCAAGGATAGCAAAGCGGTCTGACCTAAAGAATGTCCGCTTCCATGACCTTCGACACACTTTTGCCTCTCTTATGCTATTAAGAGGAGCCAAGCCTAAAGTTATCTCAGAAGCCCTGGGGCATTCCAGTGTGGCGTTTACAATGGACGTCTATTCTCATATAATAGAAGGGATGCAATCAGATGCTATGGCGTTACTGGACGAAGTTTTACCCGTAGCCAAAAATGGCATATCTCAAAAAAATAACGTCAATTTAACGTCAAAAACAGGCATTATGGTAAGCAACAACTAGATTTTAGCTTTAGTCCCTGTAGCTCAGCTGGATAGAGCGGCTGCCTTCTAAGCAGCGGGTCGTGGGTTCGAATCCCTCCAGGGACGCCACAATAAACTTACGCTTTAGTAAATAGGCGATGACCGATAAGTATGACGTAGAAGTGAAGTTACTTGCCGTCACTCCTGATGCCGAAAAATTGATAGAGACGGCAGGTAGGCTGTGTTGGGACACACAAGATAAAACAGGCACGGTACCCGACCGAATTCAGAAGTGGCTGGATGTCGGGCATGAGTCAATGGTGGAACATGCCTGCGCTACCTTCTACATTCGTGCCAGCCGCGCCCTGACCCATGAGCTTGTCAGGCACAGATTGGCAAGCTACAGCCAGAGAAGCCAGCGATATGTAAAGGAAACCGAGCCAAGATATGTCGAGCCGCCTCCAATTAAAGATAACGAATCTGCCCATAAGCAATTCGAGGAGGTAATGACGACTTGCTGGCAAGCCTATAGCGACTTATTGGCCAACGGGATAAAAGCTGAGATTGCTCGCTACGTCCTTCCCAACGCCTGTGAGACCCAGATAATCTGCACCTGGAATTTCCGCGAAATTCGCCATATCATCAAGCTGCGCACATCCAAGCGAGCGCTTCCTGAGTTTAGAGCTGTCGCCGAGGAAATACGGAAGATAGTAAAGGAAATAGCCCCCCAGGTATTTGCGGATTTGTGAGTGGTGGAGCGGGGTCATTTCTTGGGATTCTTATTGTCGACCTTCTTTGGCGGATACCAGCGTTCATTAAAATCAGGAAGGTTTTTGCTATGGGTTAAGATGACAATCTCGTCGCCTTTACGGAGTTTTGTGTCGTTATCAGCAAAGTGAAATTTATTGTCACGATAGTAAAAAACGACCTTAGCATCTTTGGGAAGCCCCAGTTCACTAGCACAAATTGCGTCATCCTCACCAGCCGTAAAAGTGAAAAATCTAGCATCTTCCTTCAACAACGTAGATAAATTGATATTATCAAGTCCGCGTACCATATTGTCCAGGTGCCGGCTCATCGTCCATACCGGGATAATAGTATCTTCAAGCCCGAGTTCACGGCATAATTGCTCCAAATCCGTATCTTCGATGCTGGTTATAACGCGCTTAAAGCCCATCGAGCGTCCCAGCAGGGATGTGATGATATTAATCTGGTCGCTATTGGTCAGGCAAAATAGAATATCGCTGTTTTTGGGATCAACTTGACTAAGTATTGCCGGCCTGGCCGAATCGCCATGCAGGAAGCTGCAATCCAGTTCACATGAAGTCCGATCGATTTTTTCCTTATCGACTTCTATAACAATCACTTCGTGTCCCTGTTTTATCAATGTTTTAGCTGTTATAATCGTTAAGGGGCTGGCTCCTGAAAATACAATTCTCATATTATTCCTCCAGTCTTCTTCCAATCCAAGTCCGAGGATAGAATAGCACTAACCAGGCAATAATTTCCAATCTCCCGAGAAGCATATCTGCACATAGAACTCCTTTAAGAATCGGATGCAGTTCGGGAGCACTTATTCCAGTCGATAACCCGACTGTACCAATCGCCGAGACAACCTCGAATAACGAATCAAGCGGGTTATGCCCCATGCCTACAAATACTAGCCATGAAATCGCAATGGACGTCAGAAAAAGAAAAACGATGCTGAGAGCGCTCTGTATCTCGTCTGTTTCCAGCCGGCGCCTGCCAAGACTAGCTTCGACAACAGCTTGCCTGGGCATACTGGGGCGCTGTAGAAAAATATAGAGTAACTGCACCAAAATAAATAAACGTAGAATCTTGATGCCCCCGGCAGTAGACCCGGCGCCGCCGCCCAGAAACATGGAAAAAATAAGCGTAAGTTTTGCACCAGCGTTGATTTGAGAAATATCCAATGTAGAGAAGCCTGCCGTTGATTGAGCAGAAAAAGCATTTAATGCTCCATGGCGCAGGGCTTGAATCCAGCTAAAACCATCCTGGGTAAGAAACAATGCCATAAGCAACGCTGCCACCAAACCGGATATAAGAAGCCCCTGCAGCTGGCGGTCTCGTATTAACACTTTTCCGCCCTCTTTAAATGAGCGAAAGTATAAAACCAGTGGAATAGCGCCTGCCACTGATAGCAATATCACCATCGCTTGCAGCCACTGACTATTAAATCCCGCCAGGCTGGCATTATGAGGTGAAAACCCTCCGGTAGATACTGCGGAAAGAGAGTATATTAGGCTGTTGAACCATCCGGCGCCCAGTAAACCTAATATGATAATGCCGAAACCGGTCAGAATTGAGTAGACAATAAGCACACGGCGAGCATGTATCCTGGTACTACCGACCAGGTCATCCTCGTAGTCTTCCAAATCGCCAATGCGCTTGGCTGCCAGACCCGGCCGGATCATGGTTGCCACCGCGAGAATGACGATACCCAGTCCCCCGACCCACTGCATCCAGGCACGGGAAAATAGAAAAACAGCCGGTTTATCTGCCACTGAAGCCGTAACGCTTAAGCCTGTTGTCGTTATGGCGGAGATGGTCTCGAACAGCGCGTCTGTAAAGCTTAAGCCGGAGGCCATGGTAGGCCACGTCATCACCATCGGTGCAAATAGAAATATCAAAGCGGTAACGACAATGGCTTCGTTAGTTTGGATGCGTCTGGGAGTCGGCAGCCTTTGCAGGAAAAAACCCATAGTAAAGACACCCACCACAACAATGGCATACCGGAGTGTAACACGGTAATCGCCGAGTAGAATGGATACAACTAACGGCACCAGCGTAAGCAGTGCCAGAACGATGCAGAGCTGGCCGAAATATTTCAGTACCGGCAGAGGTCGAACGGAATACCTCAGTGCACGCACTATTAACCCCGGTTCACTTCAATTCTATTGTTGATATTGACTCCATATCCGGTTCTTGATAATCATATGAGCTTAGAGATGCAAGTCGGATACGAAGTATATATATCAATTACAACCTATTATAGCTCTTTTAAACAAGATATTGTGAGGACCAATCGTGCGATAGGGGTATCACATTTTGAAGAAGGCTGATGCGAGTTTTATATCTGGGCACCGCGAGCCGAGAAAGTAGAACTGAGGAGATTCGAACCCCTGACCTCCTCCGTCCGAAAGGGGTCATATCACTGTGACAGAGCAGGCTCTGGTACATTACCTTTATTCCTCTACTATGAGCCAACCCCTGGCCCGTTCTAATGCTCTTGCCCAACCACGGCGCAACGCCTGACGTTCTGTGGTTTCCATGCATGGCGTGAACCGCTGGCCTACTTCCCGTAGCGCTTCTATCTCCTGACCAGATTTCCAAAACCCTATCCCCAAGCCAGCGAGATAGGCTGCTCCCAGAGCCGTCGTCTCTAACATTTTTGGTCGAGATAGTTCCACTCCGGCGATGTCAGCCTGAAACTGTGCCAGGAAGTTGTTAGTCGCAGCTCCACCATCCACCCGTATCTCCGCCAGCCGAAGACCCGAGTTAGCCACCATCGCTTCCAAAACGTCCGTCACCTGATAAGCGATTGATTCCACAGCAGCTCTTACAACCTGGGCTTTGCCGCTACCACGAGTCAGCCCGACGAGCGTACCGCGCGCATACATGTCCCAGTGAGGTGCCCCCAGGCCAACAAAAGCGGGTACCAGGTACACACCACCGGTATCCTTTATTTCCATTGCCAGCTGCTCTGACTCTCCTGCCTCCCTGATCAATCCTAAATCTTGTAGCCATTGGATAGCTGCCCCCGCAATAAATACACTGCCTTCCAAAACGTACTCTGCCTCCCTGTCGAGGCTACAAGCCAGAGTAGTCAGCAGGCCATGTCTGGCTACGATAGGTTTCTTGCCTATGTTCATAAGCACAAAAGCACCTGTGCCATATGTCACCTTAGTCATACCGGGCTGATAGCATGCCTGGCCAAACAAGGCCGCCTGCTGGTCACCGGCTACTCCAGCAATGGGAATCCCATCCTCGGTATAACCAAAAATGTTAATCGAGGGGTAAACATCTGGCAGCATAGAACGCGGAATGTTAAAAAGTCGCAGTAGTTCGTCATCCCAATTCAAGGTATTGATGTTGAACAGCATGGTGCGAGATGCATTTGAGAAATCGGTGGCGTGTACTCTGCCATTGGTGAGTTTCCAGAGTAACCAGGCGTCCACGTTACAAAATAGAATCTCCCCCTGTTCTGCCCGCTCCCGTATCCCAGGCAAGTTCTCCAAAAACCACTGTATCTTTGTTGCCGAAAAGTAGGCATCGATTATCAGGCCGGTCTTGGCCTGGATGATTTCGGCCATCCCCTGTGCTTTGAGTTGATCACACCTGTCTGCCGTCCTGCGGCATTGCCACACGATAGCCCGCCCTATAGGCTCTCCAGTTACTCTATCTATAAGTATGGTCGTCTCTCGCTGGTTGGTGATGCCTATGGCGGCGATAGCAGCATCCTCAATTCTGGCAGCATGCTTGGCTTTGCTGACCGCGTGTAAAGTCTGCTCCCAAATCTCCGAGGGGTCATGCTCCACCCAGCCTGGCTTTGGATAGTACTGGGTAATCTTGGCGTAACCACGCCCACGTATGATCCCATCATGGTCAACAATAAGTGCTGTTGTCCCGGTGGTACCTTGGTCAATAGCAAGAATGTAAGTTCTCACTCTAAATCCTTCCATGCGCTAACTCATGGATATGGGCTCGCCATCGTCCGGTAGTTATTGAAGTGCAGCAAAGCAATCCGATATAGCAGCTTCTACATCCTTCCCTTCGAAAAGAACTGCGTAAACTTGCGTTAAAAGGGGCGAGTCATTTATGTTTAACTTACCATTTTTGCTCAACATTTGCGCTAGCTTATATACTGCTTTAGTGGCTGGATAAGTCTCGACGGTTTGATGCCTATTTTTCATTTCCTCAAGTGCCTGTTCTGTCGACATGCCACCCCCGAGCATCTTCCCAAATAAGCATGTCCGCCCCCCGAGAGCGGTGACATATAAATCCCCGATGCCTGCTGGTCCTAATACAGTTTCTTCCTTTCCTCCCATTGTTTGGACAATTTTGGATAGTTCAACTACTGCCTCCCATAGCAACGCCGCTCTTAAGTTGTGCATTTTCACTCTGACATCTGTTTTGCCTTCTACTCCGTCGCAGAACCCCATGGCAACAGCGAATACATTTTTTAGTGCCGCACACAGCCCGACACCTATAACATCAGTGGTTATCTTCATCTTGTAAACTGGAGTGGTGAATACTTCTTGGCAGTGCCGGGCTGCAGCCAGGTCCTTTGAGGCGAAAACAACTTCAGTGGGCACACGCTCAGCAACTCCCTTAGCTATTGAGGGGCCACCTACTGTTACCATTGGATTTTTGCCGCGGAGTGCCTCTGGGAGTTCGCTCTCGATTACATCCAGCATTGTCAGCATATTCCCAGTTTTAGAGTCTTCCTCCAGCCCTTTGGCAGCATTTACTATGATCATCCCGTCTTTTACAAAAGGAACTAACCTCTGCATTATAGACCTGATGCCGGAGGATGCAATCGCTAACACAACAACCTCTACATTTTGGCAAGCCTTTTCCAACTCCGCAGCGGAAAACAGGGTGACACACCCTGGCAACGCAATGCCTAATCGGATGTGCTGCCCGGTCCTCGCCATTGTCTCCAGGACTTCGGCATCAAACTCAGTCCCCCAGAGATTCACTTCCTGCTTATTCTGGCATAATGGAACGGATAAAGCAGTGCCCATATCTCCAGCGCCCAAGACAAGAATCTTGCCCATTTGCTCACACCTCTTCGTAAGTAGAGTCGTCTACAAAACCATTATAATTAAAATAAGGTGACAGTTTGGTTTCCCCAAAACCTTAGTCTATAGTGTATCATCCCCCCTACGCTTTGAAGTATCTTTTGGTTTTTTCACGAGGCATGTAACCTGCCACTTGGGGGCGGGTTAAAATTGGCTAGTGGTAGGTAACTAAAAGATACCTCATTTGGTCTGCCTCGTCAAGGCTTACGAAGTAGTTCCCTTCTGCTATATATTACTTCGGACAGAGCGTGCGGCTTCCACCAATTGAATGACATAGATGGAGAAAAGGCCCAAGTACACTACATTCTGCCGATGTTATCAGACGGGAAGATGAAGAAGTCTCTCGGAGTTCTGCCTATGGTTACCATTGGTGGAGCTGAGGGGATTCGAACCCCTGACCTCCTCCGTGCAAGGGAGGCGCTCTCCCAATTGAGCTACAGCCCCACGCCCAATTATTGTATCAAATGCTGGGTGGTAGCAAAAGCTTTATCCTTTTTAGTTTATGGCATAGCTGCTATACTAAAAAGAGGAATATATAGATGCCGAGTATAACCTTCTTAACGGCTTTCGCCGCAGGGATTCTATCCTTTTTATCACCTTGTATTTTACCGCTAGTTCCGGTATATCTGGCCAACATAGCTGGTGCATCAGTTCTTACTCCAGACATTGCTGATCGAAGACATATTTTCCTCCATACCATCAGTTTCATAGTCGGTTTTTCTCTGGTTTTCACCGCTTTAGGAGCTTCTCTTGGCTTATTAGGAGCCGCGGTGCCACAGGGAGTGTTGGAAAAAGTGGCCGGTGCTCTATTAATCACGTTTGGCATATTCCTAATAGCCGCTACTAAGGTGCCCTGGCTCAATTATGGGAAACGCCTTGACTTTGCCAGAGCTAAAGGTACAGGCTATCTGAGGTCTCTGTTAATAGGGGTAATATTCTCCCTGGGCTGGATTCCCTGTGTTGGCCCGATTCTGGGGGGCATACTAGCCCTAGCAGCGAGCTCACAGACAGTGTGGCAGGGAGTTTATCTTTTACTTGCTTATTGTTTGGGGCTGGGGCTGCCTTTCATCGCTGTGGGTCTAGTGTTGGGGGCAGCATCCCGATACCTCAGATGGCTTAGCCGCCATGCTTTTGTCACCTCCATAGTAGCTGCGGTACTGCTTATCAGCATGGGAATTCTGATGTTGACCGGGTACCTGGAATATCTCGGCGGGCTTATGCCAGGAGGTTACTAATATGGCCAGTAGAATGTCAAAAAAGACTTGGTTAATACTAGTAATCGTGATTATCGCAGTTCTTGCTCTAGTTGGAGCCACTCTGAGTTGTAGTCCCTCCAGTCCGTCAGAGGCACTAGACTTCACATTGCCTACTATGACAGGGACTAACATAACCCTGTCTGAGCTAGAAGGGACTCCGGTAGTGCTTAATTTCTGGTCTATTTCGTGTTCTTGGTGCAGGAAACAACTGCCCTACCTTGAGAATGTAGCCCAACAAAGCGAAGGCGAGATAAAAGTTATAGCCATTAATATAGTTGATAATGCTGCAAGTGTGCAAAACTTCTTCGATGATTATGAACCAACCATGATAATAGCCCTGGATGAAAATAGAGAAACTTTCGTGAACTATTGCCAGAATTACGATAACTCACGAGAGTATATTCCATTTACATTATTCATTGATAGCGAGGGTTTGGTTCAGTATGTAAAAATTGGCGCATTTAGTAGTGAGGAAGAGTTGCGGAATACTATGGACAGCGTTTTTTGAACTACTATTCTGCGAACTTCCTAAAGACAAGGGTGGCATTAACTCCGCCAAAGCCAAAGGAGTTGGAAAGAGCTATATTTACCTGCGCCTTTCTGGCGATATTAGGGACATAATCCAAGTCGCATTCAAGGTCCGGGGTATCATAATTTATGGTAGGCGGTATAATACCATCCCTGATGGTAAGAATAGTGAAAATAGCTTCTACTGCACCTGCTGCCCCCAATAAATGACCGAACATAGATTTATTGGAGCTTATAGGCACCTTCTTGCTTTGTTCTCCCAAGGCTGCCTTTATAGCCTTAGTCTCAGATACATCATTGAGAACGGTAGACGTTCCGTGAGCGTTAATGTAGTCAACATCGCTAGGCGAGATAGCGGCGTCACTCAGGGCCAGCTTAAGACACCGTGCTTGATTTTCCCAATCAGGCTCGGTTATATGAAAGCTGTCGATGTTGGAGCCGTAGCCGGCAAGCTCGGCATAGATTTCAGCCCCTCTTCGCACGGCTGACTCCAGTTCCTCCAAGATAACAACCCCGGCACCTTCTCCGATTATGAAACCATCACGGTCTTTATCAAAGGGGCGGCTCGCCTTCTCGGGCTCATTATTCCTTCGGGACAGGGTTCTCATTTTGTCAAATCCAGCAATGGCAATGGGGAGAATGTAGGCATCGCTCCCTCCGGCGATCATGGCATCCGCTTCGTTATATTGAATATGCCTGAAGGCATCACCAATACAATTGTTTCCGGTAGCACAGGCAGTAACTACACATTTGCTCGGTCCCCGGGCGCCAAAAGCCATGGAGACCTCCCCTGCCGCCATGTTGGCTATAAATCCAGGAATGAAGAAAGGGGAAACTTTGTCTGCCCCTTCATCACGAAGGGCGAAAAGGTTCTTTCCATACATAGTCATGCCGCCGGCACATGAGCCTAGCACTACTCCTACTCTGCTGGCATTATTTCCATTTATAGTCAATCCAGCATCGTCTATTGCCATGCGAGCAGCCACTAGTGCATACTGGATGAAGGGGTCTGTCCTTCTAATTTTTTTCTTATCCAGGAAATCTTCAGGATGAAAATCCTTGAGCTCGGCAGCGATTTGCACGTTAAAACCGGAAGGATCAAATTTGGTGATTCTGGCTATTCCTGATTTGCCCTGGCATAGCCTTCGCCAGGATTCCTCAACACCCGTGGCTAAGGGAGTAACAGCACCAAGTCCAGTGATTACTACTCTTCTTTTAAGTGCCCTGTTCACTCTTGTTCAACGCTTATTTTCCAGCCTAAAAAGCTCTTTAAGCTAATTTTCTAGCCCTGTCGCACCATCACAAGCAATAAATGGAGGCATGAGTGCTTATTCCAGCAATGGCTACCTGTTAAATTTTTGCTTCGATGTAGTCAATTGCGTCTTGAACAGTTTGTAAATTTTCCGCGTCCTCATCGGGGATTTCGATTTTGAAGGTGTCTTCCACCGCGGTAATCAATTCAATAAAGTCCAGGCTATCGGCATTAAAGTCATCAGCAAATGACGCCTCTGGGACTATTTTTGATTCATCAACCTCCAACAGCTCCACTACCAAATTTTTTAATTGTTCAAAGGTTTCGGTCTCACTCATTTTCTCGCCCCCTTTCTGGCGTTAATTCCTTAAGCTCTACTTGAATCATATTGTCTGAGGTAGTTCTGCTTGATTTACCATTGTGATAGTTTAGTTTTTGGACTCCTAAAACTTGTATTATATCACCCCCACTCTGTCAAGGGAATTGGGGGCGCACAGAGTGATTATAAAAATTCCGAGATGAATTTCAAGCTCCCCGGGCAGGACTCGAACCTGCAACCAAGCGGTTAACAGCCGCCCACTCTACCATTGAGCTACCGGGGAACGAATACCTTAGCGCAACTGCTCAAATTCGCTAGGCTGATTTTGGCATTTTTTAGGATTTTCCTCAAGATGCCTTTCACTGAGGCTCTTTGATGTAACCCTCATCACCAGGCAAATTCGGTTGCTGGGCAGCTTGCATGGCTAGCTCGTCGCAGCGTATATTTTCAGGGGTTCCGGCATGACCCTTAACCCAGTTAAACTGTACCTCATGATGCTCGCATAGCTGCAAGAGCCTATCCCAGAGGTCGGGATTCAACACCTTTTCCCGTTTATTGCGCTTCCATCCGTTTGCTCGCCATCTCTGAGCCCATCCTCTCGACATCGCCTTGACTAAGTACTCAGAATCACTGTACAACGCCACCTTGCATTTCTCTTTTAGAGCCTCTAATCCGACAATCGCAGCCATTATTTCCATTCGGTTATTGGTAGTTTTGCGATAGCCCCCTGATAGCTCTCTTTTGTGACCCTGATAGAGGAGTATTACTCCATACCCACCGGGGCCAGGATTTCCCAGGCATGCGCCATCGGTATATATAGTCACGTGCTTAACCTTTTCCATTATAGTTTTTGTTTTGACATCAAGACGTCAAGTCTTTCACTTCTTTTCTGATTTTAATTGGCTGCCGGGCCAGGATTCGAACCTGGGCTAAAGGATCCAAAGTCCTCTGTGCTACCGCTACACAACCCGGCATTACCGTATGAATTGTAGCACAAAGCACTGCTATGTAACTACGTGTTGCTTACCACTTCGGGCCTGGCTGGGCCCTTACCATGCTTGCCCCGGGAAAGGTAAGAGTGACTTGGTGCCAGTTTCCTAGCTAGTTGGATCAAAGATTTCTGTTTCGTCTTGTCCCTCTCTTACCAGTTTTCTTTTTCCTCTTCTCCGTGGCTTCGCTCATAACCATTTCACGTGATATCACGTCACTTGTCAAGAAGCCATTTCGTACCTTTTCCTGCATTTCGTCAACAAAACGACGATATCCGATTTCCCTGATTCGCTCAAGATTCACTATATTCCAGTTTGAGTACCTCTTCGTGATCAATCCAAGGAAAGCGGCTGCTTCTGGTGACGGCGCTTCTTCCAAACGGTTGCACGGCATCCTGTCACATTCAGCACATGTCAGAAACGCTTGTTGTTGTGAGCAGGCTCGGATTGGACAAGAACGGCTCCCACCTCCTGCCCAACACCCGGGACATTTGATGCCCTGGCTCCAGTTCTGCAGTATGTTCAAGAAGTCTACTACTCTCTCGCGCTGGATTCCCATAGCCCAAGGCCCAACGTCTGCTATGTTGAAACCATTCAGAATTCGGTACATCTCCTTTGCCAGATTCCTACTGTTTCCCAAAAAGAGGTCACACGCTCCACAATATATTCCGCACGGAGCTAGCAGATGCTTTTCACTCTCGCTTAGTTCGTTTGGGTCAAGGTTATCCAGTTCCACACAATTATCCTTGTAGTATTAGGTCAAGCTTGTTCTCTTCCTTTTTCCCCTATTTCTCCTCTGGCTGCGATGTATCGGACGGGCTGGTTCAATAATTCGCTCTTATTGGCATATCCAAAGTCCTCTGTGCTACCGCTACACAACCCGGCACTAACACCCATTTATGTTTGCTATTTATAGTGCCGAAGGTCGGACTCGAACCGACACGGAGGTTGCCCTCCAACAGTTTTTGAGACTGCCGCGTCTACCATTCCGCCACTTCGGCGCACTTACCCTAGAAGCCTTAACCCCCTTTAAACATTCTCAGTGACCTCCCCTTTGCAAGGAGGCGTTCTACTGCTAACCTGGTTCTGCCCTACAACCTCATAGTTGGTGCCGAGGAGCGGAGTCGAACCGCTGACACGCGGATTTTCAGTCCGCTGCTCTACCACCTGAGCTACCTCGGCATCAGGGATATTGTAGGTTTTCCCCATCCTAGTGTCAAGCAAGTGTACTCGTGGTTGTTTAACCGCCGCCTTGAGTAAGGGGAGTGCTAAACGGGCTGCTAGCTTGGGGCACCAGGCTTGACCAAAGGGATGTGAGCAGCACAAAGGGGGCATTCTTGAGGTGAATAAACTGTGGTGGGGGCACGAAGACAACTAAAGAAGGGCAGGTCAAAGTCCAAATTTTCCTCACTGCGGTCGACAAGCACTCCAATACCAATGATAATCCCCCCCAGTTTATCTACAGCACTTATCGTCTCTCTGAGCGAGCTTCCTGTGGTCAGGATGTCATCAACAATAAGGATGTGTTCGCCAGGCGCAATTTCAAAATCGCGCCGGAAGACCCTTACCTTTCCCTCTTTTTCGGCGAAGATGCTCTGCACTCCTAATTGGCGGGCGGTTTCAAAGGCCAGGATAATGCCGCCGGTGGTCGGCCCAGCAACTACGTCTATTTTTTGCCCTTTAAAGTGTTGGGCGATAAGGCGACACAGTTTCTCAGTAAGATGTGGGTGCTGCAGGATGCGAAACTTTTCCCAATAAACAGGTGAGTGTAATCCTGAGGTGAGTAGGAAATGACCTTCTTTTATTGCTCCAGCTGTCTTGAATATCTCTAGCGCCTCGTCACTCAAGTTGCACCCCTAACGAATTGCTAACGATTATTCCTTGCTCAACGGCCTCATTTAACTCCGGGTAGCTGTAATGTTTGACTACCTCCAATTTGCTTGGTGGCCAGTAGGTAAACCAGGCTCTGCCAATGATATTATCCCGTGGCACCGTCCAGCTACTATGTGAGTCGTTACTGTTATTGCGATTGTCGCCGAGGACGAAGTATTCGTTCTCGGGAACTTCTTGGGCTGACATCGTGTAATTTGGCTGTGCCGTGATATATTCATCCTCCTCCAGGGGGGTGCCGTTGATAGAAACCTTTCCATCTTTAATCTCCACGGTCTCGCCGGGCAATCCAATGACGCGTTTGATGAAAGGATATTGGGAATTAAACGGTGGGTCAAAGATTATTACTTCTCCTCGCTGTGGGCCAGAGGAACGGTAACACACCTTGTTAACCATAATGCACTCACCTTCTTGGAAATTGGGCTCCATACTGGACATTACCACAGTATAGCTCTGTACAGTGAGTCGAAGGAGAGCAAAAACGGCTACGGCGATAAGAATAGTTATGCCGACTTCACGAAGAATTTTCATCAGCGAAGGTTTATTTTATCATAAACCATGAGGTTAGTTAATTCGTTATAGCTCTACTTGTCTGCGCTGCTCCTTAATGCTAACATTATTACCTCGGGCCGCTAGCTCAATTGGCAGAGCAGCTGACTCTTAATCAGCAGGTTCAGGGTTCGATTCCCTGGCGGCTCACTTTAGATACCGAATCACCCTCGAATGGTATGGGACACATCACCCAACGGCAGCTGGTTGACAAAAAACCCTGGGATAAACCTTTCCTGGATAGGAGGTATTATTCTAGCGCCTCGATAATAACTATCTAGGTGTTGATCTTATCCCGAAATCGGCTCGGGTGCGAAGAAAGCGAGCTATATCCTCGCGGTTTATTATTCCAATGACTTTCCCTGTTTCTATTACCGGTATGTGATTGGTATTTTCTCCATTCATTTCTTGGAGCACACTCAAGATATCCTGGTCAGCATGAGCTACCTTTAATTTGTTTGCCGGGGTCATGATATCCTGCGCAGAGGTGATTGCCCAGCGGTCGCGGGGGACTTTCTTTATCTGCTGCAGGGTGACCATGCCTTCTAACCCAGTTCCCCAGCTTATTAAGAGGCAACTTCGTCCTGCGGGCAATATATATTGCTGGACCAGCTCTGTTAAGTTCAGGTCGGGAGGGATTAAGGGACAATCATAGTCCGTAACCTGGCGTGCTGTGATACCAGTAAGGGCATCGCGGAGTAAAACCTGCTGATAACTAGCTCTGGCCGCATCACGGAGAAACCAGCCAATTAATATGAACCACAGGCCATTAAACCACGACAAAAGGGGAGCAAAAATACTGGCAATGCCTACAGCCATAAGGGTATAAGCTATCCCCTGTCCCACGTTGGTAGCGATGCGAGTTGCTCTGTGGTAGTCGTGCGTCCTTTGCCACACGAGGGCACGAAATATTCTGCCTCCGTCTAACGGAAAACCGGGGATTAAGTTGAATACAGCTAAAATCACATTTATCAAAGCCAGCCACTGCATTAAGCTAGCGGCCAGGATTTGCTGGGTTCCGGCCAGTAAAAGGTGCAATCCGTAGAAAATACCAGCCAGAGCCAGGCTGGTTAAAGGGCCGACTATAGCTATTAAGAGTTCTGCTCTGGGGTGGGTCGCCTCCTTAGTTATCTGAGAAACACCGCCGAAAACAAAGAGGGTAATCTCTTTAACCGGGATGTTATTACGAATAGCCAGGATGCTGTGGGCCAGTTCATGGATAAGGATGGAAGCAAAAAAGAGCAAGCTGGTTAATATGCCCCAAATTACTCTCTGCTCTATGGGGTAGGTTTGATCTAGGACGGAAAACACGAGTAAAAAGGTAACCCAGGCAAAGATGATAAACCAGGTATAATGGAGTCGCAGGGGAATACCGAAAACCCTGCCTAAACTTATATTACCCCTCATCGTCCTTCTTGCGGCACAGCGCAGCCGATAAGCTTGTAAGCTAATTTAGCCAATAGAAAAGCGCAAGAACTTGGCCCCTCCCCGGGGCAAAATTCCATTAAATCGAAGCCCACTACATGCTTGTGAAGGGCAACCGGTTCTATTATATCCAGGACTTGCCGCCAGGTCATGCCGTCAGGCTCGGGGGTGCCTACTGCCGGCATAACGGAAGGGTCTAGAACATCTACATCTATGGTGATATAGACGTCTTCGCTAAGCGAGTCCACTATCTGGTCTATAGAAGCTGTATTCGATGCCAAGTCAGGCATATAAAAAGGTGTCAGCTTGTTTTGTGTTAAGAATTGTTTTTCTTCACAGCTGAGGCTGCGCACCCCTACCTGAGAGATAGGGCAAAGCTCAAAGATGCGGCGCATAACACAAGCCTGGCTATATTTAGTCCCCAGATATGCATCTCGAAGGTCAGCATGGGCATCCAGTTGCAACACAGAAAGTCCGGGAAATGCTTCCTTGAAAGCTCGAACTGCCCCTAAAGAAAGGGAGTGTTCTCCACCAAGCAACACTACAAATTTCTCCTTTTGTACTAAGCCTTTAATCACCTGATAAACTCTGTCAATCATGTCTTGAGGGCTGCTCAGTACGGGTTCTACCTGGGGCATGGTAGAAATACCAACTTTGTATATCTCGCGGTCCAGTTCTAAATCATAAAGCTCTAAATACTGGGAGGCGTCGATAATAGCCTGTGGGCCATGGCGAGCTCCGCCTCGCCATTCGCTGGTGCTGTCGTAGGGGACAGGCAGAATTACAGTCTTGGCTTGCTGTAAATTTGAATAAGGTGGGGCTAATCCAGCAAAGACCCGATGTGGCAGGAATGTTCCCTCATGCCAAGAAGCAAAGGGCTCAGGGTGACAGTCGTGGTCATTCATGGTAAATAAAACCTTTGGGGTTGGCCATCGCAGGTTCTGCTTTGGGCCATCCTCTATCAATCAAGCAGGTCCGCAATTTAACCAGCTGGAATCCTTCTCGAAAATCCTTTATTGCTTTCTCGGTATCAAAATCCTTGCAGGAGAAAATGTCTATGTTAATGTAATTTTGCTCAACAAAGGTATGGATGCCAATATGACTTTCCGCTATAAAAACAAATCCTGATATTCCCCAATCCTCTAACACCGGTCCTATGTATCTGAGCACGTGGGGCGGTGAAATCCTGGTCATTCCAATCCTGGCGGGATAACTTTCCAACCACTTCCGAAGGAAATCTTCGTCCCGGAGAATTTTTTGGTTGCTGGAATAACCATCTATAATTAAGTGCATTAGATCTCCTCGAGCAACATCCTTCTTAAATCAAAAAGGGCGGCATAAACTGCCCTTTGCTTCATTCTTGAGCGATTTCCGCGGAGCATATGGGTGAAGGTTTGCTCAAATTTATCACTGCTCAGGCATATGAATGCATCGCCGGAATTTTTATCGAGGTTCATGTTACCCCCAACACCCATGCCGATATCGGTTTTCAAATTCCTGCGCGCGGTCTCAGCCATTGCCTTAGCTACCTGAGTGCTTTCCTCGCCGTATCGCTCAATAATGGAGGTATCCACGCCACAAGCCGTCTTGGCCTCGTCACAGCAAGCTAGCAATCCCCCCTTGAAATAAGTCCAGCTTTCCCGGCCACTGGCAATGGTGCTGCATAGAAGCCCCTCGGTGCAAGATTCCATGGTGGCTAAACTCAAGTTTTTGGCTCTGAGCAACTCCCCAATAACAGAATCCAGGGTATCATCGTCCACCCCCCAAATATAAGAAGAAAGAACGTTTCGAATTTGTTCTTCGCTTTGGGAAATAAGGCGTTGAGCTTCTGTTTTTTCCTTTGCTTTGGCTGTAATACGCAGGTAAACACCATCTGGCTTGATATACGTAGCTAAAGTAGGGTTGGATAGTTTGGAAACATGGGCTACCAATTCATCTACCTTAGCTTCGGCTAGCCGAAAAGTCTTAATTATCCTGGATAGGATGACCTCTCCAGTTACTCTTTGTTTCAGTTTGGGCA
>Ga0209979_1001166_pt1 | contig 30207 bp, 20 predicted proteins | sample AnhtaG_FD_183114 | JGI IMG/M metagenome (GOLD analysis project Ga0209979, IMG submission 183114) | Deep subsurface microbial communities from Anholt, Denmark to uncover new lineages of life (NeLLi) - Anholt_01485 metaG (SPAdes) (version 2) | ecosystem: Environmental > Aquatic > Marine > Oceanic... | reverse complement strand
CTGGGCAACTTTAGTTCACTTTATCTCACTTTAGGCACTTTCTAATCCAGAAAGGAGTGTTTGAAATGGCAAAGAAAGTCCAGGCTAAGCACTTGCCGAACATAAGGAAAGCCACCCCCAAGGTTCCCGTTATTGGTGTTTTCGCTACGAGCGACCCGCGTATTGACCAGGCCAGCCGAGCTCGCTGTCAGAACATTGCGAAGATGGCTGCTGATTGCATAAGCGGCTCTGTCGTTCTACCGGACAAGACACCGGTGCCGGTCGTTTATTCTACTGTATTGATTGATGGTGAAGCACAAGCCGACATTGTAGCCCAACAGTTTCGCAAAGCCGGCGTGGACATTTTAGTATGTGTGCCGGACACCTGGGCATTTCCCCAGCTTACCACTATTTCACTACTGCAGCAGTTTCCATCGAATACACCCATCAACATTACCTGCGGCAACAGCGGTCCCAAGCCCGGCGTGGTCTATGCCCACGCCCTCAACGGCGCAATCAGCCAGTACGGCCGAATGGTTGCCTTAAATGTCGGCACCTGGCCCGATACCGGTATGGACCCGAAAATGACCGAACAGACAGCAAAAAATCTTATCGACTGGTGCTATGCTGCGGTAACTACTGTGGCCTTGCGAGGTCGCAGAGTTGTAATTTTGGGACACGACTCGATGGGAATGGAAACGGCCCTTGCGCACATCATTCCTATCAGAAATACCTTTGGCCTGGAAATCACGCGCCTGGATATGAAGCTTCTGGCCGATATGCTGAACAAAAAGGCCTATAATGAAAAAGAGCTTAAGGCCTTGCGAGCCTGGATTAACAGGTACGTCGGCAAACGCCTGGAGCTGCGCGACGAAGCTGACAGCGAACGGTTTAATATGTCTCTGGCAATGTACTTAATCATTCGTGACCTGATGGTGGATTTGAACGCAATTGGCGGCGGATTTATGAGCCAGTTGGAATGGGGCAGCGACCTGCGGGGCATTCCTTTACCCGTAGCTGACGTGATGGAGAGTTTCTTCAATTCTACCTTCGACCATAACGGCCGCAAGGCACCGCTTCCTTACGCCACCGAAGCCGACGTCCAGGGTCTTCTGACAATGCTGTTTATGACGTACCTCAGCGGTGGAAACCCACCATTGTTTATGGACTTTAGAAAAGTCTGGGAGGCTCAGGAAATACAGGCTTTAGCTAAAAAGCTGAAAGTTAAATTCAAACGTCATGAGCAGTGGGCCAGGAATGGCTTTGTGGATGGTGATAATTCCGGCAGTGCCTCTTTTGATTGGGCACAAACGCCAGGAGCATCTGTAAAAAAAATTATGGATGGAATTAGTATGCCGTTAGCTGATGAAGGTTACTTTCCCGGCGGGGGGAACTCCGTGAATTTTATCTCACCAGGGGGCTTAAGCGGCATTGGTGGACGACTTGGCTATAGCACAATATCGCGCATGTTTTCGGTAGTCTGGGATGAGGTCACAAGCATTGATCTTCCCAAAAAGCTTGCCGAAGCGGTTTGCAGGATTTCCACCGAGACATGGCCACATACTTTCGTTAGCCCCAAGTATGCTACTATGACCGAGTATAAGCAATATGCCCCGGCGAACCACTTTCATGCCACATGGGGCATAACAGCACCCCGTCTGGAGTACTGGATGGATTTGACGAATGTGCTTTCAGAGATACCTTGGGCTAATCGACCGGAATGGATCGAAGGAGTAGACCGTCCGCTTCCACTGCTTTATATTCTCAACGGCGGAGAAACCAACACTAAGTTAATGCTTGGCGGAAGAAAGTAAAGAATGTCGCGCCAGACTGAACGATATCCGGTTGACTATTGGCGTCCCTTGCTGCCGCAGTTAAGCCGCCTGGGTATCGAGTTAGACCAGCGAATGCAGCAAGCATGGGAAATTTGTGCTTCAGAATTCGTTACTGAGGTGGATATTCTTACTGCGTTACTAAGATTAAATGCACGTGGATTGGATTGCCTACCAGAGACTTGGCTTCTTGTGGTGGAAATTCTAGAAAAGGACATGTCTCAGTTTCGTGGAGATAGGAGTCCGCAGGCAGCGGAAATCGCGGCACGTTTTGATTTTCCTTTCTGGATACGTACAATCGAGTTGCTGGGACAGGGACGTACAATCACTTGCAATCATTTCCTCAGAGTGATCTCGCAGACGCTTCTAACACCTTGGCAAGGTCCTGTTGCAAATACACCGCCGATCATTCGTTTCCTAGCCACTTGTTGCAATGAACGTTCCGAACATGAGGCAACTGCTCAATTCACAGACGTTCCGCGCATGCTCCAGGATATGCCAGAATCACGGCTCGTTATAGAAGCCCTTGGGCAAGTTCCACCTGAACCCGATGATTTCCAATATGCGCTCTGCGTCGAAGAAGGAAAGATTGTCTTTCGCGCGATAAGTGTGTTAGGTGATTTTACTATGAAGGTCTCCGATGGTGCTATTATTGGAAGCCGAGGTTTATTGACACACCTTAAGGAAAGATTTGGTGTTTTCACACCTGATGAAATAGCCGAACTGGAGGAAATGATTCGAAATCCAAAAGCCGCTGAGAAAGATTTTCAGAAGTTCTTTGAGACTCATCAACATTTTTTCCGCCGATGGGACTACCGAGAAGTCTACCCTCGGGTTTACCTTAGCCGACATGAACAAGGGCCTTTGGTTCCGGATTTTATCTTGACAAATCCCGAAATACAACAGGCAACAGTAGTGGAGTTGAAGCTTCCAAAGCCTAAACTGATCCGCAGGCAGCTAAACCGAGAGCGGTTCGCAGATGCCATAATGGAAGCAAGGTCGCAACTGCTCGAATATCGTGACTGGTTTGAAGAGAAAGTTCATCGTGAGAATCTGGCGGCAAAGGTGAAGATGGAGATTTTCAGGCCTCGTTTGGCGGTAGTCGTCGGCAGGTCAGCCGACTTCGAATGCGGAATCGACCGCCAGAAACTTGCTGCCAGGACAAATGATATCGAAGTGTGCACATATGACGATATGGTAGCCTATGCGAAGCGACGAATGGCTTTAATCGGCAGTCAAGCGAGTTGACGACACCTATCTGGCCGCATACCTTTATCGTCCCGAAGTACGCAAGTATGCTCGAATATAAGCAATATCCCCCGGCCAACCACCTCCACATGACCTGGGATTTGCCGGTTGCCCGACTGCGGCACTGGATGGATTTGACGGCGGTATTGAGCGTTACACCCTGAGCGGCCAGGCCGAAGTTCATCGAAGGCGTTGACAGGCCGCAGCCGCTGATTCATCTGATAAACGGCGGTGAGGACACCTTCAAACTATTAAGAGTCCGTCGCTAAAGCAAATCCCAGCGACAAAGTTACAAAAGGCAAAAACAAATTGCAACGTATAATACGTCAGAGTAATCAGTAAAAAAATGGTAACCGTTCACGGCTATAAAATAGCGTTTTTACGTCATTGCCAGGCTTTAAAATCGATACTCGATGCTGGAGCGAATCTGCCATAGGCGGACTCTGGCGGGCTCGATGCTCGTTAAAAACAGCATGGGCTAAAGCCCATTCTACAGGCCGATCGACTTAGAAGGTGTCTCTCAGCGGTTCTTGAGAAGCTTCGTAAATCTGCCAAATCACAGAATACCTTTAACATCTCTATATGCATTATAAGCCGTCTTAATAAGTTGTATCATCATTTATGTCTTGTATTACACTACTCAAGTATGCTATCTTACCGGTTCACCTTTGCCGTTGATAACACAATTATGTAGTGTTGTTATTAATTTAACTTATTGTATTAGTTAGAGTAGTCAGTAAAAAAATGTAAATTTATTAGCGGTTCATAGCCGCTTGGCTAAAATTCGTCAGCCTAATTGTAGTGTACAAAACCACAATGCTTCCCCGTTTACACGGGGACAAACTTGCCCCCTGCGAAAGCAGGAGAGAATTGAGAATCAAGAAACAAGGAGTCGAAAATGCCAAAACGCAAGGATATACACAAGGTACTGATTATTGGCTCAGGCCCGATTATTATTGGTCAGGCCTGTGAATTTGATTATTCAGGCACGCAAGCGTGCAAGGCCCTTCGAAAACTGGGTTACGAAATCGTGCTGGTCAATTCCAACCCCGCAACCATCATGACCGACCCCGGTATGGCCGATGCAACGTATATTGAGCCGCTTAATGTCAAAACCATAGAGCAGATTATTGCAAAAGAGAAACCGGATGCGCTCCTGCCCAATCTCGGTGGACAAACAGCCCTTAATCTTTCTGCAGAATTATCGCGCAGGGGTATCCTAAAAAAATACGGCGTCCAGATTATAGGCGTTAAGGTTGACGCTATTGAACGGGGAGAAGACCGCCAGGCATTCAAGGATACAATGAATCAACTGGGTATCGAGATGCCGAGAAGTGAGATTGCAAATAATCTTGAGGAAGCTGAAAAATCGCTTAAGAATATCGGCTTGCCCTGCGTTATTCGTCCCGCTTATACCATGGGCGGAACCGGCGGCGGCCTGGTTTACAACATCGAGGAGTTCCGTACTGTTGTCAATAGAGGACTTTCTTTTAGTCTTGTCGGGCAGGTACTTGTCGAGGAATCTGTCCTCGGATGGGAAGAGCTGGAGCTCGAGGTTGTTCGAGATGCGAAGAATCAGATGATCACAGTCTGCTTTATAGAAAATGTTGATGCTATGGGCGTGCATACGGGAGATTCGTATTGTACCGCTCCTATGTTGACCATAGACCCTGAGCTTCAAAAGCGTCTCCAGAAACATTCCTATGATATTGTCGAAGCCATCGGCGTCATCGGGGGAACCAACGTTCAGTTTGCTCACGACCCTAAAACCGGCCGCGTCGTGGTCATTGAGATTAACCCGAGAACTTCACGTTCATCGGCTCTCGCTTCCAAAGCAACCGGCTTTCCTATCGCGATGGTTTCCTCTATGCTGGCCGGCGGTTTGACTATGGATGAGATTCCATACTGGCGCGACGGCACACTCGAAAAATATACCCCTTCGGGAGACTATGTGGTCGTAAAGTTTGCACGTTGGGCCTTTGAAAAATTCAGTGGCATTGAAGATAAGCTGGGCACGCAAATGCGCGCTGTCGGAGAGGCCATGAGCATAGGCAAGAACTACAAGGAGGCTTTTCAAAAGTCCATTCGGTCTCTTGAAATTAACCGTTATGGGCTGGGCTTTGCCAGGGATTTTAATAAAAAATCACCTGATGAGCTTCTGGAGCTCTTAACAGAACCCACGAGTGAACGCCAGTTTATTATGTACGAGGCCTTACGCAAAGGCATCAGTATCGATACGCTCTTTGAAAAGACCTATATTAAACACTGGTTTATTGAGCAGATGAAAGAATTGGTCGAGCTTGAGGAAAAAATCTTAAAATACAAAAGCAAAAAATTGCCGGACGACCTTCTAATCCAGGCAAAAAAGGACGGATTTGCAGATAAATATCTGGCCCAGCTCCTGAATGTTCCGGAAGAACGGATAAGGAAAAGACGCATCGCCCTCAATGTCGTTGAGGCCTGGGAACCTGTTCCTGTAAGCGGCGTGGAAAATGCCGCCTACTACTTCTCAACTTATAACGCCCCGGATAAAGTTCAAGTCAGCGATAAACGCAAGATAATGGTACTCGGCAGCGGCCCCAATCGTATCGGCCAGGGCATTGAGTTTGACTATTGTTGTGTTCATGCCGCGTTTGCACTTCGAGAAGAAGGCTATGAAACCATTATGGTCAACTGTAACCCGGAGACTGTTTCCACGGACTATGACACCTCGGACAAGCTGTATTTTGAGCCGCTCACCGTTGAAGATGTGTTAAGTATATATAATAAGGAAAAGCCCGAAGGCGTTATTGTGCAGTTCGGTGGCCAAACACCCCTTAATATTGCCGGAGAGCTGGAAGATGCCGGCGTAAAAATTATAGGCACCTCACCGGAAAAGATTGACCTTGCCGAAGACAGGGACAGGTTTCGCAAGTTAATGAGAAAACTTGGTATCCCACAGCCGGAATCCGGAATGGCAAGTAACCTCGATGAGGCGCTTAAAATCGCAGAGAAAATCGGCTACCCGTTAATGGTCAGGCCTTCCTATGTCCTTGGGGGCAGGGCAATGGAGGTCGTCCACGATGAAGAGATGCTGAAGTTTTATGTTGAAAGGGCCACGGATGTCTCTCCCGAAAGACCTATCTTGATTGACAAATTTCTGGAAAACGCCATTGAAGTCGAAGCGGATGCTATTGCCGACGGCACAGACGCCTTTGTTCCTGCGATTATGGAGCATATTGAGCTTGCGGGCATCCATTCAGGTGATTCCGCCTGCGTGCTTCCGCCGGTTAGTATTCCCGAAAAGCATCTCAAAACAATCTATGAATATAACCGGAAAATTGCCATTGAGTTTAACGTAGTTGGCCTGATGAATATCCAGTACGCCATAGCCGATGATGTTGTTTACATTCTTGAGGCAAATCCCCGCGCCTCAAGGACTGTCCCGCTGGTCTCCAAGGTTTGCGGTATTCCAATGGTCCCTATTGCCACCCAGCTTATGCTTGGCAAACGCATTTCGGATATGGAATTGGAGAGATTGTCCATACCTCATTTTGGCGTCAAGGAAGCTGTATTTCCCTTTAATATGTTCCACGAAGTTGACCCTCTTTTAGGTCCTGAAATGCGCTCGACCGGTGAAGTCCTTGGCATGGCCGATTCGTTCGGACTTGCTTTTTATAAGGCACAGGAGGCAACACAACTGCCGTTGCCCTCGGAGGGGACCGTCCTGATTACCATTTCAGAGGAAGACAAGCCTTCCGTACTGCCGGTAGCAAAACAGTTTAAAGATATCGGCTTTAAAATTAAAGCCACCAAAGGGACCAGTCAGTTTCTGTTAAGTCATGGAATAGAATCGGAAAGTATTCTTAAAATGCACGAAGGAAGGCCGAATATCCTTGATAGTATAAAGAACGGAGAAATTAAGCTTGTGGTTAATACACCAAGCGGCAAGCAAAGTAAGCATGATGATTCCTATATTCGTAAAGCAGCTATTAAACACAAAATACCTTATATAACAACTGTAGCCGCCGCCGCTGCAACGGTAAAGGGCATAGCGGCCTTTCAACAAAAGGCCGGACAAGTCAAGTCCCTCCAGAATTATCACGCAGATATAAAGAAAGCACAGGTAGTCATGTAGGGTGGGCACTGCCCACCAAGTCATGTAGGGTGGGGCTTTCGTCCTTCGCAGTAGCTCTGCTACGGAGAATGGATGCCCGACCAATTCACTGTCATCCCGAGCTTGCCGAGGGATCTATTAAAATTGCTTGCCCCCGCATTTCTTTGGCGGGGGTCATTCCCACGAAATCTGTCCTGAGCTTGGCCGAAGGAGCCATGTAGGGTGGGGCTTGCCCCACCGAGATTATATGGGTGGCTGGTATGGGGCTTGCCCGACCAATTCCCTGTCATCCCGAGCGCCGCCTCCTCTTCACCCTGAGCGGAGTCGAAGGGTGAGCGGACTCGAAGGGTGAGCGGAGTCGAAGGGTAAGCGGAGCCTGCCCTGAGCAGAGCCGAATGGGTCGAAGGGTGAGCGAAGCTTGTTCAATATTCGATATTGTTTAGGATTTAGAGTTTAGGGTTTAGGATTTTACCGTCCTTCTTTTTGCTCTTGTGTACTTTTTCCCTTTTGCATTCTTGTTGCCGGCTATATAGAGTGCGATATTTCGCACCACTTGACTTTTTTCCCTTTTTCCTTCTTGTTGCCGGCTATGTAGGGTGCGATATCTCGCACCACTTGTCTGCTGTCTAAAGCGCAACTATCCTTTGAACAGGCAAGAAGTCTGACGAAAATGGTCCTCAGACAATGAAATCTTGAGGGGCAGTTGATGGTCGAAATTGGCCCGATTGCAAGGCAATTAGAGCACGCTTAAGAACCATTATTCTTCTTCGGGCCAAAGTAAAGTCTTTTGGGACCACAAGTCGGACAATCCTTTTTGCTTGTGCTTGTGTTCCTTGTGGATGCTCGAGATGGTGCTCGGGGTGGTGCTCTGGGTATAGCCCCCCGCCCCGAATAGAAACCGCTACAGGGGATTTCCAGATTCCTGCCGCCTTTTAGTTTCACAAAAACCACATCCGTGAAAACGCCTGTTCGGTTTACAGTAGCCGGCGGCGTTATACTCAAGTCAAGCTCGTAACCATCTTTGAGTCTTGTGTTACTCAAAACCTTTACGGTACCATTTTTTGAGGATACTGATTCAAGCTCAAAATCATCCTTGTAGTTGTTTTGTATTCGAACTTTCCTTGTTACCGACCTTTTCGCCTGGGCGCTGTGAATGACAATCGGATGCGGGGCAATCCTGAATCTTGGCAGCGCATTAAGGTCGATAGTAAGGGTTTTGCATTCTGGATGAGTCAGGCCAATCTCGATACGCCCGTTCAAAGTTTTTTCCAGTTTGGCCATATCAACCTTTGGCTGAAGAACAAACCTGGTCGCTTTCGCCGAAGGATTATAGTCGGTAGTTATACAATTGGCCGTTGATTTGAAAGAGCGTATTGAAAAAGGCTGGTTATCAAGGCTGGTAAGTGTGATCTGCGGACAGCCGGCGTTTTGATGTTTCAGCGACAGGCTCAATGTACTTGGCTCAGACTTGACCTTCGCTACGACCCTGGCCTTTATGGTCAGGGCAACCTTCGGGTTTCGTCTGTCGTTGCTGTGCACAAACAACTGTTTCGTCGTGCTGTCATATTCTGATTCAGCATAATACCTTACTTTCAAGGTTCCGCTTTCGCCCGGCGCATATTCTGTCTTGTTCAATAAAAAAGGTGTACAACCACAAGTTTTATCAACCTGGCCTATTTTTAGAATACCGTTTCCGGTGTTCGTGAATCTGAACTCACAGAAGTGGTTTGTTCCCGGGCCGACGTCGCCGAAATTGTGAGTTACTTTTTCAAATGTAATTCTTGACAACGATAACGATTTGGCGGCGCGTGGGGTCCTGGTCATGGCCGCCTGGGTCTGCTGCTTGAACCAGTCGGAGCCGAGCTCTCGCGGTGCCATAGCCTCTTCTTCACAGCCGGCCTGCAAGAGTAAAACGCAAACCATAACAAAAACAGTTAAAATCAACTGAGTCGGCTTCATATTCTTATCTCCAAATCACATTGAGATGAGACTCTAGCTAATTGGTAAGAAACTTGAGCTTAACGGAAAAGGCACCTTTAACAACGATTTTTCAGATGACCTCCTCCGGCCCCATCGGAACTCTATTAGAACTATTATACCCTAATCAGCCGCCAAAGTCAAACCTTTTTGCAGACTTTTTTAATACACAAATCGACTGTTTTTTGGGGTTGCGGCCTATAATAATTGCGCAAGCACCTGTTAAAACGTTAATAGACAAGGACCCCGCAGGATTCGTTGAAGACGAACGTAATGTGGCTGCCGATGGAGCTTTTATAAATACTCCTTACCTAACTTAACATTTCTGTTGAAAGAAATTTTTAAAAATTAGATGGAATTGGTTAAAATTAGGTTTTTTTCTGATTTTGGGGGCAAATCCTCGTTTTTGAGTCATAAATGGGGGTTGTTATGTTAATGTGCAGAGCTTGGGTAAGAAAGGCAAGAATAAAACGTCGAAAAATGCTCCTGACCCTTTTAATCCCTCGGCTTTGATTGGGTTTGTTTTGTTTGAGCCTGAGGGTGGTTTCATTTTCATAATCCTTTTGTGAAAAAGTGTTTGCGTTCATTTTGGCCTTTACGGAAATTGGCTTTGAATTGGCTTTGTTTTCCGGGACTGCGAAAAAGTCATTTATTTCATAATCCTTTGTTAATATTGAAGTTACGCTCATTTGGGCATCCGGCAAATTGGGTTTGATTGGGTTTGAATTGGCTTTGAATTGGGTTTGAATTGGCTTTGTTTTGACCAAGTGTCCAATTGGATTTATATTCATAAGCCATTTGTGTAAAGAACTTTAAGTTCATTTGGGTGTCTTGAAAATTGGGTTTGTTTTGCATAAAAAGGAGCTGATTTGTAGAGCGTTCTCGACAGATGTAGAGGTGCCTTATAGGCACGTAAATAACTGCTGCCTTATAGGCAGGTAAGTAATTCGATCGGAAAGCGACAATCGCTGGCTGCCAGTAGTTCATAGTTATTCACCATTCAATAACGATGCTTTTTGGCGTGTATCTGCTGATACGAAAACGTGCGGTTCTCCGCTAATCTGCCATTTCTTGCGATTTGTATTATACCAAACTTGCTTAAGATGTTCAATAAAAATCGAACTTTTTTAAAAAAAATTAGCCATAGAGGCAGTAAGACAACAGACTCAAGACCCAAGATACAAGGCAAAAGAGGGATTCTTTATTGGCCACAGAGGGCACAGAGGACACAGAGGAGTTTCAGTCAGCTTTGTGTTCTCAGGCACAGCCGCTCCCAAAGCGAGCTTTGTCGCGAGCTTCTGCCTTCGACCACCAGGCCAATCATATTGGGCTGTTTTTTTAAGCTGACTGAAAGCGATTGGACGGATAATGTATGTAGTCCTTTTGATTAGTCAAAAGGACTACGAGCTTTGGTGAATGACAACAGGGTTAGCTTGGTGGTAATTAGCTGGGTTTGGGTTGGCTATCTTTTTGGTAAAAAATCTGCTTGATTTTCCTCCTCCGACCGGTTATTTTCAAGCATTCAAGAGGTTTGCATCACTTTGGATTATTTTGGGAAGTGGCGTAATGGAGGAGATTCGTTTGAAAAGAAAGGATCTAGTTTGGCCAGAGCCGTGAGATAGAATGGGAAAATACTATTGTGTGTATATTAAGCAGAAGATGTAGGTGACTGTCTGTAGTTTTCTAACGAGGGTAATCAAAGCTCGTAATTCCTTATTCCTTTGACAGAAGAGGATGGTTCTTGAAAATGTTCAATGGTCTCTGTAAGCTTTTCGTCAATGATGGTGAAAAATGAATAGCTGGCAACTTATTGAGAAGTTAGGTTATGTTGATAATCCAGCCTTTTTACAAGGCGAGCGGCTGAGGGAACATCACGGCTATTCTTTTTTCTTTGCTCAGGCTGAAAAAGAAGAGCATTGTAATTTAAAAGGTGTTTACACACTTCTTTATTCACCGGATAAACTCTCCAGCAGTTCACTTACGCCGGTAGTTTATGTCTGTGAGGCTGACAATGAAGCTAAGGCCGAAGAAATCCACAAAAGAGTCTGGAACCAAAACATAGTCCCCTTTTTGATTGTTGTTACCCCAAAAAATATCCGTTTATATTCTGGATTCGAGTATGACTATGACCGCAAGCAAAGTGACGAAGAGCGAGTTCTGGAAGTAGCTATAAACGCCAAGGAAGTTTTGGATAAACTTTCTGCGTTTAAATCTGAATCCATTGACTCCGGCGACATCTGGAAGCGGAGGCCGATCTCGGTAGATGGACGAGTTGACCGGCATCTGCTGGCGAACCTTGAAAAACTATCCGAAGTGCTTACCGACGAAAATAAAGATTACAAACTTCCAATAGAACATGCCCATACCCTGATAGGAAAATATATCTACCTGCAATACCTAAGAGACAGAGATATTCTCTCCGATAAACGACTTGAAAAGGCGAAGATCAATGTAAAAGTAGATGATATTTTCGGCAGTAATGCCAATAAGAATAAACTTTACCAATTAGAAAAATATCTTAACGGTTTTTTGAATGGTTCGGTTTTTCCCCTGCCAAGTATAAATGATATACGACCAGAACATATTGAAAAAGTCGCCTGTACCTTTAAAGGTGGTGACCCTGAAAGCGGCCAGGGGTCATTGTTTGATATGTATGATTTTTCTTGTATTCCCATAGAGACGTTATCCGTTGTTTATCAGCAATTTTTGCACCAAAAAGGTAAGGGCAAACAGAAAGGTGCTTATTATACCCCCGTCCATTTGGTTAATGTCATACTTGATGAATTAGAAGCCAAAAAACCTCTCAAGAAGGGAATGAAAATTTTTGATCCCTCATGCGGATCCGGGGCGTTTTTGGTTCAATGTTATCGCAGACTAATCGAAGGTATCATAAGAGGCAAAGGGGCTAAACTCACTCCGACAGACTTAAAAAAGCTTTTAGTCGATAATATTTTTGGTCTGGATGCAGACAAAGAGGCCTGCTGGGTAGCAGAATTAAGCTTGTCTCTGACTTTGCTGGATTATATCAATCCTCCCGATTTGAGTTCTAAAAAGCATAAAGGTTTTAAGTTACCGAAATTACATAACAAAAACATCTTCCATTGTGAAGGCGGTTTCTTCGATGATGAATCTTTATGGACAAAATCCATACCAAAAAAAGGTTACGACTGGATAGTTGGCAATCCGCCGTGGAAGAATATAGACAAAAAGAAAGACAAAGAACCATATCATCGCAAAGCCATTGAATGGATAGATGCCAACAAAAAACTATGTCCAGTTGATAATTACCAGACAGCAGAAGCTTTTGCATGGAAAACAACTCAATTACTAAAAGAGGACGGGCAGTGCGGGCTCCTTATGCCTGCAAAAACATTGTTTAAGAAACAGGGAGACAAATTCAGGGCTAAATTCTTTTCTAAAATTGAAACGTGGTGTATTGTTAACTTTGCAAATATCAGAAGATATTTATTTGAAAAGGCAATTAATCCAGCAGCAGCATTTTTCTATTCCGGTAAAAAGGACTGGGATAAACCAGAGCATTATATTACTACCTATGCTCCTTTTGCGGTTGAGCAAGATTCACAACTTAACCAAAAAGGCAGATCAAAAAAGATTTGGTCTGTTTTTGTGAATTATTCCACGATAAAAGAAATGCCACTAAGAGATATTAAGGATGGTTCCGCTGTGCCATGGAAAACAGCAATGTGGGGGACGCATAGAGACGAGCTATCTATCAAAAAAATCTACAGAAACCATATTCTTCTCGAAAATTTTGTCGAACAGGAAGAGTTATTCGAAAGCGAAGGACTACAACTACGATTTCCGCAAAAACCAGATAAAACAGTTGAGCTTGTCAATGAAGTGCAAGGGGAAAAAATACTTTTAATGAATAGGCTTAAAGGTGCTGGTTGTATTCATTCTTTTCCTGATAACGTCTTTGATGAGTTACCTGAAGATAAAAATATATATACGCGTAAAGGTCGCAAGAAAAAACCTCTAAATGTTTGTAAACCACCTCATATTTTTATTGATGCTGCCAGGAGATTCATTGTTTATTCTGACAAATTCTTTGTCATTCCGGCTAGACAAATAGGAATTGCAGGAGATAAAAAACAAAAAAAATTATTAAAGGCGCTGGCATTATACCTTAAATCAGAATTTGTTACTTATCAACAATGGTTAACCAGTGCTTCCTGGGGGATAGAAAGAGATAATTCTAATCTGGATGGTTTAAAAAAGTTGCCAGTGCCATTATCTAAACTTTCAGATGATGATTTAACTGAATGGGCCAAGCTTCATGATGCTATTGTCGATGCTGACAAGAGAGAACAAAAACAACAACTACAACGGCAAGAGGATATGCCGCTTCTACATATCCGTGGAGACGCATCTTCTTTGCAATTACTGGAAGACCTGTTAAAGCAGATGAATGACAAAGTTTACAAGCTTTTGGGTATAAGCAAAAAACAACAATGGCTGATTGAGGATATGCTTGGTGTTCGCATGAAATTAAATGATGGCAATTTTACTGCTGAAAAAGCAATTAAATCGGCAACAGAGGAGGAAATTTATAAATTTGTCTGCATATTCCAGGAAGAGCTTGATTTGTTCCTCGATCATAGTGGCAAGAAGAAGGTCCATAGAGTCAAGGTGCTTTATACTGACAGCACCGCGATAATGATTGTCGATCATCTTGTGCGTTCTATGGCAACAAAGCCTGAAGTGGTTAAGGTTCAGGATAATCAAACACGCAGAGAGTTGGATAAACTTCAGGGAAAATTAACGGAGACAAGAAGTCAGTGGATGTATTTTACCCGCTGCTTACGAATTTACGAAGGAAGAAGGACATATATATTCAAACCCCGAAAAAGATTGTATTGGCTGAAAAGTCAGGCCCTTGCGGAAGCTGATGAGTTTATAGCGGAGAAACTGGCGACAGAACAATAATCTATGGCAATCTCGGGGCAGCACAAGTTAAATATTGATCAATCTGATGATAACAGCGAGTATAAAGCTGGTTTTCATCGCGATGCTTTATATCTGATTGTTGCCGGACATGAAAGACTGATTGCAAGTAACGATGACTACTCTGATACCGCGGAGGAAGATATAACCGGAGAGCTTACAGAATATACGAAGGATTATATTAACAGCCTGTCTTCTCCTGACTGGACAAAGCATTTTTATGTGCAAGAGGAATTGCGGGAGAAGAAAAATGGAAAAAAAGGTAAGCACAGACAGAGGATTGATATTGCTTGTATATTAACAGGTAGAAAGCCGCAGAGGTTTATGAGATTTGAGGCTAAGCGTTTGCGGAAACCGGGATTTACTGTTGGCAAATATGTTGGTAAGGAAGGACTGGGAGAATTCATTGCGGGTAATTACGCCGCAGGAGATGATACAGCAGGTATGCTAGGGTATATTCAATCTGACGATTGCGATTGCTGGGCAAGGAAAATCTCTGATGATATGAGAAAAAAGAAGAAAGAAGTTGGCTTAATAAAAGGCGGCCAATGGCAAAAAGCCCACCTTGATAATATTGATCAGTGTTACCAAACTCGCCACAACAGGCCAACGATCAAGCGTGAACTTCTAGTTTATCACCTTTTGCTTGTTTTCGTAAGACGGCATGAACAAACTACAAACTAAAAGCACTCAACTCGAAATCTTAGACAAATCCAAAGGACCCAAATCCAAAAACTTCATCTGTGCGTCTTTTCTTGTGACCGCCTCGTTTTCTTTGAATGGGCCGTTCCAGCAGGGGTAGAGCATAACCGTATTTAATGACCGGTCTCGTGAACCCCGCCCATCTAATGGGCGGGGTGAATATAAGGAATTGTTTGCGGTCCTTCGGGCAGAACACAAATAGAAGCGTCCCGGCCGTACTCATCAAGTAACTCATTTACCGTAGATTCTATGTTGTGACATGGTCTGAGCAAGGCACCTCTGATCTGCTCATCGGTCAAGTTTTCACTGTAGAAATAGACATGTGCCTTGTGACAGATCAGAGCCTGGATCAGCGCTTGCCACATATCCTGCCTCGGGAGGCCTGGTGCGCGGACGGTCCTGAGCAGAGACTCGATACTGTCGGCTTCGAGCAGCAGCTTGCCGTACTCGCCGTGCTCGGGTATGCCATCCCAGCAATCGGCAGCGGCTATTATGCTGCCCCCATTTTTTACAATCTGTGAAGCCGCACTCATCCCCTTGACCGAATGGTACAGATTCAGGTCTAACGGGTATCCGGAATTACTCGTGATTACGACGTCGAAAGGCTCTTTTATCGGTACCATTGCATTGTTCTTTACAAACGTGCAACCGTGAACGTGCGCCTGCTCAAAATCGCCTGCAAACACTTGTGTGATTTGTTTATCTTTATTAAGTGTCACATTCAGTAGAAACGTTGGATGGGTCATAGAGGCCGCTTGGCGAATCTCCTCCCACACCGGGTTGCAGTCTGTCACGCCCCAGCTTGCCATGGAATTGTCCAAATTCTTTGCACTGTGATTTCTGAGCACCGTCTCCAGGAGAGCCAGCCCCGGCATAACGGCTTTGCCCCCACCTGAGAAGCCTGCGAAAAAATGCGGCTCAATAAAACCGGTTAGAATTCGTACATCACATTTTACGTAGTCCTTGTGTATCCAGATATCATTTGCGTCTTTAGTGGTCCCCACCAGCGTATGAGAATCCCGGTCATGGCAGTCATTTTGTATAATCCGATATTTGTGCACGATTTTGTCGCCCAGCATCCCCTGGAGCTCGGTTTCGGTGTTGGGCCTGTGTGTTCCGGTTGCATTGAACAGTATTATCTGGTTGTCGGGGACGTGATCGAGCTGCTCCAGCAAGACCGGCAAAATAATGTTGTAGGGGGTGGCGCGTGTGATGTCATTGAATACGATGCCGACCTGGTCGGATGATTTTACAAGCTCCTTCAGTGGCTTTGATTCTATGGGCCGGCGTAGCGCATTGCGCACTGCCTGAACTTGATTTGGAAGCCCCTCGACGTACACAGGCTCGACGACTCGCACATTCAAGTCGTCCGGCAGCGTTATGTCTAAACCACCCCGGCCGAACGCCAATTTTATCTTCATAGCCTTACTTTCCTATCGGCACATTTTTTAATCTCAGTGAGATCTCCATCTGTCGCTGCTTCCAGTACCGGGCCCAGGGGCTAAAATGCCGATTCGCACCCGTTTAACGAGTAACATATCCAGGTATTGTAGTTAGCTATGTCGCCTTCAGTCGCTCACTCCGCTACCGCGTATGCTTTCGACCCAATGAATGGCCTTTACATTAATTCCGTCGGCGAGCTGATGGCGGCAACTGAAACCACAAGCCACAACCGCCGTACCGGCCTGGCGGTTCCGAACAGCAGGAAAGAGGCGGTCCTGGCCGATTTGCATGGATAGCTCATAGTGTTCCTTTTCGTGACCAAAGGAGCCAGCCATACCGCAGCACCCGGAATCGATCTCGGATACGGAGATTCCCGACACGCGGTCGAGCAACTGCTTCATTGCGGTGGTGCCGTAAAGCGATTTTTGATGGCAGTGGCCGTGGATGAGAATCCTACTGAAAGGCGACCTAAATTCGCAGTTAAGATCGCCCTGACGAACCTCCCGTGCCAGGAATTCATCGATCATTATCACATTGTCTTTTATGCGTTGACCGAGCTGTTCATCGTCGATGAGATCAGGTAAATCGTCGGTCAGGGCCGAACAGCAGGCGGGCTCGCAGACCACGATTTTAAGGCCCTGTTGAATGTGCTCATCTATGTTGAGAAGCGTTTTTTCGCCCTTAATTCTGGCGTCTCGCAAGAAACCGTGACTGATCTTAGGTCTCTGGCAGCAGCCGGCATTGGCCAAAATCACTTCGTACCCGCAGGATTCCAGCAGTTCTACAGCAGAAATGCCAACGTTAGTGTGATGATAATTCATATAGGTATCATCGAAGAGGACGACCTTTTTAGTCAGCCGGCCGTTCGGTCGGGATCGCCTGGCAAACCACTTGGGAAAGGGCACAGTGGCGTATTCAGGCAGTTTGCGACGGCTGTCGAAGCCGGCAGCCAATTCGAGCACTCTGCGAAAGAGCCAGGTGTTTTGAACAAAGTTGATAATCGGAGCCTTTCGGCCTGCCAACATCCCGGCCATTGTGGTCGATCCGGCAACAATTCTCTCTCGTAAGCCCGGACCGTGAGCATCGTGGTGCTTCTGCAGAAATTCGCTCTTTAGCCGAGCAACATCCACATTGCTGGGGCATTCGGACTTACAGCTTTTACATGAAAGACAGAGGTCCATAACCTCGAAGAGACGCCGCCCGGTCATCCCGTCCGGTCCGAGCTGTCCGGTCATGGCCAGGCGCAAGGCGTTTGCCCGTCCTCGGGCCGAATGTTCCTCGTCGAGCGTTACCCGATAGCTCGGACACATCGTCCCATCAAGCTTCTGACGGCAGGCGCCGACCCCCGTGCACATTTCGACCGCAGCGGCGAAGCTGCCGTCCTCGCGGTAGTGGTATTCGGTGGGGTCAGTGGGCGTTTTATACCTGGTGCCGTAGCGCAGATTCTCATCCATCGCGTTGGGCTCGATTATGAGGCCCGGATTCATTAGTCCCGCCGGGTCAAAGAGTTCCTTTACCTCTCTAAAGGCCTCATAGATTTGAGAGCCGAAGAACCTTTCTAAGAAGGGGCTTCTGACCCGGCCGTCACCGTGTTCACCGCTCCAGGCGCCGCCATAGCTCTTTATCAAACCAAAGGCAAATTCAGCGATTGTTTTCATATTGTCGATGTCTTCCTGGTCTTTCAGGTTCAAAATCGGTCTAATGTGAATGGTTCCAACGCTGGCGTGGGCATACATCGCCACCCGAATACCGCGTCCCTTGCAAAATGTCAATATCCGGTTGACATATTCCGGTAACACTTCGATGGGAACGCAGGCATCCTCGATAAAAGGGAGCGGCTTGCGGTCGCCCTTCATACCAAGCATCAGCCCTAAGCCGTTCTTCCTGACGCCCCAGACCTTAGCCTGTTCGGTTGGTTCAGTTATCACCGGCCAGGCATACCCGAGTTTTTGTTCTTGCAGGTCCGCGGCAAGGGCCCGGCTTTTTTCCTCAGCTTCTTCGGACGTCTCGTCAAAGAACTCTACTACAAGAATAGCCTTTGGGTCACCTTGTATGAAGCCGCACAGTGGTGCGACACTTAGGTTCTTTCGGGCCCTGACAACTACGTCGGCGTCCATTATCTCCACAGCGGACGGTTTGTGCTTTAAGATCACCGCGACGGTGCGAATCGCTTCGAGCAGCTCAGTGAAGTGAACGGTACACAACGCCCTGGACTTCGGCAGCGGCTCCAAGTTGAGCTTAGCCTCGAGGAATATGCCCAGTGTGCCTTCGCTTCCAACCAAAAGGTTTGTCAGGTTCCAGCGGTCGGTATTGATAAAGGCGTCGAGGTTGTAGCCGTTGACGCGGCGCATGACCTTGGGGAATCGCTTTTCAATCTCGCTGCTGTTGGCCTCTACGATCTTTTTGAATCCACGGAGTATTTCTGCTTCACGGGCGTTCGGACCACTCGACTTGGCCCGACGGTCGTACTCCGGCAGCGAAAGCTCCTCTAATTCCAGTGTCGTTCCGTCCGGCAGCAGAACTTTAGTAGCCAGCACATGATCGCACGTTCTGCCGTAGATAATGCTTTTTGTTCCGGACGAGTTGTTTCCCATCATACCGCCGATAGTGGCTTGGCTGCTGGTGGCTGGGTCGGGTGCAAAGAAAAGTCCGTGCGGGGCCAGCTCGGCGTTGAGCACATCAAGAACTATCCCCGGCTGAACTCTGACCCAGCGATTCTCGAGGTTTAATTCGAGAATCTTGTTCATATACTTCGAGAAATCAACAACCATAGATGGCCCGACCGCCTGCCCACCCAGACTCGTACCGGCGCCACGAGGCAGAATATTGACGTTATACTCGGCGGCCGTTTTCACAGCCGCACGCACATCTCCTTCATCACGCGGCCATACCACAGCCACCGGCGTAATTTGATAGATGCTGGCGTCTGTGGCATAAACGCCCCGAGTGACATCGTCAAAAGAGACCTCGCCGCTGATGCGGTCACGAAGTGCCTGCTCAAAATCTTTAAGTTTTGCCTCTTCCACTTTGCTCCTTGAGATTCATCAGCTTTTCAGAATTTTTTGCAATACCGCCAAAAGCATATTGACATAGAACCTATCCAAATAACCCGCTCTATTGCGGCCGGCTGCAAAGCCCGATGCCTGCGTTGTCAGCCAAAAATGTTCTCAACGTGGAGAAAACCACGCTTCCGAGCCTTTTTGGCCTGCCGCCTTGGCCTCGGACTTTTCGCTCGGCCTCATAACGACCCGGTTATCCGGATAGGCTCATAGTTTTGTGTGCTGCTGCATGCCATAAGACCTATTCGCCGGATCTTTGGGCCAAAATGCGTACTTGAAAAGGTCCGCATTACCACTTTCTCTTTGTTCCGTGACGAATGATAGCGGCTGTTGCCCCGAAAAAGTCCATCCTTCTTGTCACTGAAGGACTTACGTGAACTTGCTACATGCAACTAATTGTACTATCTTGGCAGCATGAATACCATAGGAAACCTTCTAACAAACATTCGTACTCTCCTCTGTTACATTCATCATTTTAGCTGTAACAGAACACTACAATAAAAGTTTATTCCCTGCCCGATTTTTGAGAGGCGATTTTAGCTGCGGATTTTTTTGCTTTTGCTCGCTGTGTAACACGGCGGGTTTTGATTTGACAGAAATGAATGTTTCGGTTATCGTTTAGTCTGAGATCGGATAGTAGCGTTAGTAGTTGTCTGTTTAATCTCTCTGGGGTACATACAAGGAGATAAAAAATGTCATTAGACCGAAAAACGTTTTTGATAAGCTCCATCGCAGGAGCGGGGATGGGTGGAGTTGGTATGGTACAGTCGGCTTTAAGCGCTGGTAAGACACGAGCCGGTAATAATGCTGCCAAAAAGATGGTAACAATCCGACGTCGCATACCTGTCAGATATGAAGTTGATGTTTTTGTAGCCGGCGGCGGCCCATCCGGTGTGGCGGCTTCCGTCGCGGCTGCTCGGCAGGGACATTGTGCAGTATATGGGCCGACGTCAACTGGGAACAAATAAAAAAATCAGGGTATAACCAAGGCAAGTTTCTACCACAGGCTTTTAAAGATAAAGTGTTCACATACGAAGACCGCCATCTGCCCGGGATGTGGTGAACAGGTAAAAATCTCGGCGGCGGAAACATCGGCCATACATTCGGCGTTGACGGCACGGACGAGCGCTCCGTTACCAAGGCTCTAATTTGGGGCAGAAAGCTTCTTGCCGAATACGAGCGCTACTACAAAGAATATCTTAAGGGCTATGAAAAGATGGAGCTGGTTGCAACCGGCTCGGCGCTGGGAATACGTGAAACGCGCCGAATTATGGGTGATTATGTCCTGATTTTGCAGGATTTCACAAAACGGGCTGTCTTTAGTGATGAGATTGGACGTTACTCGTATCCGGTTGATATTCACTCGGCCACTCCGGGCAATGCGGGCTACCAAAAGTACGCGGAAGATTTCAAAAAACTGCGCTACGGCGAAGGAGAAAACTACGGCATACCATACCGAGTGCTTATCCCCCGGAAGTTGTCAAACGTTCTGGTTGCCGGATGATTAGCCAGGCCAACCGGCGTCCTGGGCATGCAGCTTGTCCGTCCGCCATCCGGTCGAAGCCGTTCGCCCCCATATTCACTTTTTTAAAAGCTCACTTTCTTGAGATAGTTCTTTTAGTTGTTTTTTTCCGCACCGTCTTCCTCTTAATACTTTTCTTTGTAGTTGATTGTAAAATTCTGAAAACGGGAATGGTTAACGAAGGTAATCCCATTCGAGTAACAGTATTTTGCACAAATTCCCGCCAATACGGCCAAGCATTATAAATTCCATTTAAATTCGCAAATTGCTCGAACCCTTTTTGAGTCAATCCTTCAAAGTTTTCTATTTTGTAAGCTAAAAGAAAAGAAGCATCGATAAGAATAACTGGTTTTTGAGTTTTGCTTTCGGTAAAAGCTTTAAAGTAAAATATCGCGGTGACAATAATGTAGCCCTTTTTTTTGTCCACTTGTACTTTGGTTGAATAGTTGATACCATAATCTTTTTTACCCAATGTGGCTTCCGGCGCTTGATCACATTTACAACTTATTAACCGAACATCTTTTAACTGTACTCGTTCAGAAACCAACAGACCAGCAATGACCTTGTTTTGGCTTTTTAAAACCTTGGTTTTTACCCTTTTTTTTGCCATGATTTAAGCTGCCTGATATAACTCTTTTTGTGGTTCTTCATTAATAAACTCTTGATATTCAGATTGTTTTACTGTGAGTTCTACCGCTGGAGTCCATGGATTAAAGGTGATGCTTTCAAGTATATTATCAATATCAAGTGGAACAGCGGACACTGCCATCTTTGAATCAAGTACATACAGAAGGTCGGCTACAGTTGTGAGCCGCATATTGTGGTCGCCACTCAAGAGTTGCGTTATATTGCTTTTACTTACTCCTGCTAGTCTCGATAGCTCCGCTTTATTAATCCCCTTTTCTTCCATGATGTTCCAAATTGTCTCTGTGACTTCAAAAATCAAATCCTCACGAAAGTAAAGCTTTCGACCTTCGTCATCATCTAAAAGTTTTTCTATAAATGTCTTATCCATATCATAGGCTCCCGACTCACTTAACTACTATAATAATGAAATATGTTCTTTCATTATACTCTCGGCACGTTCAATTTGTCTCGGTGGTGTATTACCAGTTTCTTTATAAAAGCCATGTGTAAGTAACCAAGTTTTTCCTAACTGAAAGCACAAAATACGAATTTTGGGATACACTTTAAATTCATATATTTTCCCATGTAGCTTTCTGAACCTTTCTTTATTGTTAATTCTTCCAACATGTGCAATTTTATGAAAAGATTTAGCCAGTTTTGCTTGATCTAGCTTTCCTAAATCTTCAATGAAATCCTTTGCTGGCCTGACGCCGCTTGATCGACGGGCATAACACACAATAGCACATGGTCCCTTAACTAAAGGGTCATCGCTAAAATCTACCACCTCTTTATTCGTCATATGACTCGTAGGAGTTTAATTATAACTTAACTTCTCTTATGTGTCAATGCAAATTTTTTAAAATTAAAACAAATTGGGAACCCAAATATTACTGCAAAAAACCAGCAAAAAAGATATATATAGTGTTTCAAATCTCAGAAACCACTATATATAGGACTTTTGGGGGTTCCTAAAAATTTTACAAAAATTTGTGAGAAATCACCTTATAAGCAGTAAAACTCATAGAAATTCGGCTAATTATATCTAAATCTAAGCTGAAGGAGCAGGATAACTCACCCGCAACGATGAACTATATTATATCGTTTACTACCCAAACTACAATAAAAGTTTATTTCCGCATTTGTTGACGTTGCCGTCGGCAGTAGCAAAGCGTCAAGCTACATAATTATACCTGCGGATAGACCCATGGCTTTCGGTACTTGCGGCGCAGCAGCTTATTGGCCTCGGGGTCGCCGATGATTACTTCCTTTTCGCCGTCCCATTTGACACTGCGGCCGAGCTTCAACGAGAGCATACCAAGCAGGCTCATATTTGTGGAACGATGGATTAGCTCGATATCACAGACCGGACGCGAGCGACTCTTGATGCACTTTAAGAAATCAGTCCACAGCTCTTTGATGTTCTGGCTATCGGGTTGATTAAGCTGGGGTTCTTCGTGAATCTCCTTTTGTCCTCTGCCGATTGGGTAGAAGGTCCAGCCCCTTTGCCAGCCCATGTGGAAGGTACCTTTTGTGCCGTAGAAATAACAGCCGACGTTTTCTGCCTTTTCGGCCGGGTTGCCCGCAAACTGGCGATGCTCCCAGTAAGCGGTGAAGTCCTCGAATTCGTATGTGGCGAGCTGGTGGTCGGGGGCATCGGTAGTCTGGCCCCGTTCATCATTAACAGGCGGACCTTTGATGGGCCGTCCACCGCTGGAGTACACAGTCCTGGGCCATTTCTCTTCCATTATCCAGAGGATTTGATCCACCCAGTGTACTCCCCAGTCGCCAAGCGTTCCGTTGCCGTAATCGAGGAACTGGCGGAAGCCCTTGGGATGGATTTTCGTGTTGAAGGGACGCAACGGTCCCGGGCCGCACCACATATCCCAGTCAAGACCCTCCGGCGGCTCGACATTCTTACGCGGTTTTTCCGGGCCGCCTCCATAGAGGACAAATGCGCGGATCATACCAATTTTACCTGCCTTGCCCGACTTGAGAAATTCCATACCCGAAACGTTGTGGGGCGATATTCGCCGGTGTGTCCCCACCTGAACGACCCGGTCAGCGGCACGGGCGGCATTTACCATCGCCCGGCCTTCCTTGATTGTATGGCCGATGGGCTTCTCCACATAAACGTGTGCTCCTGCTTTAACCGCTGCAATGGTAATCAGCGGATGCCAGTGGTCGGGCGTGGCCACGATGGCAATATCCAGTTTTTCACGGTCCAGAAGTTCACGATAGTCCTTATACTTTTTTGGCTTATCGCCGCTGAGCTTTTCTACTTCTCTGGCGGCAGGGTCCAGTTGATTGCTGTCAACATCACACATAGCGACGATTTTGCACCGGCCCGACTGAAGCGCAGTCCGGCCGATGTTCATACCCCACCAGCCGCTGCCGATAAGGGCGGTACGGTATTTCCTGTCGGCCTGGGCCCTGAGGATAGGAGGGGCCGCTAAGGTCAGACCTGAGGCTATGGAGCCTTTGAGAAAAGTGCGACGGTTAATGGACATGATAATATCTCCCTTCTCGTTTTTTGTAGGGGCCGGTCTATGTGCCGGTCCCAGGGCGACCACCTGGGGTCGCCCGTACATAAAATCAGGTTTTTGCCTGCACCCCCGTTCTTGCTTTCGCAAGAAAGCACGGGGGTTACGCAGGCACAGGTGATTTGGACAGCCTTACGAGACTACCAACTTTCGCATTAAATTTATCAGCTCACCGCCGTAAGTCAAGTGAAAAATCACAATAGGGCAACGATGGCTTTGGCTCACGTTTGCAGGTGGATTTCTCAGGCTGCCAGGTTCCGAACAGAGAACAAACCTCCGACTTCTGACTTGCTGCGAGGGCGAATAAATTGGACGAACAACTTCGCCGGATGGTTGCATCCGCTAAACAGAAGAGTTACTATAATTCCATACGCCCGCAGCGGACTTCGGCGAGCTCAGTCGAGCCGCACACTTTAATTGACCCACCAGCGGCGGGTATTGAGCAAAACTCAGCGTTGCTGGGTCGAAAAGGGAAACAAATCCCGATGTGTCGGGACAAATTATGAAAAAACTTAGGCAGACTATCTTAATTGTATTACTGAGTATTTCGCTTACATCGCCGGCTCAAAGCGGACTAATCAATCCGCCCAGTCAGTCTTGGTTCCCCAAGGCCCCCGCCCTGCCAATGCCCCGGGGACAGATGATAGAAGTCTCGAACGTGCAGGAGCTAATCGTGGCCCTGGAGCAGATAAGACCGGGGGGGGCCATTTTGCTCGCGGATGGCCATTATATGCTGCCTCATTTTATCGAGATAAAGACCGACAACGTATCGCTGCGAGGTGCATCCGGACATCGCCGGCGCGTGGTCATCGATGGCGCCAGGAGTCGAGACGGAGAGCTGGTTTGTATCACCGGATGCTCGGGTGTGACGATTGCTGATTTGACGATACAGAACATCAAGTGGAACGGTTTCAAAATCAACTCCCAAACCGGAGTCCATAACCTGACCATATACAATTGCATTATCCACAACATCTGGCAGCGGGGTGTCAAGGGAGTCAAAGTGCCGGAAATGAACCGCCAGACGATTCGGCCGAAGAACTGCCGGATACAATACTGCCTTTTCTATAACGACCGGCCGAAACGGTTCTCCGACGACGAAAGGGACACAGTCGAAACGTTCAATGGAAACTACATCGGCGGGATTGATGTGATGTATGCCAAAGGCTGGACAATAAGCGATAACGTCTTTATAGGCATAAACGGCAGGACTCGCGAGGGGCGCGGGGCTATCTTTCTTTGGCACGACTCACAGAATTGCGTAGTTGAACGCAACATTATTATTGACTGTGACGCAGGCATCTGCCTGGGCAATCCCCACCGGCCCAAGGATATCCGCGACCACTGTGTGCGGTGTTATAGCCCGGAACAATTTTATCACCAGAGCTACAGAAGGCGGGATCGTGACCGTCTATACCAAAGACTGCAAACTTCTTAACAATACTATCCACGAGCCGGATAGTCGGCTGGGAAGGCTGATTCGTCTTGTCTTTGACAATGACGGCCTGCTTGTCGCCAACAACCTGCTTAGTGGACCAAAAATCAGGAACGAGTCGGACAGTAAAATCAAGTTTCTTAATAACCTCGCCAAAGACCTCACAGCCGCTCTGGCCGACCCGCCACAGGGAAATCTGCACTTGACGACGCGTGCCGCCGAGGCCATCAATAAAGCCCAATCTCTGCCCGAGGTAAGCAATGATATAGACCGCGAATCCCGCGGCGCAAAACCCGACATCGGGGCTGATGAGCTGATTAACTGACAGCCACCCGAAAAGGAACGAATGCCAAAGCCTGTACAGGATAGCTCGCCTTTAAAAATGGAGCTTACAACAGCACTTCACACCCGGCAAACCACCTTTACACTCATCTCAGCAGCAGATTCCGGGCACGAAAGAGACCGGCAAAATGTGCTGGCATTGGCCAAGCGATTCGAGTATTATGCAGATTCATACTTGGCTTTTCAGAGATGGTTTAGAAGAAGACTTTAACAAATATTTTCAAAGGAGGTTTTGCAATGAGAAAATCACATTTTTACTTTCTGATTGGCGTCGTGGGATATGTCCTGCTCACAGGCAGCACGACAGCTTTACAGGCGGCCAGCGATGGGTTCGCGCCTTTATTTCCGGGTGACAGTCTGTCCGGCTGGAAGGTCAGCGACTGGTCCGACCTGCGTACGCCGCAGAAGGTCAAGGGCACACCGTGGAAGATGGAAAACGGCGTTCTCTACGGCCTTAATAAGCGGACCTGGCTTTTCTCTCCGAAGGAATATGGCGACTTCGTCCTGAAGTTTGACTCCAAGATTAGCAAAGGCAGCAACGGCGGTATAGGACTGCGGTTTCCGCCCGAAGGCGACCCGGCCTATAAAGGGATGGAGATTCAGGTTGTTGATGACGAGGTTTATTATCGCGGCAGTTCCCAGCCCCAGCAGCGAACCGGCTCGATTTATGATGAGATAGCCGCCAAAGATGCTACCAAACCCGTCGGTCAGTGGAACTCATGGGAAATTACGGCTCTCGGCAGCCAGGTTAAGATTATACTCAACGGCCAAAAGGTAATCGACGTGGACCTGTCCCGCGAAACCAAAGCCCGCCAGAAGAAAGGACCACCCCTGGCGAATCGGCCGCTCAAGGGACATATCGGATTTCAAAACCTCAACGGCGCAATCACTCTGCGAAATATTATGATTAAAGAGTTGGATGAGGCTGATGAGAAATTTGTGTCTCTGTTCAACGGCAGGAACCTTGACGGCTGGGTAAATGTCAATTGTGCGCCGGAAACCTGGACAGTACGGGACGGGATGATTATCTGCACGGGAATTCCAACCGGGGTGCTGCGAACCGAGAAACACTATGAAAATTATATATTGGAATTAGAGTGGCGACACATGAAAAAAGGCGGCAACGCCGGCTTATTCATCCACTCCGATGACTTACCTGCACCGGGAAAGCCATTCACTCGTGCCATCGAAGTGCAGATATTGGATGGCCGCAATACTGAAAATTATACCAGTCATGGTGATGTATTTGCCATTCAAGGCGCTACTATGACACCGGATAAACCCCATCCAGGTGGCGGGATGCGCTCTCTCCCTAACGAGCGACGATGCAATCCCGCCGGCCAGTGGAACCACTATCGCGTCGAAAGCCGAAATGGAACCGCTACCCTGGCGGTCAACGGCAAGGTAGTTACCCGCGGCTTCCACTTCAATCCGCGTAAAGGATACATCTGCCTCGAATCCGAAGGCAGTGAGGTCCATTTCCGCAACATCCGTATTTGCGAGCTGCCCGGCTCTAATCCGCCTGCTGACGTGGTCGCACAGAAGGACAGGGGCTTTCGTTCGCTATACAATGGCCTTGACCTTCGCGGCTGGAAACAAGTACCCGGTAATAAGGGACATTGGCGCGCGAAGGATTGGATTTTAGATTACGACGGTAAAAGCGAAGCGTCCGGAGATGACAGGAACCTGTGGACAGAAGAGGAATTTGGAAACTTCATTCTTATCGTGGACTGGCGCCTGCCGGACAAGCCTAAAATTGAAAATGTACCCGTAATTTTGCCGGACGGCTCAGAGGCCACCTATGCGGACGGCAAACAATTAACTGTCGCAGTTATGGATGCCGGTGACAGCGGCGTTTACCTGCGCGGCGTCTCGAAGAGCCAGATTAATATCTGGAACTGGCCGGTCGGCTCAGGTGAAATCTGGGGATACCGCAAGGACAATAATATGCCGCCGGATGTGCGAAGGGGGGCAACGCCTATCCTCAATGCTGATAATCCGGTCGGCCAATGGAACCGCTTCGAGATTACCGCTATCGATGATAAGGTTACTATCGCAGTAAATGGAAAGACTGTAATTCGCCAGGCCCGGTTGCCCGGATTACCCGAACGCGGCCCAATCGCCCTGCAGCATCATGGCGACCATATCCAGTTTGCCAATATTTATATAAAGGAACTCGACTGATAAAAGATGGTGAATGATGAGTAGTGAGTAGTCTGTCGCAGCTCGATTGATGGACGTCATTGCGAGCGGAGCGAAGCAATCTCTATTGTTCAAAACCAAGAGATTGACACGGCCCTTAAGGCCTCGCAATGACAACCCCTCAAATCATGTATGACAGAGTTCTAAATTCTTTTGCTGTTACAGTTTGGCAGGAAGGAGTATGTGTATATGGCTGAAAATAGGATTGCATCCAAAAGGAGCCGCTCTAAATTACAGACAGATTGCTCACGGCGTGATTTTATCAAGCGCAGCGGTTATACTCTGGCGGGAACAATGTTGGTTTCGCAGGGCGTGTTAGCTGTCAATACGGCCCATAAAAAAGTTCGCATCGGTGTTGTTGGAGGAGGTTTTGGGACCGCCTTTCAGTGGCACGAGCATCCGGACTGCATCGTTCAGGCCGTTAGTGACCTGCGCGAGGACCGGCGCAAGCGATTGATGAAGGTGTACAATTGCCAGAAGGCCTACAACTCACTTGAAGAGCTGGTGCTCGCTAAGGATATTGACGCGGTAGCGATATTCACCGATGGCCCGCTTCACGTCCAGCACACTATTGAGGCAATGAAAAACGGCAAGCACGTAATATCAGCCGTGCCCGCAGCCTGGGCCACGATTGAGCAGGCCGAGCTGCTGCTGGAGACCGTTAAAAAATACGGACTAACCTATATGATGGCTGAGACCGGTCACTATCAGCAGTCCACGATTTCCGCCCGCACGTTTTACCGGCAGGGCAAGTTCGGCGCTTTGTACTACTGTGAAGCCGAGTACCAGCATCCCGGCCTGGAATCGCTCTACTTCCGTAACGGCAAGCGAACCTGGCGATACGGTGTGGCGCCGATGCACTACCCGACGCACTGCACTTCTCAACTGGTCGGCGTCACCGGTGAAAGATTAACGGAAGTTGTCTGCCACGGCTGGGGTGATGATAGTCCCATCCTCAAAGACAACGTGTACGGCAATCCGTTCTGGAACGCCTCGGCGATGTTCAGGACCAACCGCGGCAATGCGTTCCGCGTTAATATCTGGTGGAAGGGCGCCCACCGCGGCTGCGAGCGGGCGCAGTGGATAGGTGACAAGATGAGTTTTTATACGGCGCATCCCAATGGCATCGGCCCGGTTATAGTTCGCTCCGGCAAGCAGATGGAAAAAGATGACGCCGGCTTTGTACGGGAGGCACCGAAATTCGAGCAATATAAGCAGCCGCAATGGTGGAAGACTGATATGCTGCCCGAACCGTTACGGCATAACAGCGGTCACGAGGGCTCGCACACCTTCCTCACGCACGAATTTGTTGATGCCCTGATTCACAACCGCCGACCGGCGATAGATGTTTATGAATCCTTAGCGTACACGGTGCCGGGTATTGTTGCACACCAGTCGGCTCTGCGGAAAGGTGAACGGATTAAGATTCCTCAGTATGACCAACGGGTGGCAGCCTCAAGCGGAGCTTGGGGATGGCCGGTTTGGAATTTGGAATTTGGAATGTAGAATTGCTTTACCAGCAGGACCACCCCCAAACAAGCCTTCGACGAACTCAGGTCAGGGTTTGAGGGTGCCACCCTGTATTACAGTAAAAATTTATCATATTGGAAAAGAGCGCGTGTAGCATAGGGCTGCATACATCTTAAAATCAGCCGAACCCTTACATTAACTTAAGATGGAGAGCTAATTATGAACAAGAGTATTCTACTAACAGTTTTCTTAATTGTACTTCTAACATTACCGTTAGGAGCCGAAGCCGAGGAAAAGGTCTTTCGCATTGGTATGATAGGCCTTGACACCTCGCATGTTACCGCCTTTACCAGGGTCATAAACGACCCCGCCAAGAACTACGGCTGCAAGGTAGTCGTCGGCTATGCCGGTGGTTCGCCGGACATTCCTTCTTCCGCCAATCGAGTTGAGAAATTCACAAGCCAGCTTCGCGATAAATACGGCGTGGAAATTGTTGACACCATTGAAGAGCTGTGCCAAAAGGTTGACGGGGTTCTTCTGGAAAGCGTTGACGGTCGGCCTCACCTGGAGCAGGTAAGGCCCGTGATTGCAGCGAAGAAACCTGTCTTCATCGACAAGCCGATGGCCGGCAATCTTGCAGACGTGATTGAGATATTTCGGCTCGCCAAGGAAAATAACGTGCCGTGCTGGTCGAGCTCTTCTTTGCGGTTTTCTCCCGGCATCATTGGTATGAGAGAAAACGACGAGGTTGGCCGGGTGCTCGGCTGC
>Ga0209979_1001165_pt1 | contig 30208 bp, 29 predicted proteins | sample AnhtaG_FD_183114 | JGI IMG/M metagenome (GOLD analysis project Ga0209979, IMG submission 183114) | Deep subsurface microbial communities from Anholt, Denmark to uncover new lineages of life (NeLLi) - Anholt_01485 metaG (SPAdes) (version 2) | ecosystem: Environmental > Aquatic > Marine > Oceanic... | reverse complement strand
CTTCGTAAAATTCTTGCTATCCTCCAGCTCCATGTCCGACCCGCTTACGTTAGTCTCGACACCAGGGTTCTCCTCGCGCCATTTGTTCCAGGCTTTGACGCCTTGTTTTAGGATTTTCAGATGTTCTGGATTTGCCATTACTTTTCAGCAGCCTCTTTTCTTCAATACAGGGCTGGGATTTACCGCATTAAAGGCACCAGCATGTTCTTAAGCTCGCCCCACGCTTTGACAAAAGAGGGGCGGTATCCCTTTTGATACCGCCCTATGCTGTACGCCACCATTACGGCGCTCGGGTCGCTTCCCAGCGTTGCCCTATCCTCCGCAATGGCAACTGTATTATACATAATATGCTGTCGCCGTAAAGCGGTAAATCCATAGGTTTTGCCTACGTTATGCGAATGCAGCTTCGTGATTCGTAGAGCAGATTTACCTTTTCCTTAATATAGGTAAAGAAATAATGACAGTTAGTAGATGTAAAAGAGACTTCTTAATACAGCAGCATTATGCTTAAAAATAGATTCCGTCTTGAGCTGGCGGACGAATTTCTTTCGCTTCATATTGCAATTTCTTTCATCTTGTGTTCTTCAGGCACCTCATCCATAGCCATCAATAGATACGCATCCTTAATATTCTCCTCTAATTCCCCCAGAGTTTCTCCCTGAGTCATAATTTCTGGATGCTCAAGAAGCTTTCCCAGCCAATATTTCTCACCCTTCCAGTAAATCATGGTCATTTTTGTTTTCATAGCCGTTGCTCCCGTTATTATGACGGTTTAACTTATGATAATATTATAACACCCGGCCCTACTATTTCAATCAGTGTTTATCCAAATCTAACAAAGAACCGTTTTTAGCCAACCAATCTCTAATAATCCGCTTTACTTTTGCCTTTCTTGTTAACTGCAGCAGCAACTTTCACAGGCAGGCCGAATAAGCGTATAAAACCTGTTGCATCGGTTGGGTCATATTCGGCGCCCATCTTAAAGCTCGCTAAGTCGGTTTTGTACAAACTGTTTGGGCTTTTTATACCGGCCGGTGTGCACCGTCCTTTGAACAATTTCATTTTAACTTCACCGGTAACATTCCGCTGCGTAACATCGACAAACGCATCAAGCGCCTCACGCAGTTGACAAAACCATAGGCCGTAATAAACCAGCTCGGCATATTTCAGAGCGAGCTGTTGTTTGTAGTGCATAGTTTCTCTATCAAGTGCCAAACTCTCCAAAGCATTGTGAGCTGTAACGAGAATTGTGCCGCCCGGCGTTTCATACACGCCTCGCGACTTTATGCCAACCAGCCGATTTTCAACAAGGTCCACCTGCCCGATGCCGTGTTTGCCGCCGAGCTTATTCAACGTTTCTATCAACCTCACGCCGCTTGTTAACTTGCCGCTAAGCTTTATTGGGATTCCTTCATAAAAACCTATCGTTACATAGTCCGGCTTATCAGGCGTTTTCGAAACTGGCCGGGAGATAACGAACAAATCATCCTTTGGCTCATTGGCAGGGTCTTCGAGGTCCGCCCCTTCGTGGCTGAGGTGCCAGAGATTGCGATCGCGGGAGTATATCTTCTTCTTTGTCTGCTCAATGGGGATTTTGTGTTTTTTAGCGTAATCGACCGCCGCTTCACGAGAAGTTAATGTAAATTTAGGATCTTTCCACGGCGCGACAATTTTCAGCGAAGGATCCAGTGCCATATAGCTTACTTCGAACCGCACCTGGTCATTGCCTTTGCCTGTTGCTCCGTGCGCTACCGCCGTTGCACCTTCAGCGTGTGCGACTTCGACCTGATGCTTGGCAATTAAAGGCCGCGCAACACTCGTCCCTAACAGATACTCCTTTTCATAGACCGCTCCTGCTTTAAGTATTGGCCAGAGATAACCTTCGACAAACTCTTTGCGCAGGTCTTTGACTACGCACTTAACCGCCCCGCTCGCTAATGCCTTACGTTTGATACCGGCTAATTCATCGCCCTGTCCCAAATCAGCCGCAAATGCTATTACATCATAGCCGTAGCTTTCCTTAAGCCACGGCAGAATCACACTCGTATCCAAACCCCCGCTATATGCCAATACTACTTTTTCAGCTTTTTTGCTTTTACTACTTTTAGCCATTCAGTTTGTCCTTAATGAGGTCAAAGTTTTAAATCTATATTTAGCCCCCCAATTTATTGGGGGGTTCTAAGCTTTTTATGCCGCAATGATAATGCCTTCACGCCGGGCGATTTCTAAAATCGGACGGCCTTGGTCAGTTTCCCATTCCTGTTCTCCGCAGGGAATAGGTTCGATGCGGTTATCGCTGACGGTCGCGTGCCAGAGCGCTTTAATCAACGAGATTTCGCGCGAGCCGTCAAATTCCGGAGCGATGACAACCAGGTCTATATCACTGTACTCGTCGACTCGACCATGGACGTAGGAGCCAAACAAAACCGCTCGGCGGGCATGAATGCCCAAAGCCGGCAGCGAAGCCAGATAACGCTTTACTGATTCTATAACTGCGTCTTCAACCATATTAACATCTCCTTGGCCCTCGAGATTTCATCCCGTGCAAGTCCTGAATCGACCGGAACTTGTTCGAAGTCAGGATACCGTCCTTCCAATTGATAAATACTAAATTCTCGTAGGAATTCCTCCTGTTTCGTGTCGAGCTTTAGCTTGGAAATCTCAGCAAGGCGAACAAGATTGTGTATGCGAGGTGGAACATCTTTTGTTTGTCGCGTTACATGTGCTTTGAGCATCTTTTCTATAGCAAGATGTGCAAAGAAAAGACAATGTCGCAAATGACCTTTCTCCAGCAACGACTCTGCTGCTGCGAAATCCTCATCGCTACTTGTCTGCCAGTAATCAATTTGTTTTTGAACATCAACCATATTTACTCAATAATACCAGCAATTATTGTCCCAAAGCAATGATTAAATTGGGCAATGGCAAGCTACATAGCAAAATCACAATCCCACGTGGCAATTATTCATTGTTCCAGTTTTGGAAGCAGTATGTCACCGAACTGTTTTGACAGTTCAACTGCGTGATTCATTTCCGAAGGACCTATCTGCCGCCAGTCGTCGGGATATCTCGACTCAACCCCATGAATAGTCAGTGCGTCCGATGCATCAGACAACCCGGAAAGTTCCGGTACGAACGGTTCAGCTAACTGTATCAATCTTCGCAAATCGTGGGTTTTTGGCGCTTCGATGCCGTATCGGGTAAGAATTGCCTTTAACAGTTTCTCAACGAACTGCTGGCAGTGAAAACAAACCGTATCAGCCGGGCATTGTTCACTGCTCATCAGAATCTCTATTGCTGTTCGGTCGCTCTGGGCTTTTGCCTGCCACTGCCGGACAGCTTCGCGAGTCTCATCGTTCATAGAGAACTCTCCCGTATTTATCTGCAAAATAAACGATGTGATTGACAACTGACCGCCGACGGGCGTACTCATCCGGCGTCTTCACAATAATGTCAAACGAAGCGGGAAAATCAGCAGCCAAACGCCTGACAGCGGCATAACGTTCATGCGGAGGCAGAGAAGTCTCCGCAACCACAAGCAGGTCCACATCTGAATCCTCTGTGGCCCGGCCATAAGCATAAGAACCAAAAAGCACAATCCGCTCAGGATGAAATTCCCGCCCAATCCTCCTGACCAATTCTTCTATCTGAGCCATCGTCATCATTACGAAACACTTCCACTATCAGCAAATGTTGTTTCTTCACATCAAAGCGAGCACAACTTGTCATTCCTGCGAAAGCAGGAATCCATTCTCCCCGCCGCTTTTAATATACCAACAATCCTCGCCCCAGAGCAACAATTAAATGGGAAAAAGTCAATCCTAACTCCAATGACATATGTATTCTTCCGGCACTTCATCAAGGCTTGAAAAAACATCTTTCTCAGGAAATGCAGCTTTTGCTAGACAGGAACAAACATGGTCTCCAGTCAATAAAGCACCTGCCTTGCTGAGAAGAAAAACGTATTCTAAGTCCTGAATATCATGCTCAGCATTTGTAAGCTGGTTTTTGCCAGGTTTACCTTTTCGAAACGTGTATTCAAATGCCAAAGCAGTGGCTATCTTGAGATAGTGCCAAGTTACCCAATCATTTGATAGACAATATCTATCTGGTGTATTGGTAAATTGTCTAAATGCATTCACTGCAAGTGTATGTATATCTATATGTTCAATCGTTTCAATCCAAAATCTAAAACACTCCAATTTATTAGCTTCAAGGGTTCCTCTTTTTGCCTCAGCATCTTCCAGTTTCTCAGGGTCAATTGTTTTTGCTACTTCGTCATAAGAATCGAGAAGAAATTGTGCTGCATCCATATGTATTTTATAGATATGTTCAACGCTATCCGGTTTAGGAAGTTTTCCAAGCCTTTTGACTGTTTCCCGAAATGAGTCTGTTTCGACATGTTCTGCTAAATAAGGAAAAGGTTGTAACATTTGACCCTCCCTTTGCACAATATACCTACCATCCTTACAAGTATATCCCCCAGCAGCTACAACATCACCAAATCGCTTGAGTAAGATTTCTTTTGGGTCTTTTTCGTCCATAACGCATTCATCATAAAGAACACGAGGAAGAATCAAAAAGTGATTGTTGACGAATTGTTTCAACTTGTGAGTGGAAGTGCCATGTAAAACACTCTTATCAAGTAAAATTACTTTCTTCATTTGAGAATTCAACTCGATTGGCCATATAAATAATTGCAAATAGTGTTACGCATAAGCTCGGCGTCACCATCGGTGTTGGTGAAGAGTTTAAATTGAGCTAAGCCCTGATTGACGAACATTGAAATGCCGTCTATTGTTTTTGCTCTCTTCTTTTTTGCTTCTTTTAGTAATAAGGTCTTGGCAGGGTTGTAAACCGTATCAAAAACCGCCATATCCTTTTTCAGGTATTCCTGAGGGACCGGCGTTGCGTCAACGTTTGGGTGCATCCCGACGCTCGTGCAGTTTATCAGCAATTTCGCATCGACGTTCTGTAAATCATCCAAAGGAGCAAAATCACAATCAAACTCGCCTGCAAGTTTCTCGCCCCTTGTAACAGTGCGATTGTAAATCGTGATCCTGGCGCCTGCGTCACTCAGACCTGCCACTATCGCCCTTGCAACACCACCTGCGCCGATAACAGCGACCCGCAATCCGTTCAAATCAGCTCTATTGATACCCAGCGTTGAAGTAATTGCATCTAATGCAGCGGAATAATCGGTATTATAAGCGTATATTCGTCGCTCGTCGTTGGTCGCTCGTGACTCGTTGATTACCACAGTATTAGCCCGTAGGGTGGGGCTTGCCCCACCATTCTTAATTTTACTTGGTGGGCTAAAGCCCACCCTACAGACTATCGTATTTGCAGCACCGATTTTCTCGGCCAATGGCTCGACAAAACCTTGTTTTTGCTTTACATAATTGAGCGCATTTTGTTTATGCGGGATTGTTACACTAAAGCCGCCGAAGTTCAGCCATTTTCTAAAAAGCGCATTATGCAGAAACAAGTCAAATTCCTGCTGCCCACCTTCTACCAACAGCGGCAAATATAATTTGTTCAAACGCTTTTCGGCAAAGCAGGCATTATGAATCGCAGGACTCAGCGAATGACCAACCGGATTGGCTATCACGCCGAAAAGCTCGGTATCGGATTTTATATAATCGTAGCGGTACAATTTCTTAAATTGCTCAATCGTCAACTGGCCCGGTGCTGTTGCGCTTTGTTCGTTGATACTTGCGAAAGTTACAAAGCTGTTCAGCTTTTTCGCTATGATTCTGCTGATAAGCCCGGCCTCGCCCATACAGAACACAATTCGTTCACCGCTGCTTTGATGCAGCAAATCGAAGGCCTCAAAGCAATCGTTGATATGATTCGCGGTATATACAAGCTTCGGTATCGCCTCGGGACATACGGCTAAGATGTTACGATATAGTTTGCCGATATTGGCGAATTTTGTTTGGAAATTATGGGCCGACAGAATCAACCGACCCTTTGAACTCTGCGACAGCGCCAGCCGTATTTTTTCCTGGTTTTCGGTAGAGAGGTAATTGTCGTATTCGAAGTCGATAAATTCTGCACCTGCTCTTAGCGCGCTTGTGAGCACATCAATTCGCAACTGTTGCGGATAACCCATCACCCCCCCCTGCTGTTCATCGCGACAGGTTACAATTATTGGCAGTTGTTTATCGCCGGCGTTTTTTACATAGGCAATCAAATTTTTAACTAAATCGGCACTAAGGTTTTCGAGATAATCTGTCCGCAGTTCGAGCATCTCGGCACCGGCACCCAGCGCCGCTTTGACCTGCCCTCTGGCTTTGTCTAAATCCTTCGCTGCTATTGGAACGGCTAATTTTGTCTCCATAAGTCAAACATATAGCAGCGAAAAACCCCAAAAGCAAGAGCAAAAAACTCAAGTATCACCCCCTAAACCAGAATGCAAAGCCGGTGGCATGTATTTCCTACATTTATATCTTCTCTGAAAACTTTTTGGTTAAAAAACTGCCACTCTGCGAGCTCAGCGGTAAATAACTGCGTTTTTTCCTTGCCTTTTGAGTGGTTTTGGGTAGATTATGGCAAATTAAAAACTGAAAGCTAAGAAGTAAGAATCACAATTAAAAATCCACAACTTTTGATTTTGGGCTGTAGTTTTACATTTTTCGCATTAGGCTTTAAACTTTTGTGATTGGAGATTTGGCAATGATAGGTAAAGAGATAAGACTCGAAAGAATAATCGACCGCAATTCCCGCAGGACGGTAATTATTCCGATGGATCATGGCGTTACGGTCGGCCCTATTGAAGGCCTGGCGGATATGCGGACTGCCATCAGTAACGTCGTAGCCGGCGGAGCAAATGCTATCCTGATGCACAAAGGGGTCGTTCGCGCAGGTCACAGAGGCGCCGGCAGAGACGTCGGACTGATTATTCACCTTTCCGGCGGAACATCGTTAAGCCCAGACCCTAATGCAAAGGAGCTGGTCTGCACTGTCGAAGAGGCAATCAAGCTCGGCGCAGACGCCGTCTCTGTCCACATAAATCTTGGTGCCGAGACCGACAAAGAAATGCTGTGGCAGTTAGGACACATCAGCGAGCGATGTTTCCAATGGCAGATGCCGCTCGTTGCGATGATGTACACCCGTGGCCCAAAAATCAAAGATGAATACGATGTCAATAACGTCAAGCACGCCGCCAGGGTCGGGGCCGAACTTGGCGCAGATATCGTTAAGGTAGTCTATACCGGCAGCATTGAAAGTTTCGCCGAAGTAGTACAGGGCTGTCCGGTGCCGGTGGTTATTGCAGGCGGCCCGAAAATGAACAGCGACGAGGATATTTTCAAAATGGTGGCCGGTGCTCTTAAAGCCGGTGCCGCGGGTGTATCTATCGGCCGAAACGCCTTCCAGCACAAAAACCCAACCAAAATGGTTCAGGCCCTGAGCAAAATGGTTCATGAAGGCGCAAGCGTTGAAGAAGCAATTACAGCACTGCAAAACTAAAATAGTCAAACCAACCGGCTAATGCGGCAGTGTGTTCAACATGGTTTTGATTATCTCTAATACACAAGACCGTAATTAGTTCCTGTTGTGGAAACAGTATTTGTCATTCCCGCGAAAGCGGGAATCCAGCTTTTTCGCTCTGGACCCCTGCTTTCGCAGGGGTGACATCGTCGATCTTTGTTTTCCGCAACAAATGCTAATTAAGGAGAGGTGAATTATGTCAGAAAGTATAGACCGCCGCGGTTTTTTAAAAAAATCTGTTATTGCCTCCACCTCCGCCGTTTTGCTTCGCAAAAACGAAGCAGCGGGAGCTGCATTAGGTTTAAGTCTCGAAGAGAAAGCCTTATCAGCAAGAACAACAAGAAAACCTGTTGTGCCCGTATCAGAGGGTTCTACTAAAGTTTTACCAACGGGCAGGATTGGTAATGTTAAAATTAGCAGGTTAATCGCTGGCGGTAATCCATTTAGCGGCTGGTCTCACAGCAGAGATTTGAAATATATATCTGAATTATTCAAGGCCTACAGTACAGATGAAAAAATTATTGAGACTCTGGAACTGTACGAAGAAAATGGAATAAATACTATCATAGCAGGCGGCGTCAGAGTTCTCGATAAATATTGGAAAGAGAGAGGCGGAAAGATACAATGGATCGCACAAACCCACCCAAAGTCAAATGACTTAACAAGTAATATAAAAAGGGCCATTGATAATGGAGCCCTCGCAGCTTATATACAGGGTGGTATCGGAGATAGTTTCGTCAAAAATGGTCGTGTTGACCTTCTCGGGAAGGCTATCGAATTTATTAAAAAAAATGGAATACCCGCAGGTATTGGCGCCCATTCAATAGAAGTGCCGATTGCATGTGAAAAGGCGGGAATAGAACCCGATTTTTATATGAAAACTTTACACAGTGGCAATTATTGGTCCGCCACCCCGAAAGGAGACAGGATTGAGTTCAATGTCGATAGTGGCAGTCCCGATGACCATGACAATATCTGGTCCCTTGACCCGGAACGAACTATTGAATTTATGAAAACTGTGGACAAGCCATGGATAGCCTTTAAGGTTTTAGCTGCAGGGGCTATCCATCCGAGAGATGGTTTCAAGTATGCCTTTAACAACGGCGCCGATTTTGTTTGCGCGGGAATGTTTGATTTTCAGGTCATAGAGGATGTAATCATTGCAAAAGATGTACTCTCAAAAACAGATAGACAACGTCCCTGGAGAGGGTAAAAACCTCTGACACCCCTTGTCATTTCCACCGAACTCCCGATACAAGTCGGGACGGAACGGAGACACGAAGTGGCGGTAGCTAAATCTATTTTAGAAATACTTTGCTGTTGTTAGAAAGTTTTTAGACAATCAAAACGATTTGTCATTCCCGCGAAAGCGGGAATCCAGAAATAATATGATTTGAGGCGAATCCTCAATCAGATTGTTGTCTAAAAACTTATTCAAGGTAGCTTTGCTTTTTCATATAGTTGCATTATTTGCCAGACACAGTACTACTATAGTTGACTTGTTGGCAACATCGAATTCTTAAAGGAGATTACGATGAATCGCTATCCCGCAATTATCGTTTTGGTCGCAGTATTGACCGGCTTAATCTTGTTCCTTAGCTTCACACAATCGACAACGGGCCAAGGCCGTCCAAAACTCATACAGGCCAAAGACGGCTCCGGCATTATAGGCTATAAAGACACCCCAATCCTCCCCTGGTGTGGCTATCACGTGCATGATCCCGACCGGCCGGCACCAAAGAAAGTAAACCCCGCCCCGCCGGACACACAGGGAAAAACCGGCACCGACCCATCCGATGCAATCGTTCTTTTCAACGGCACCGACCTTTCACAATGGAAACCTTCCGACTGGAAAATCGAGAACGGAGAGCTTATAGCCGTCTCAGGCAATCTCACAACAAAACAGCCCTTTGGCGACTGTCAGTTGCACATCGAATGGATGGCCCCGGACCCGCCACAGGGCAGCATTTGGGACCGCGGCAACAACGGCGTTATGCTAATGGGCTTATTTGAAATACAGGTTTACGACTCATACACCGAGAAGATTTACCCCGATGGCCAGGCAGCCTCCGTTTACGGCCAGACCCCGCCGATGGTAAACGCCTGCCGCAGGCCCGGCCAATGGCAGACGTTCGATATTATCTTCTTCGCTCCCGTGTTTGAATCCGGCAAACTAAAAAGACCAGCCTGGGTCACCGTCTTACACAATGGCATCCTCGTCCATCACAACCAGAAAATCTACGGCCCGACCGGCCATCGGATTCTGCCGCGATATGATAAGCCGATCCCTGAAAAACTACCCCTCAGCCTCTCGGCCCACAACAACCCCGTACGCTTCAGAAACATCTGGCTGCGACCGCTGTGATCGGAGCTCGGCGATAAAGGACCGCATGGGCGATCGATTTGCCGCTCCTACGGCTGCTGCCTCGTTTGACCTTATCAATCAGTCGCAGGAAATGTTTTTATACGTAAAGCGCGTACGCGCTTTACGTATGCCGCATTTGAACACAACAAAAGGATTTCACATAGTTTCGATTAGCTCTTGTGCTGGGTTTTGACAATCCCCACATCTGTCCTCCGTCCCCTGCCCTTCATCATTCGACATTCATTGTTCGATATTGGATATTCCCCGATCTCTCCCCTCTGTCACCCTGAGCTGTCCCTAAATACGACATACCAAATACTACATGCGACATACGAAATACTCTTTATGTTTTACTAACTCCGAAGCCTCCTCCGCATTTACTCCGCTTTCTTCTTTAGCTCCGGCCATTTCGTCCATATCTCTTTATCGCACGATGGAAAATCATCACAGTGGATTTAGACCAAGAACACTTGACAATCTCAGATAGTCAAATCCGCCCAATTTTTTTCGGCTCAGCTCTAACTGAGTAATAAGAATCTCTCAAGCAAGCTTCATTGGGAGACTGTGTCAATCAATCTTCTTGCCGGTGGCCTCTCTGCTGCCTCTGGACGTGGTGAACTCTCCCTTGAGAGTCGTTCCGTCCACCTTGCCCTTGAATTCCATCGGGACCTCGCGATCCCCGTACCTCATAATTACCTTGAAGCTCACCTGATTTCCATCCACCTTAAGGTCCGTAACCGCTAACTCATTGTCCCGAACGGTGTACGTCCCGGTCATGTCTTCCTTAATCTTCAGCGTGCTTGTACGCGTACCCCGTTGTGTTTCTCTCGTGAACTCCCATGTGCCGATAAGAGGTGAGGCCGCCTCTATCTTCTCGCCGGCCACCTGGCTTATAAATCTTTCTGAACTGAGCTCGCCCTTGAGGGTCTTTCCGTCCAATTTGCCTTTGAAGTCCATCCTGAAGGTCTGGTCCCCGAAGCCCATCTCGAGAATAAAGGTAACCTGGTCGCCTTCGAGTTTGAGGTCTTTGATGGGAATCTCTCCACCAAAGAATTCATACCTGCCCGTCAGGTCTCCATCTATCTTCATTATACTCGTACGCGTACCTCTTTCGGATGTGCTTGTCATTTCCCACTTTCCGACGAGTGCTGCCCCTACGCGCTCGCCGGTGGTCGGCATCTCACCTCGTCGGCTCTTGAATGCCCCGGCTAACTTATGGCCCTTGACCATACCCTCAAAGGTCGTTTCAATCTCAAAGTTTTCTAACTTGCTCTTTCGAATATAGGTGAGCTTTCCATTTTGGAATTTGACATTGGAAATCACATGTTCACCACGCTCCGCGTCCCATTTGCCTACCAGCGCACCGTTCGGCTTCTCAGAGATTGACAGCCTGCCGGTAATTTCTCGATCTCCGATATTATACTTGATGTCCCACTGACCAAGAGCAGGCAGCTTGGGCTTCTTCCTTGCCCCATTGACGGCAAACTCCCCGCGGTCGCTTGACAGTGTGCCTGTGAGATTCCCGTCTTTTAAGGTTCCCGAGTATTCCATTATGAACTCTTGGTCGCCAAACGTCAGTATTCGGACAAAGGTGAGCTTTCCGTCCTGGAATTTGACATTGGACAGCTCACTGGAGCCCCACTTACCCGTCAGACTGCCGTCTGCCTTCTTGGAGATGGTCATTGTGGCGAAGCTCTCTCGGCCGCCGAATTCCATCTTCATTTCCCATTCACCTGTAATGTCTTCGGCCGCCCAGACAAACGATGTCTGCACCAACAACAAAAGACAGGTAAGGACAATAGACTTTGCGATTGTTTTGTTCATTAGCACCTGATTCATAATGGACCTCCTAAAAAAAGTGTTTTAAAATTAGTCGCTGTTCGACTACACAAAAAAACCGAATGTTTATAATGATACTTCAGACCGGCAAAATATACAACTGTTTTTGCAGAAATATTTGTCTCTGATAGACTTGACAATAAAAGATGTTGACAAGATTACGCAATTTGCGTTAAATGTTATCAAAAACCAGTAAAGCGAAGAAGTGATATGAACACAAACATAAAGCAGATAAAAGAATCAATACTTCCGATTCTCCAGCGCTACGGCGTCAGCAAGGCCGCGCTGTTCGGCTCGGTTGTCAAAGACCAGATACGACCTGACAGCGATGTTGACATACTGGTCCAGATTGACGAAGATATCAGCCTGCTTGACTTTGTGGGACTGAAACTTGAACTGGAGCAAGCACTGAAAAAAGATGTGGATGTGGTAGAGTACGACACCATCAAACCCCTCTTAAGAGAAACGATTCTCAAAGAACAGCAGGTGATTCTATGACAAGAGATATGCGATTGTATATCGAGGACCTCGAGACGTCATGTGCATAAGCTGCTATCCGTTGACAGGAGCAAAGTTCAGGCATACAGCAATCGATGTCCTTTCGGCCGAGGAATTGGATCTCCAAACTCTTTGGCAGTATCGATCCAAAGTGCAATGGCCTCTTTTGCCTTTGATAGCGCTTCGTCATAGCTTCTGCCATGTGCTTTACAGCCGGGCAACTCGGGAACATCGGCTATATAGCATTTGTCTTGTACATCCCAGTAGATTATTATTTCGTATTTATACATACCTATCCCACCTTCAGATTGTACTTATGAATTATATCTCTAACCTGGCGAACTTGATAAGCTTTGGCTTTATCTTTGTCTCTCTGTAGATTTACTTTCTCAATAACACCGTTTTTTCTGAACATATGATGGCTGCCACGAACACGCTCTTCAAAGCCCAGCCGCTTCATTAATTGACACAAATCGTTAAACCGGATATTCTTATCAGAGCCGCCTCGTAAAATCTTGAGAAAAAGTTTATCGTGTTTTACCATAATGCTATTATAATGTCTTCAAAGAAAAAGGCAAGCTATATCCTGTGTTTTATAAATCGACCGTAAGGACGGCAATAATGAAAAAATTATGGGTAAATGTTGTTCCGTACAAAAAGGGCCTCGCCATATCTGCGCTTGAGAGTGGGGCTGAGGCGGTTGTGCTGCCGGATGGCCAAAGCGAAACTGTGCGCCGGTTCGGTAAAATCAAAACCGTCGAAAAAGACGGCGATATCAAGCCCGGCGTGGATGTCGAGTTTATCGATATAGCCGGCAAAGAAGACGAAAACAAAGCTGCCGCAGTGCCTGCGGAAAAAATTATTGTCCTTAGAATGCTTGATTGGACGATTATACCGATAGAAAACCTGTTAGCCCGGCGAGGCAAAAATATTATGGTGCAGGTAGAAAATAGCGAACAGGCCAAGCTTATGGTCGAGATACTTGAAAAAGGTGTTGACGGCGTTGTGTTAAATACCAACGATGTGAACGAGCTCAAGAAATGCGCCGAAATCATTCACGGCGTAAGTGAAAAAGTCGCTCTCGTAACAGCCACTATCACAGGCATAAAACAATTAGGCATGGGCGACAGGGCCTGTCTCGATACCTGCACGCAGATGACTTTAGGCGAAGGGATGCTCGTCGGCAACACCGCTGCCGGTTTCTTTTTGGTACATTCCGAATCCATCGACAATCCTTACGTGGCATCTCGCCCGTTCCGCGTCAATGCCGGAGCCGTGCACGCTTACACCTTAGCCCCGGGCGGTAAAACAAAATACTTAGCTGACTTAAAGGCCGGCGACGAAGTGCTGCTTGTGGATTTCCAGGGCAAAAGTCAAACCGCTTATCTCGGCAGAAACAAAATCGAAAAAAGACCCGTGATGCTAATCGAGGCCGATGCCGAAGGTCAGCCGATAAGTCTGGTCTTACAGAACGCCGAGACGATTCGACTCGTCAGCCCGGACGGCAGGGCGGTTTCAGTTACAACTTTGAAGCCGGGCGATAAAGTCCTCGGCCATATCGAAAAGGCCGGCAGGCACTTCGGTATGCAGGTTGATGAGACACTGATTGAAAGGTAGAGTTATGCTTTGGCCGGACGATGTAATCAGTATATTCTTAGCAGCTTTTCTTGGAGCGGCAATAGGGATGGAAAGGGAGCTTAGTGGCAAATCTGCCGGGCTGCGGACAAATGTCTTAATATGTCTTGGCGCAGCGGTCTTTACCATAATCTCCAAACGAATGGATGCCGTAACCGAAGGCTCGACCACAAGGATAGCCGCCCAGATTGTTACCGGAGTAGGCTTTTTAGGTGCCGGTGCCGTCATCCAGGACAGACGTGGTGTGCATGGCTTGACTACCGCCGCGACCATCTGGCTTGTTGCAAGTATCGGAATGGCCTGCGGGGCCGGTTATCACGACCTGGCAGCTATATCCACGCTCATTGTAATTGTTGTCCTCGTGGGCCTCTTAAAGCTCGCAAAGCCTTTGGCACGCTATGTGCAAAAACACAAAACCGAAAACGAAAGCATTTCCGACGACCAGGATTAAATTGGCGCCAATTCTTCTTCAGCCTGCCTTTAGCACAGGGTCTCTTTAGGCCCACGTGAAGCAGATTTTCGCTGCAGTTCAAATTCGACTTCGCTGCGCTCGGTATGACGGGGAATTTATGCTTGAAGCTTTTGGGCAAAGCGGGTAGAATTTGCCATAGTATGTGTCACCGTGGCGTTGTCCTGCAAATCAGGGCCTTTGACCATACCATCTTGTTTAAGCTGAGTCGTGTGAGAAAAAAACGCATCTGAGTATTATGGAGGTAAAAAATGCAATCCTTAAAAAGAAAACAAATCCACTCATGTCCGGAGACTGATAAATATCACAACCGCAGCAGGAAATATCGCTGGCTAATGTGGACATTTCCAATAGCTGGCTTGGTGTCGCTGATATGGTTTTTGGTTCGAGTAATACCGAAGCCTTCACGGGCGACGTATCCGTGTCAGCGGGTTGCTTTTCCGTTAGCTTCGGGGTTTGTGGTCTGGCTTTTGGGCCTGGGTGCATCCACAATGGCGTTTAGAAAGGCCAGGCTTAATTTCGCGCGGAGGCGGTTTGTGGTGGGCTTGATATGTGTCGCCATAAGTATTGGCGCCTTGTGGGTGGCTGTAAGTGCTACCGGCGAGAAGTTGGTATTAGCTGAACCACAGCTTGCGAATGAGCCGATGGGAGTTGCCAGGGGAATTTATCCCGGACGCGTCGTATGGGTGCACGACCCTGATGCTACCGATTGGAAAGGTCCGGGAAATGAACATTGGTGGCAAAGTAACCACACAGACCAGGCACGGGTAAGCAAAATGATGTCTCGGGCAATATGTGAGCTGACAGGGACAGCGAGTGACACTGCGGCGTGGGACAAACTGTTCAGGCACTTCAATAAGGCACAGGGCAGGGGAAATGTTGGGTATAAACCCGGCGAAAAAATTGTTATCAAGGTGAACTTTGTCGGCTTTATCTGGACTGTCAAAAGTGTCAACCCTGAAAATTACGATTTGGAACGCGGGAGCGATTATATGAATACATCGCCGCAGATGATTACGGCCTTGCTGCGGCATCTTGTAGAAACAGTCGGCGTAAAGCAATCTGACATTTCGATTGGCGACAGCTTAGCGTATTTCGCCAACCAGTACTATAGCATTCTACATAAAGAGTTCCCAAACGTCCGGTTTATGGATTATGCAGGCAAGTTTGGTCGAATCAAGATGAAGCAGTCCTCAGTCCCCTTCTACTGGAGCTGCAATCCCCAGGTGTCCGAGCAGGATTATGCACCCGCTTGCTATGCCGAGGCTGATTACTTAATCAACCTGGCAAATCTAAAAGCCCACACGGGTTCCGGGATAACCCTTTGTGCAAAGAACCATTACGGTTCGCTTATCAGAACACCCCCGCAGAAGGGCTATTACGATTTGCATCCGGGTGCTTTTTCAAAGGAGGTGGGAATATACAGAAACCTTGTGGACCTGATGGGACATACGCACATCGGCGGCAAGACCATGCTGTACCTGGTTGACAGCCTTTACTCGGGGATACATCCGAGAGACAGAGCACCGCGGAAATGGAAGTTACATCCATTCAATGGAGACTGGGCTTCGAGTCTTTTGGCCTCGCAGGACCCTGTGGCCATCGATTCGGTCGGCTTTGATTTTCTCCACGCCGAATACGAGGACTATCCACGCAAGGCCGGTGTGGACGACTATCTACACGAGGCGGCGCTGGCGAATAATCCGCCTTCGGGGACATTCTATGACCCTGACCACCCCGGCAACGTCAAGAGATTACCCAGTCTTGGTGTCCACGAGCACTGGAACAATCCGAGGGAAAAGAAATATTCTCGCAATCTAAGAACCGGCAGGGGCATCGAGCTTGTAGCGATAACAGCGGCAAGCACCGCAAAAGCAGGTATCATCGCACCGGCAGCGAAAGTGAAAAAACTTGCCGGCGGTTTTAAGTTTACAGAAGGCCCCGCTGTTGACGCTCAGGGAAATGTATTCTTCACCGACCAGCCGAACAATCGCATTCACAAGTGGTCGGTGGACGGCAAACTGTCAATCTTCCACGATAGCCCGGGAAGAGCTAATGGTCTTTACTTCGACAAGCACGGTAACCTGCTGGCTTGTGCAGACCTTAATAACGAGTTGTGGTTGATTGATACCAAAGGCAAAGTAACCGTGCTGGTCAAGGACTACAAGGGCAAGAAGCTTAATGGTCCTAACGACCTGTGGGACGATCCCAAAGGCGGAATATATTTTACCGACCCTTTCTACAAAAGGCCTTACTGGAACAGAGGCCCTATGGAGTAGGACGGCCAGCATGTTTATTATCTGAATCCGGACCGGAAAAAACTGATACGCCTGACCAATGACCTCGTCCAGCCCAACGGCATAGTAGGTACGCCTGACGGCAAGCTGCTTTACGTGGCCGACATTAGAGCGAGAAAAACCTATGTGTACAACACCAATGACGATGGGACATTGTCCAACAAAAAGCTTTTCTGTTCGATGGGTTCCGACGGAATGACGATTGACAACGAGGGCAACGTTTACCTGACCGGCAGAGGTGTTACGGTCTTTAATTCAGCCGGTGAAAAAATCGAACATATTGACATCGACGCCGGCTGGACCGCAAACGTATGTTTCGGCGGGCCGGACAGACATACGCTCTTTATTACTGCTCAGACCTCGCTTTACTCACTGCGTATGCGCGTCAAAGGAGTATATTAAAAATAAATATTTACAAATACAGAACGTCCTTAACTACCTTGACAGCATAACCGTTGGCTGCTATACTACTATCGGATTAGGTAAACTCAGGCTCATTTCTCACCCACAAGTAAAGGGTATTTAAACGGAGGGACGCCGATGAGCGACCCTGAGGAAAGAAACAATAACCAGCCGAGTGAGAAGGAACCTCCTCCGACGGCCAGCTTCAGCGACTCGGTAACAGGGCCGGGCAGCCAGATAGGTCTGTTCCGCATTGAGCGGGAATTAGGCCGCGGGGCCGTGGGGGTGGTGTACTTGGCCCACGACACCAAGCTCGACCGTCCCGTGGCTATCAAGAGCCTGCCGGCCGAGGTGATGAGTAACCCCAAGGCCCGGTCGCGCTTCGCACGCGAGGCCCGTGTTTTAGCATCGTTGAACCACCCGAACATCGCCACAATCTACGAAGAACTGGAAGAGGCCGAGGGCGTCGGCTACCTTATTCTCGAATACGTTCCCGGCCAGACGCTGGCCGAGCGGATTGCGAAAAGCCAGCTTAAGCTGGAAGAAACGTTATCAATAGCTTTGCAGATAGCCGAGGCAGTAGCAGCAGCACACGAGCACGACGTTATCCACCGCGACCTCAAGCCCGGCAATATAAAGATAACGCCGGAAGATAAGGTGAAAGTTCTGGACTTCGGCCTTGCCAAGGCGGTCGGCGGTGAAGCGGCAGACCAGCAGAGCACTATCACCGTGCCCGGTCGCGTTATCGGCACACCGGCCTATATGAGTCCGGAACAGGCCCGCGGTAGGCCGACCGATAAGCGCAGCGACATCTGGTCGTTCGGCTGTGTGCTGTACGAAATGCTGACGGCTACAGTTCCCTTCAAAGGCGAGACGATTTCCGATACGCTGGCCAACATTCTGCAAACAGACCCCGACTGGCAAGCCCTGCCGCAGACCACGCCGGCAAATATTCAGGTTCTGTTGCGTCGCTGCCTGGAGAAAGACCCACAACGCCGGCTTCAGCATGTCGGCGATGCGGCCTTGGAAATCAGTGAAACCATGCACCTACCCCAGATTGCCCCACCTTTGACAAGTTCTACTACGGCTATCTCGCCCCCGGCGAGCAAACGACGATTATTAGTAATGGGATTAGTTATCATAGCCCTTGTTGCAATTGCGGCAAGTTTAATAACCTGGTTTATGAAACCATCACCATCACCGCTGATTTATCCTGAAGAAAGCGTTCAACCACCCTACCACATCTCGTTTCCCGTAGATGCTCGAGAGATTTTTCGTATGCGCGGTTATTGTATTTTTGATATTTCTCCCGATGGCCGGCGTGTGGTTTATACGGGTTTTGAAGGTGAGGACAGCCCACTTTACCTTTGGGAAGAAGGTAAATTCGGTTTTAGAGCCATCCGCGGCACCGAAGGTGCGGGCAGTCCATTCTTCTCACCGGACGGAAAATCAGTCGGTTTCTTAGATGAGGGAAAGCTCAAGGTTGTGTCCTTAGAGGGCGTGCTTACCGACCTTGAAGTTGAAGCGCCCGAGTTTCGCGGTGCAAGCTGGGGAAAAGATGGCATTCTTCTCACCCCGGCCCTCAGTGGAGGCCTTATCCTGGTTCCAACCGATGGTGAGAAATCGGAACCTGTACTTGTTGCCGAACCCGATCATTCGGAGAAGGAAAACAGCCTGCGCTGGCCACATCTCCTACCGGGAGGCGAGGCTGCGATTATAACCGTTAAGACCGCGGACATTACCTCTTTCGATGAGGCGAAACTCGCGTGGCTTGATTTGAAGTCGGGTAAGTACCACTATCTCCAAAATATACAAGGCACATATCCACGCTATCATGAGGCGAGCGGCCACCTGATTTACGCCTCGGGCGGACAAATCTTGGCTGTGCCTCTCGATTTGGAGAAGAAAGATGTCCGCGGGCGTTCTGTGAAGATTGTCGATGATGTTTTACAATTCATATCTGGTTCCGCACATTTCGACATCGCCGAGGACGGAACACTGATTTACATCAAAGCGAGTCCAGAGTTTGTCAAATGGAAGCTGGCATTAAGGGATCGTGACGGAAACACCATAAGAACGACTGCCGACTACTACTATTTTACTAATCCCAGTGTCTCTCCCGATGGTAATCGTCTCGCGGTGGAAATTGCAGCGGCGAACAATTATATCAGCATCTGTCCATTGGATAGCCTAAGCCCAACAACGCTGCTTAAGAAATGGGAGAACTGTAGACCGACTTGGACACCCGAGGGCGATTATCTGACGTTCAGCAGAAATCATGAAGGTGTGATGAACCTATATCAGATACCTGTCGACGATGCCTCTCCTTCCAATATTGAGCGGCTAACGACACAGTTGAGTACGAAACCACGATATCCAACCTCCTGGTCACCTGATGGAAATTACCTTCTCTTTATGCAAGTGGATTTGGAATCAACGGGCTATGACATCTATATCCTAACAAGTAAAAACAAAGAAGAAAAGGCCATTATTAGTACACCCGACGATGAATGGGGCGGCATTTTTTCTTCCGATGGCAAATACATTGTCTATAACTCTGACCGCGAAGGTCGGCCTGAGGTTTTCATACGTCAATTTGTCAGTCCCGACACCTCTCTGGGCCCGCCGATCCGGATATCTACAGAAGGTGGCTTTGATCCCACTTGGTCTTTCGACGGAAACGAAATATTCTTTCTCAACGACAATAAGATGTGGTCTGTCCGTTTGGAATTTGAGTCGGGCGTCTATAAAGATAAAGGCAAGCCTGAGCGCCTGTTTGAAGTTGATCCATATTATTCCATAAGAACCGATAAGATGCGTCGACTATTCGAGGTCACGAGCGATTGTCAATTTATAATGCAGGACATGGGGGAGAAGGATTCTCTACTGGATGAAATCTATGTAGAAAACTTTGAAAAATTGCTCGAACGCCGAAAGCAGAGCGGCAGGGACTTCTAATGCTTTCGCTCGGAGTTCGTACCGATTATTTTGAGGATGTTTGACTTTTACAAATTGAAAAGAGACTCAAATGACCAGAAAACGATATGCTCATATGGTATTATTTTTGATTGGGGCCTCGTGTAGTTTCGGAGCTGTTCCAGTAACGGTTGAGGTGGTTGAGGTCAACAAGATTTGGGACAAGGCCCCGCACAACGCATTCACCGACCTTGTACGCTGGAGGGACCCCGCTTCGCGGGAACCCAATGATAGGTTTTACTGTGCGTTTCGCGAAGGCAGAGGGCACGTCTCAACCGACGGGAAAATCCGGATACTCGAATCAAAAGACGCAAATCGCTGGGACTCAGCGGCCCTTATTGCTCTGGAAGGTTATGACCTGCGGGATGCTCATCTGTCCATAACACCAGATGACCGATTAATGTTGCTCGGCGGTGCCGCTCCTCGAAAAAAGGACAATCAATCCGCCCCTACCGGAACGTTCGTAAGTTTTTCACAGGATGGCAAGCGATGGACAGAGCCACAAATTGTCGTCCAGCCCGGACGCTGGTTATGGTGCGTTACCTGGAACGAAGCAAAGGCTTATGGCGTTTCCTACACGGCCGGGAAAGGAACACGGCATCTCGATTTGCTCGTAAGTACCGACGGGATTAACTACAAGCAGCATGTAGCTAAACTGTTCGAGCAGGGATACCCGACAGAGGTTACACTGCGTTTTGATACTGACGGGACTTGTTATGCCATTGTCCGCCGTGACCGTCACGGCACAGATTCAAGCACCGCCTTATTAGGCATAAGCAAGCCGAATTACAAGCACTGGCAATGGAAAGACCTCGGCACTGATTTCAATGGGTTCGGCGGCCCTAACCTCATCCAAATACCCGGCGGACACTGGATTGCTGCAGGGCGAATGCACCAGGGCGGTGCCCATACCGCGCTGACCTACATTGATGTCGAGAACGGCTCTATGACTAAAATGATAAAACTGCCCAGCGGCGGCGATACAAGTTATCCCGGACTTATTTGGCATAAAAAAATGCTTTACGTCAGCTACTACTCCAGCCACGAGGGAAAAACAAGTATCTACCTGGCGAAGGTCAAGTTAAAACCAAAGCCCGGCAATGGGAAACATTAGGGAACAGTTGTAATTTTAATGCTGATATGCTGTTGTTAGAAAGTTTTTGGACGATTAAAAATATTTGTCATTCCCGCGAAAGCGGGAATCCAGAAATAATACGATTTGAGGCGGAGCCTCGATCACATTATTATCTAAAAACTTTTAACAGGTAGCTTAAAATTTTGAATTAAATGACCAACCTCAAAAGTAAAAGGAGATACAAGTGAGCAGAAAACAGTATGGTTTGGTGCCGGTATTAGCGGTGGTGATTATAGCATTTACCTGTCTTGTGTACTCCACGATGGCCTGCGCCGAGTTCCGTGCCGGCATTGCTGTACGCGATGTGACCCCCGACCCACTTCTGCCTGTTTCGGGCGGTGTTGGACCTTCGAATCCCGCCAGGGAGAAAATCGGCAAACTAACCGTGAGTGCCTTGGTCCTCGAAAACAGTGGTACGCGTGTGGCAATTTGTAGTACCGACTTCCTTGGATTTCCCAGCGTGCTCTGCAACAGGGTATATGCGCGGGTCTCAGGCATCCCGCCGAAGAACATTCTCATCGGCGCCACACATACCCATAGTGCCCCGGATTGCTACGGTTTTCCAAACAAAAGTGGCAAAACTGCTTCCGATATTGAGTACCTGAACCGTGTGTGCGCAAAATTGGCCGACGCAATCAACGAAGCAGTCGCTAAGCTGCAACCCGCGCGAATCAGAATCGCTACCGGTGATGCTAAAGGCAAGATTGCCTACAACTATTACGCCGAGCAGTTGTACGACCCGCGCTGTCATGTGATTCAAGCTCTTGATACTAAAGATAAGCCTCTTGCTACACTCGTCAATTATGCCTGTCATCCTGAAGTAATCGGTTCGAATCAGGGTATTCTTTGCCCCGACTTTGTAGGCCCTCTTTACAACCGCATCAAAGAGCGAGGCGGCGGCACCGGCATCTTTATGAACGGCGCACTGGGAGGTATGGTTACTGCCGACTGCCGCGGCCCAGACGGCAGAGACATCCGGACATGGGACGAGTGCATCCGTATCGGCTGCCTCCTGGCCGATGAGTCGCTCCGCATTGTCGCCGATGCTCCCGTGATTACCAATCCCCATCTGTTTTGTGCCAGTACGACTATCAAGTTTCCTGTCGAAAGTGAGCTCATCCGTGCTATTATCAAGTTGTCCCCACTGGCCTTTGAGCTGGACGAAAAGGATTACATAGCCAGCCAGGTGAACGTCATCAACATCGCCAATGCACAAATACTGACTATCCCGGGAGAAGCCCTGCCCAACATCGGCTACTATTTAAAGCGAAAGATGCACGGCAGGCACAACTTTCTTTTCGGCCTTACCAACGACGCCTTCGGCTACATCCTGACAAAGGTGGATTGGAATAGCTTCGACCGCTACGACTATATCACCCAAACGTGTCTGGGCGAGATGACCGGGGAGATTTTTATTAAAGAGGCCATCAACTTTATCGATAAGTGTCCCCGCCCGGCTATTGTTATTAATTGACGGGGATTTGTAATCGTACATTCGGAAAACGTGCTGTATGGGTTTGTGGTGTGAAGAATGTTGAACTAATTACTCAAGTAACGTATTTAAAGGAGATTCAAATGAACAGGAAAAAGTATGGTTTGATGGTGTTGTTTGTAGTGGCATCTACAAGCTGGAGCGCTGCAAAAGCAAGTGTTGTCGCACCAGGCGCGAAAGTGGAAAAACTTGCCGGTGGTTTTCGGTTTACTGAAGGCCCGGCAGCGGATGCTAAGGGGAATATCTTCTTTTCGGATATCCCAAACAATCGGATTCACAAATGGTCGCTGAATGGTACGCTGTCAACATTCCGTGAAAACTCAGGCGGGTCCAACGGTCTTTACTTTGACAAGAAGGGAAATCTCTTGGCCTGTGAAGGAGGTGGTCGGCGGTTGGTATCCATTGACCCGCAAGGCAATGTAACGATGCTGGCCGACAAGTATCAAAACAAGCGTTTCAACAGTCTCAACGACCTCTGGATTGACCCGAAGGGAGGTATTTATTTTACCGACCCCAGCTATGGCCGTAGAGATAACCTGGAGCAGGATGGCGAACATGTCTATTATCTCTCGCCAGACCGTAAGAAGCTCATCCGCGTAATCGACGATATGGTCAGGCCAAACGGAGTAATAGGCACTCCCGATGGCAAGCTGCTTTACGTTGCCGACCACGGCGGGAAAAAAACCTTTGCGTACAAAATCAATAATGACGGGACGCTGTCGAACAAAAAGCTCTTAGCTCCGGAAGGTTCAGATGGGATGACTATTGATAACGAAGGTAACGTTTACCTGACGACCAGAGTAGTTGCCGTTTATAACAAAAACGGCGAAAAAATTGAGACCATCAAGGTTCCCGAGGGGCCGGCCAATGTCTGCTTCGGCGGGCCGGACAAACGAACGCTTTTTATCACAGCCCGAACTTCACTTTATTCAGTCCGGATGCGGGTTAAAGCCGCCGAGCGGCAACAGACTGTCTCAGAGCTTGGCTTTGAACAGGATATTATCCAGACAAGCGCCGGTGCTCTAAAGATTACTTTCATTGGACACGGAACTTTAATGTTTGCTTTCGACGACAGGGTCATTCATGTGGACCCCGTGAGCAGAGAGGCCAACTATACCAATATGCCCAAGGCCGATCTTATTTTAGTCACGCACGAACATGGCGACCACCTGGATACAAAGGTCATCAATATGTTGCGAAAAGAGGGAACACAAATTGTATTGACCAAAGCCTGCGCAGAAAAAGTTGCCGGCGGTATTATCATGCAGAACGGTGATGTACAAACTGTTCAGGGACTGAAAATCGAGGCCGTACCTGCGTACAATATTGTGCATAAGCGATCCAGCGGAGTACCTTACCATCCTGAGGGTCGGGGTAACGGCTATGTGGTAACTTTTGGCGATAAAAGAGTGTATTTGGCCGGCGATACAGAAAACACACCGGAGATGAAAAGACTAAATAATATCGATATCGCATTTCTGCCGATGAATGTCCCCTACACGATGACGCCGGAGATGGTAGCCGATGCGGCAAATGCATTTAAGCCAAAGATTCTATACCCATATCACTACGGGAAAACAGATCCACAAAGGCTTGTTAATCTAATGAAGGATTCAAAGGGTATTGAGGTTCGTATTCGCAAGTTGAGATAACCGGATACAAGTTCATAGGTACCGGCAATGGCAGACTGCTTTACGTTACGGAACATTAGTCTTTCAAATTTGATTTGATAGCTTGGAAGGGTGGCACCCTCAAACTTGTTTGGGGGTGTCCTTGACCATCTCGACATTACTCTGGTAGGTTGTTATAATACTACCGGATGATATTGAGCCTCGCCCAATTCCTGCTCAAGGGCGAGGGGCATTTACGCGGAGCGATCTGATGAGCGACGCTGAGGCTAAAAACGATAAGCGGCCGGATGAGAACGAACCCGTTCCCACAGCAAGTGTTTCGGATGAGGCGGGAGTGCCTGGCGGCCAGGTTGGTCCCTATAAGCTGCTAAGTGTCCTTGGCGAAGGCGGTTTCGCAGTAGTTTACTTGGCAGAGCAGCAAGGGCCGGTCAAACGCCGGGTGGCGCTGAAGGTCATCAAGCCGGGGATGGATACCAAACAGGTTATCGCCCGCTTCGAGGCTGAGCGTCAGGCCCTGGCCCTGCTGGAGCACCCCAATATCGCTCAGGTCTATGATGCAGGAATGACTCAGGCTGGTCGGCCATACTTTGTAATGGAGCACGTTAAGGGTTTGTCCCTCACTAAGCACTGCGACCAGGAAAAGCTCGGCGTTGAAGAACGTCTTGCTCTGTTCCTGCGGGTATGTGAAGCCGTCCAGCACGCCCACCAGAAAGCCATCATCCACCGCGACATCAAGCCGTCGAATATTCTCGTGGCCATTGAGGGCAACAATGCCGTGCCGAAGATTATCGACTTCGGTGTGGCCAAAGCCATCAGCCAGCCGTTGACCGAGCGGACACTGTACACCGAGCAGGGCCAGTTTGTCGGGACACCTGAGTATATGAGTCCCGAGCAAGCCCAGACGACCGCTCAGGACATTGATACCCGCTCGGATATCTACTCGCTTGGTGTAGTACTCTACGAGCTACTCATTGGTGCGCTGCCGTTTGACCCAAAGGAGCTTCGTAAAGGTGGCGTTGACCACATCCGGCAGGTTATCTGTGAAACCGAGCCCAGGACGCCGAGCACCCGGCTGACAACCCTCGGCGAAGAGGCCACAAAGATTGCCCAAAGGCGCCGTACTGAGGTTGCAGCCTTAGCTAAACGCCTGCAAAAGGAACTGGAATGGATTCCTCTGATGGCGATGCGCAAGGAACGCACACGTCGCTATCGCTCGGCCTCGGAGCTTATGGATGACATCCAGAATTACCTGGAAGGCGCTCCTCTGATTGCCGGGCCTGAATCCACGATGTACCTGATTAGGAAATTTGTGCGGCGGAAACGGGGACTTGTAGCCGCCGTTGCAGCCGTTGTGGTCGTGCTCATTGCAGGGATTGTGGTCTCGACCATCTTCGCCATCGGGCAGGCTCGCGCCCGTGTCGAAGCAGACAACGCCCGCGCAGAGGCGCAGCTCATTGCTGACTTCCTCGAAAACGATGTTCTGGGCTCGGCGTCCAAGGCCAGGGTTGGTGAAGCAACCGTCAGCTATATTCTCGATGCCGCCTCGAAGAGCCTTGAGGGCAAGTTCAAGGACAAGCCACTTATCGAGGCATCGATTCGCCTTAAACTGGGCTTTACCTGGCGGCAGATCGGCGAGTCAGATAAGGCTGAGCAACACTTCTTAAGGGCCATTGACATCTATCGGAAGTACCACGGTGAGGAGCATCTGATTACACTGAATACTATGGATTACCTTGGCTATATTTACGAGGACCAGGGCAGGTACCGTGATATGGAGCGCCTATGGACCAGGATTTTGGAAATCCGGCAACGCGTATACGGCGTGGAATGTCCAGCGAGCACCATAAATGGGCTTGCCGCGGCATTGTGTTACTTGGGCAAATATGAGGAAGCGGAATCATTTTTCAACAAGGCGTTACAGTTAGAGAAAGCCTGGTATGAGGTGGGGGGAGAGGGTTTTAATATGTTTACTTATCTCAAGTGCAACCTTGCACGCGTGTACACAGCGACGGGACGGTACGAAGAGGCAGAGCAGTTATTACGCAAAACCATAGAGGCCGCGGGGATGGATGTCGAGTATGGCGTGAACTTACGGTACACAACGGAACTCGCTAGCGTGTACAGAGATTGGGGCCAGTACGGCAAAGCAGAACCGCTGTTTAACAAGACATTGGAGGCACTGCGTCAGATAAAGGGCGACGAGCACTTCCTCACGTCGCTTTGCATGTACGGCCTTGTCCGACTCTATGTAGATCAAGACCGATACGACGAGGCGGAAAAGCTATTCAGCGAGGCGCTGCCGATAGCTCGCCGACGACTGCGCGAGGATCACCCTGTAACGCTGCGGTTGGTGAATACTTTTGCTGTGCTCCACACAAAGCAAAAGCAATACGATGAGGCCGAGGGGCTATTTGATGAGGCATTGAAAGGCAGGCAGCGCGAGTTAGGTGACGATCATCCGGACACGCTGGAATCCAAGAACGACCTAGCTGTGCTGTACAAAGAGCAAGCTCGCTATGAAGAGGCAGAACCACTGCTGCTCGAAGCAGTCGAAGGCAGAAAACAAAAACTGGGCGAAAAGCATCCGCATACGTTGAACTCAATGAACAACCTGATAGAGCTTTACGATGCCTGGGGCAAGCCGCAGCAGGCCGAGCAATGGCGGGCAAAATTGCCTGACGCTGAGACTGCAAAGTAGCAGCAAATAACACCACACGTTTGCCCTTTTAACACTTGCCTTTGGCGGCGGAAAAAAGTACAATCCGGGGGACATGAGACTTTGATTATTCAAAAGGAGCTGCTAATAATTTTACTGTCCAACATTATTAAAGAATTCTAAGTCATTTATACGATTAACTTTCCAGGGAATGGTCCCCATGGAAAGGTAAAACGATGGAGCGACGATTTGAGATACAAAAACGGAAAATCCTTAAGGAAGCTGATATTAAGCCACAGGTTTTCAATGGTATGCTGAAACGTTTGGAACAATTTATTAAGCCTTTCATCGCCTCTCTGGGAAGGCGTGAGCCCAAAGAAAATGCTCGTATCTATATATCCGGGCTGTTGTCGGATCTGGGAAGAAAAAATGTTGAGTCGATTGCCTACCGCTACGATCGGGATCGCAGAGCACTGCAACGATTCATCGGTTCGGCACCGTGGGTTCATCAGCCACTGCTGGAAGAACTGGCCAGGCAGATTGGTGCAGAAATTGGTGAGGATGATGGTGTAATTGTCTTTGACCCTTCGGGACACAAAAAATGTGGCAACGATTCGGTGGGTGTGCAGCGTCAGTGGCTGGGACGACTCGGCAAAGTGGACAATGGGCAAGTGGCTATCTACATGGGCTATGCTTCTCGCAAAGAGCATGCGTTGGTGGATACGCGCTTGTATCTTCCGAAACAGTGGGCCAAAGACAAAGCTCGTCGAAAGAAGTGTGGTGTTCCGAAACAGATTCGCTATCAGACGCGTCATGAGCAGGCGCTGGATATGCTGAAAAACAACGGCAAATACTTGCCTCATAGCTGGATAGCCGGAGATGATGAAATGGGCCGTTCGAGCCGTTTTCGCAGGGATTTGCGGGCTTTGGGCGAACAGTATCTTCTGGCTGTTCCATCCAATACCGGCATTCGTGACCTTGACAGTCTGCCTCCTGTGTATGGCGGTCGAGGCCAACCTCCGAAGCAGCCTTTTGGGCGTGTTGATATATGGCGTGGTTCGTTGGGCGATGATACTTGGACACGAATCGATGTTCGAGATGGTGAAAAAGGTCCTCTGGTTGTAGAGATTGTTAAGAGACGCGTTGTAGCTCGAACCGAACGAAGTTGGCATGATTTTACAGAAGAACTTTTGGTAGTTACGCGTACGCCTGATGGAAACGGCAAGGTAAAGTATGATTACTATCTTTCCAATGCACCTGCGGATACACCTTTGGAAGAATTGGCTCGGGTTATCAAGGCCGAACATCGTATAGAGGACAGTCTCAAGCGAGCCAAGAGCGAGGCCGGGCTTTCTGATTATGAAGTTCGTACATGGGCAGGTTGGTATCATCATCAAACGCTCTCACTTATTGCAACATGGTTTTTAATCTGTGAAACACGGCGGGGGAAAAAAATATACGCCGGCACTGACGGTTCCGCAGGTTCGCGCTCTGTTGTACTTGCTGTTGCATCAAGCCTGCGACCGCAGATATCCCGGCTGGGCAATGCGTTTTGTAAAGCGCAAAAGCAAGCGGAGAGAGTTGGCTCGTTTTCATCATTATAAGCGACATAACTTATTGGCTCCGCTAAGGGTTAAAGAACGAAAATGAAATTAGACAGTACAACTATAGGGATGTTTGCTTTAATTATTTGTGGCGTTGCTTTAATAATCTTAGGTGTTAGTGAGACTGTAGTAAAATTACCGGACTTTTTTCTACAACTCCTTACATAGTAAGTAGTTGCAGGCAAGACCGCTCGCCCCTTCCTACTATGGCCCGGCATCAAGGTTCTGAACACGCGTTTTCTATTAATTGTGAACTCTTTTGCTAAAGTTGGCAAAGCTGATAGCACGGCGAATTTGCCGGTAAATTTACTACAGTGTCGTGTTAGTCTGATTATTATTTTTAATTGAAACATATTATGATCAAAGCATAACAAAGCAATCGAGCGGTCTGTACCTCGCGGCTTGCCCAGCTCGCTTCAGCCGCTCAGCTAAACGTTAGCTGAGATTTTGGATCCTTCGACGTTGATCAGGACAAGTTTTAGTGGTCTGATCTTGTCGATCGTATGTCGTATATCACATCGAGAATCCAGTATCAGGAATCGAGCATCTTGCCTTTTGCCTTCTCTTTGGCTCTTTTTGAATTCAGCTTTTTGGAAATTTATAATTATCATACGTAAAGCGAGTACGCGCTTTACGTATAAGCTGTTTCTTGCGATTGATTGTTAAGGCCAAACAAAAGAATGAGCAAGGAGGAAATTACAAAGCACAAATCCGAAACACACGAAGTAGCGGTAGCTCTGAGGAGCAGAGCCTACCCTGAATTAGCCGTAGCCCTGAGCGTACCTGTCCTGAGTTTTATCGAAGGAGTCGAAGGGGTCGAACGGGAGGGACCTTGTTTTGAATTCAGCTTTTTGGAAATTTATAATTATCATACGTAAAGCGCGTACGCGCTTTACGTATAAGCTGTTTCTTGCGATTGATTGTTAAGGCCAAACAAAAGAATGAGCAAGGAGGAAATTACAAAGCACAAATCCGAAACACACGAAGTAGCGGTAGCCCTGAGCAGAGCCTGCCCTGAATTAGCCGTAGCCCTGAGCGAAGCCTGCCCTGAGCGTAGCTGAAGGGTCGAAGGGGTAGCCGAATGGACCTGCCTTCAACCACCAGCCGAAATATCAAGCCATACCTCGCACTGCAAGGTATAATATACTATGCTGTCATCTGCCATCCGTCTTCAATCTCCCCACTCACCATTCACCAATTAACTACTCACCATCTTACGAGAATCCAGTATCGGGAATCGAGCATCCTGTCTTCTCTGTTCTGTCTTCCGTCTTCTGCCTTCTGTCTTCTCTTTGGCTCGTTTTGAATTCAGTTTTTTGGAAATTCATAATTGTCATACGTAAAGCGCGTACGCGCTTTACGTATAAGCTTTTTCTTGCGATTGATTGTTAAGGCCAAATAAAAGAATGAGCAAGGAGGAAATTACAAAGCACAAATCCGAAACACACGAAGTAGCGGTAGCCCTGAGCAGAGCCTGCCCTGAATTAGCCGCAGCCCTGAGCGAAGCCTGCCCTGAGCGTAACTGAAGGGTCGAAGGGGTAGTCGAATGGGTCGAAGGGGAGGAATCTTGTTTTGAATTCATCTTTTTGGTACTACCTCATGATATTGGTAAAGACTTATTACGTTTATAACTATCAACGGTTGATTCCAGCACGCTGTTACGCTGCTCGGACCAGTCCCGACGCTGAAGGTCGCTGACATGAACCGGATACAAA